>Ga0210029_1000325_pt1 | contig 31648 bp, 33 predicted proteins | sample CryGeymeta201521_FD_183985 | JGI IMG/M metagenome (GOLD analysis project Ga0210029, IMG submission 183985) | Groundwater microbial communities from Crystal Geyser aquifers in Utah, USA - Crystal Geyser metaG 2015-21 (SPAdes) (version 2) | ecosystem: Environmental > Aquatic > Deep subsurface >... | reverse complement strand
GACTGGTCGATCTTGATGTAGTCGATGTCAAACTTTTGCAGATACGCCAGTGACGAATAGCCGGTGCCAAAGTCGTCCAGCGACACGGCAATGCCGTCGTCGCTCAGGCGCAGCAACTGTTCCACCACGCCATCACTGGTGGACAGCAGCAGGCCTTCGGTGATTTCCACCACGATGCTGTTGCCGTCCAGACCCAGCGCCTTGAGCTGGTCAATCCATGGCAAGTTTTGTGAGTCGGGATTCTCAAACTGAACCGGCGACTTATTGACGCTGATCTGGAAGTGCGGGTGCAGCGTCTCGCGCCAGTGCCGGGCCTGGTTGGCCGCCTGCTGGAAAACCCATTCGCCCAGAGGCACGATCATGCCGCTGCTCTCTGCCACCGGGATGAATTCCACCGGGCTGACCAGGCCCCGCTCGGGGTGCTGCCAACGCACCAGTGCCTCGGCTTTGCTGACGACGCCGCTGGCGAGTTCGACGATCGGCTGGTAGAACACGCGAAACTGCTGCTCGGCCAGCGCCAAACGCAGGTCATGCGTGATTTGCGCGCGCCGCTGCGTGGCCTCTTGCAAGGCCGGGGTAAAAAACCGGTAACGGTTGCGTCCAGCGTTCTTTGCCACATAGAGCGCCTGATCGGCTTGCCTGAGCAGGTCGTCGATCTCGCTGGCATCATCGGGGTACACCGTAACGCCAATGCTGGCCGACACGTAAACCTGTTCGTTCGCCAGAACAAACGCCGAGCTCAGTGCCCTCAGAATTTTGCGCAAGATGCCTTCGATGGGGTCGGTGGTGTGCAGTTCGGTCACCAGCACGGTGAATTCGTCACCGCCCATGCGCGCAACGGTATCGACCTCACGCACGCAACTGCTGATGCGTTTGGCTGCCTCGACCAGTAGCAGGTCGCCCTGGTCGTGCCCGAGCGTGTCATTGACCTCTTTGAAACGATCCAGGTCGATAAACAGCACCGCCAGGTGGGCACCGTCGCGGCGGCATTTTTTTTGCTCTTGCTCCAGTCGCTCGCGCAGCATGCGCCGGTTGGGCAGGTCGGTGAGCGGGTCAAAGTGCGCCTGCGCCCAGATCAGCGCCTCGGCGCTCTTGCGTTGGGTGATGTCGGTATGGGTGCCGATCATGCGCAGCGGCTTGCCTTGTTCGTCACGGCTGATGACCATGCCACGCGACAGAATCCATTTCCAGCTACCGTCTTTGCATTGCACGCGGTGTTCATTGACGTAGGTCGGTGTCAGCCCGCCAAGGTGGTCTCGCCGGTCTTGCAACATTTGCGCTCGATCCTGCGGATGCGTCAGGCGGTCCAGGTCGTCCATCACATGCGACACGTCGGAGGGGGTGTAGCCGTACATCTGCAGCAGGTTGGGCGACAAGTATTCTTCGCCGGTTTGCACGTTCAGGTCCCACAGGCCGTCGCCGGTGCTCTCCAGCGCCAGTTTCCAGCGCGCTTCGCTGTCGTGCAGTGCGGCCTCGCTGCGTTTGCGCTCGGTGGTGTCTTGCACGATAGCGGTGCGTGCGACAGCTTTGCCGTTCCTCCAAGTCGTATGCCCCTTCGACAGCACCCAGATCGGCCGACCCGTGACGGTCAGCATTTCGATTTCAAAACAATGTTGCTCGGGCGGGTTGTCGCCACCCTGGTACGAAGTGCTGACCACTTGCCAGGCTGCATCGGTAAACAAAGCCCGGGTCGATTCGAGCGTGGGCGTAAATTGCGCCGGTGAGGTGTCAAAAATCCGGTATACGCCTTCCGTCCAGGTCACGCGCCTGGCTTGCAAGTCAATTTCCCACCCGCCCACCTGGGCGATTTCCTGAGTGGCCAGGAGCAACTGGTTGGCTCGCTCGCGCGCGGCTTCTGCCTGGACGTAATCAGAGACATCGGCGAACGTCCGAACCATGCCACCATCAGGCAGTACTCTTGAGCGGACCTCCAACGTGCGCCCGGTCCGGGTCATACGCAAAAATTGCGAAGGTGTTGGGGCCTGGCCATCGGTCAAAACATAGTTGCGGGCATGCGCGTCGACCAAGCTGGCGTTATCACCAAAATCGCCTTGCTGCATTTGGTAAGCGTTCATCTCTGCCAGCGTCGGATGCTGGTCAAAAAATGAAGCCGGAATATCCAGCAGTTCGCACAGCCGCTGGTTGTAGAGGCACATCCGCCCATCTTGACCCAACAGGTACACGCCCTGGCTGATGCTGGCGAGCAAGGTTTGCAGGTCGTTCTTCATGGTGTGCTGGAGGTTGGCGCTGTAGTTGAATTAGAAAAATCCCACGGTTTTATCACCAAACCCGTGTGCGATCGATGTATCGGGTCAAAACCGCAGCCATTCACGTCGCCGCAAGCGCGTGCAGCCTGAGCTGTATCCGCAGGCCATGGGGCATATTGTTTGAGGCGCTGACACTGGCGCCATGGCGTTGGGCAATTTCGGCCACGATAGCCAGCCCCAGACCGCAGCCGCCGGGCTGGTCGCTGGCGCGCCAGAAACGTTCAAATACGTGCGGTAAGTCTTGCGCTGACACCCCGGCGCCGGTGTCGCTCACCTCCAGTGTGATCTGGTTGGCGTCAGCGTGCACGCGTACCGTCACTTCGCAGTTGCTGCCGGCGTAGGTCAGTGCGTTGTCAATCAGGTTGTTAAGCACTTCGCGCAACAGCAGGGGCTCACCCAGCATGTGGGCGTGTTCGGCGCCTTCATAACCCAGGTCAACACCACGTTTGACGGCGCGCGGTGTCCATTCGCGTGCCACTTCACGCGCCAGCGTTGCCAGGTCTAGTGTTTGCAGCTTGACTTCACCCTCGTTGCGCGCCAGTGCCAGCAGCTGGTGCACCAGGTGGGCGCTGCGCTGCGCGCCCGAGAGCACCTTGGTCAGGCGCGCACGTAGCGCTTGCGGGTCAGACTCGCAGAGCGCCAGTTCGGTCTGGCTGATCAGCCCCGCCAGTGGCGTGCGCAACTGGTGCGCGGCATCGTTCAGGAACCGCTTTTCCTGACCCAGACTGCGCCGCACCGCGGCCAGCAAGGCGTTGACCGCTTGCGCCAGCGCATGGACTTCTTGCGGCGCCTGTGTCAGCTCGATCGGTGACAGAGCAGATAGCGCAACGTCACTGCGGTCACCCAACTGCGCCTGCAAACGCTTGAGCGGCTGCAAGCCGCGCGAGATCCCCGTGTACACCAGCACGCTGAGCAGCGCACCCAGCAGCAACAGCGGCACCAGCATGTCGGCGATCAGTTCGGTGGTGAGCCGCTCTTGCACCACCAGGCTTTTGGCCACCTGTACCCGCATGCGCTGCGGTGCACCGGGCTCGCCGTAGTCGAGCTCCAGCAAAGCCACGCGCATTGGTTTGCCGTCCACCCGGGCGTTGTAGAGCAAGGCCTCCGGGGTCGGGCCGGGCAGGACGACTGACGGACCCGGCAACTGGCCGTTGCCCAGCAGAAAGCGCCCGGGTGGCGACGACACCATGTAACTGACCCGATCGTTGGGGTCTTGCTCGATGATGTCTTGCGCGGCACGCGGAAAGTCAATCAGCAGGCCCGAGCCAATGGGTTTGACCTGGCGTGCCAGCGCGCGCACCGACTGCGTCAGCGATTGGTCAATGGCCTTTTCGGCGTAGTTCAGGGCAATGCGGTAGGCCAGCGCGCCACCCACCAGAAACAGCACCAGTTGCGGCAGCAGCAGCCACAGCAGCAACTGGCGCCGCAGCGACAGGCCCTGGCCTGCCGCGTTCATGGCGCGGTTGTTTCCAGCATATAGCCCAGGCCGCGCACGTTGCGGATGTTCAGGCCAGAGTCGGCCAGCTTGCGCCGCAGCCGGTGGATGTAGACCTCCAGCGCGTTGGACGCCAACCCAGTGACACTGTCGCCCGGCTCAATAGCCCAGGTCTCGAGCACGTCTTCGCGGCTGACAACCCGACCCGCTTGCGTGACCAGCAGCGACAGCAATGCCCATTCGCGCTGCGTCAGCTCCAGCGACTCGTCACCCAGCCAGGCTTGCGGCAAGGTGGCGTCGACGCGCAAGCGCCGCGCGCTGGTGTTGGCTACTTCCAAGCTGCCACCAAAGGCAGGCAGGCGCGCGCGGCGCAGCAGTGCGGCCAGGCGTGCTTGCAGTTCGGCCATGTCAAAAGGTTTGGTGAGGTAATCGTCGGCGCCGGCGTTGAGGCCTTGCACCCGGTCTTCGGTGCCGTCGCGGGCGGTCAGGATCAGCACCGGCAGCGCTGGCAGGCGCTTGCGCACCCAACGCAGCACGTCCATGCCACTGATCTTGGGCAACCCGAGATCGAGCACGACGCCGTCAAAGCGGTGGCCCTCCAGCAGCGACTGCCCCGCCTCGCCATCGGCGGCGACGGTGACGTTGTGCCCGGCTTGCGACAACTGTGCGCTCAAGCCGTCGCGCAGCAATTCGTCGTCTTCAATGATGAGCAGATTGGCCATGGCGCCAAGCATAACCTACCGGTTTGTTGGGCGCGACGCTGTTGGGGGTTGGGGAAATTGGGGACATTGGTGATCGCGGTGGCTGGCCAATCAGCCGGGCGATTCGCTTTGCTACGTGTCCCCCGCCCGCTGCGCATGCGCATAACCCGGTCGCCGCGCTGGGTTTGACGCGCTGCGATAGTTTTACCTGAACAATATGGTTTTGCCTGAACAAGTCAGGAGCCCAATGCGCACAAATCAAGCAGCAATCTGCAGCGCCTGCGCGACCGCCCTGACTCGGGCCTGGTGTATCTGCTCGCCAAGTTTTTTGCCACTGGCGCCTGTTGCCGTTGCGTCAGCAGCTACAGTTTTTGTATCAACTGCCTGCACCACGGCAAGTACGTTCATGAGCCGTTTGCGCTGCGGATAGGGCGCGCTGTCAAAGCCCAGGCGTCCGCGCGCGTCGCATTCACACGCCAGCGTGATGTCGGCAAAGCGCTGCGGTTTGCGCAGCGCGTCGCAGCGTTCGAGCAGCCGCACCAGCGCACCAGCGCCAAAGTCGCCACTGCGGTGAACGTTGCTGTGCTCGCGCGCCATCACGTCGGCGAGTTCGCGGCAGTCGACCGGCACACGCAGGCGTTCGCACACGCCGCGCAGCAACTTGGCGCTGCGCTCCTCGTGGCCCAGATGGCGCGGCAGGATGTCGGCGGGCGTGTTGCCCTTGCCCAGGTCGTGGCCGAGGCAGGCAAAGCGCACCGGCAGACTCGCTTGCAGTTGCGCGCTCATGTCGAGCACCATCATCAGGTGCACGCCGGTGTCGACCTCAGGGTGGTAATCAGCGCGCTGCGCCACGCCCCAGAGCCGGTCAACTTCGGGCAGCAGTCGCGCCAGTGCGCCGCAGTCGCGCAGCACGGCAAACATGCGTGACGGCTTGGTGGCCATCAGCCCGCGCGACAGCTCCTGCCAGACACGCTCGGGCACCAGGTGATCTGCCTCACCGCTGTCAACCATCTCACCCATCAGCGCCATCGTTTCGGGGGCAACGGTGAAATCGGGAAAGCGAGCGGCCAGGCGTGCCACGCGCAAGATGCGCACCGGGTCTTCGCGAAACGCCGGGCTGACGTGGCGAAACAACTTGGCCTGCAGGTCTTGCACGCCGCCGTAGGGGTCAACCAATTGTTGAGCATCAAATTGGCCGTCAGCCCAGGTAGAGAAAGCGCTACTAGCTATTGCATTAATAGTGATATCGCGTCGTGCCAGGTCGTCTTGCAGGGTGACATCAGGCGCAGCATGGATGGCAAAGCCGTGGTAACCAGGGGCGGTTTTTCGCTCGGTGCGCGCCAGCGCATATTCCTCGTGGCTGGTGGGATGCAAAAACACGGGGAAGTCTTTGCCGACCGGGGTAAAGCCTTGTTCGATCATCTGCGCCGGTGTGGCGCCAACGACGACCCAGTCGCGGTCAGTGACCGGCAGGCCCAGCAGGGCGTCGCGCACTGCACCGCCGACGAGGTGAATCTGCATCTCAGCGGCGCAGCCGGTACGGCTCTTCAAAGTCCAGAAAATCCCGCTCGGCCAAGGCTCCATCCATCCATCCCTTGACGCCAGGCAGGTCGCAGACAGCTTGCACGTAAGCGGCGATGTCATCGGGCAGCGGCAGCGCGTAAGTGCGCAGCCGGGTGCAGATGGGCGCATAGTAGGCGTCGGCAACGCTGAAGTTGCCAAACAAGAGCGGGCCGCCGCTGGTCGCAAGGCAGTCGCGCCACATCGCGATCAGTCGGGCGATGTCGGCGCGCACGCCAGGCTGGTCGCGCCAGATCAGCGCACCGGTGTCGGGCAGGTGGGCTTCGATGTTCATCGGGCAGACGCTGCGCAGCGCGGTAAAGCCGCTGTGCAGTTCGGCGCAGACGCTGCGCGCGCGGGCACGCACCGCCCGGTCGTGCGGCCACAGTTCGCACTCGTGAAAACTCTCGGCGACGTATTCGGCAATCGCCATCGTGTCCCACACCACCAGGTCGCCGTCGACCAGCACCGGAACCTTGCCAGTGGGTGATACGGTTTTGAGTGTGGTCTTGAACCGGGAGTTGGCGTCAAAGCTGTCAAAACGCACCATGACTTCTTCAAACGCGATGTCCGCCTGCTTGAGCAGCACCCAGGGTCGCATCGACCACGACGAATAATTTTTGTTGCCAATGTAGAGTTTCATCATGGAATGTCCCGGTTTTCAGGGGTGTCGGCTTCGCGCGGACTGATATGCCCCAGGCGTTCTTTCAGCGACTGCGTCTGGCCGGAAATCATTGCCGCGTAGAGGGTAGTGTTGGCCAATACTTTCTTGACGTAATCGCGGGTTTCGCTGAACGGGATGGTCTCGGCCCAGATGGCGGCGTCCAGCGTGGGCGCACCGCTTGGGCCACGCCAGCGACGTGAGCGACTGGGGCCGGCGTTGTACGCGGCAGCAGCCAGCGGCATCGAGCCGGCAAAGTCGTCGAGCACCAGCTTGAGGTAGCCGGTACCAATGGCGATGTTGATGTCGCGCTCGTTGAGTTGGCTGGTCTTGAAGTCGGTCAGGCCGATCTTTTTGGCGGTCCAACGCGCTGTCTTGGGCATCACCTGCATCAGGCCTGATGCGCCGACGCCCGAGCGCGCGTCGGTAATGAAGCGGCTTTCCTGGCGAATCAGACCGTAAACATACGCCGGGTCGAGCCCGATGGCGCGGCTGCGCTCGATCACCGCATCGTGGTGCGGCATCGGGAAACGCTGCGTCAGGTCGATCACGCTGCGGGTGCGCTCGCTGGTGTTGATGCAGCGGTCCCACACGGCGTTTTGGCAAGCCAGGTCTGCCGCGGCGAGCAGTTCGCGGTCGTTCATGCCGCCGGGTTGGTGCAGATTGGTGGTGTAGTTCCACTCGCGCACGCCCTCGGAGCGCAGGCCCAGCGCGATCGCTGCCAGCGCGCGCTGCAGGCCGGGATGGGCTGCCGCCGTGGCTTTTTCTTGTGGCGTTAGCGCCGCGGGTGGTTGGGGCGGCAACAACGGCAAGCCCAGTTCTTCTTGCGCCAGCATCGGGTAGAAACCTTGCACGCCAGCGATGCTTTGCAACAGGCCACGCGCTTGCGCCTGCGCGGCTTCGCTGTTGTCTGTTTGCATGCGTGCCCGTGCACGCCAGTAGATCCAGGTGGCGTCGTTGGCCGTGTCCGCACGCATGGCGTTGATGGCTTCGAGCGCCTGGCCCCACTGCAGTTGGCGCAGCGCAGCGCGGGCACGCCAGGCCAGGTGCTCGTCGCTCATGGCTGTCGGCTTGGCGTTGGCGAAATAACCTAGCGCGTCGTCAGAGAGTTTCTGCGCTGCCTGTTTGCCAATGGCACCCCAAGCCCAGGCGCGTTGCGCGCGGGTGAGGTGCTTGGCCCAGCGCGTGCTTAAGCCTTGGGCGGCGCTATCGGGCTGTGTTTCGGCCCAACGGGCCAGTGCCAGAACCACCATTTCTTGCGTCAGCCGCTGGTTTGACAGGGGTGTTTTCAAGACAAAACCCGACGGGTTGTTCAGCGCGTCGCCCAGCGCCTTGCTGGCGTGCGGCGCAACCATCGCTGCCACCTCACGCGCTGTCGTGAGCTGACGGGCATCCAGGGCCAGGCGCGCCTTGTACCAGATGTCGGTTTCGCTCAGATGGCCGGCGTTGAAATGAATTTGCGCCGCAAGCTTGCAGCCTTCGCCCTGGCCCTTTTGGGCGTACCACTGAGCTTTGACTTCGTTTGCCATATTCAGGCTGGCCAGGCTGTTTTCCATAGCCAACGTGTAGCAGCGCACGTCACGGTCGTCGTTCATGCGGAAGTCGTTCGCCACGGCGGCAAAGCTGGCCCAGTCCTGGCGCTGACCCAACAGCAGCAGCCATTCGTTGCGCAGACGGTCTTCCTGGTAGCTGCCCTGGTATTTGGCAAAGAAAGCTTGGACTTCATCGGCGCTGGCGTCGGACAGGCGCGCGCTGAGTTCCCAGTACGCCGCCCACGGCTGCAACAGGTGGCCCTCGGCTCTGGGCAACAGCGCGCTCAGGCGCTTGCCATCCCCCTTTTTGTAGGCCTGCTGCATGTCCAGCAGCACACTGTCGGCGTTGGGCTGCGCGCTGACCCCCGGCGCCCACAATGCGCAGCAAAGACCAATCAATGTCAAAATCAACTTGAACTGCATAGAGGGATTATGAATAACTCTGACGAACAACGCGAGTTGGATAAGAAAGCCCTGCGCAAACGGCTGATTGAGCAACGCCTGCATCTGCCCGACCGGGAGCGCCGCATTGCCCAATTGCGCCAGGTGATGCGCATCTGGCTGGTGGGTCGACCCGAGACGGTGATTGGCGCTTACTGGCCGATCAAGGGCGAATTTGATCCGCTACCGGCCTTGCACCGCTGGAAGGAAGACGGCGAACTCATCGACCAGCCCCAGCTACGCAAGATTGGCCTGCCGGTGGTGGACAAGGTGCACAAGACCATGACTTTTCATGCCTGGTACCCCGGCTGCCCAATGGAAGACGACGCCTACGGCATCCCCAAGCCCAAAGACACCGAGGTCATCACCCCAACGCTGCTGTTTGTGGCCTGCGTAGGGTACGCGCCAGGCGGCTATCGACTGGGCTACGGTGGTGGCTTTTATGACCGCATGCTGGCAACCCTGTCGCCGCGCCCGTTCACCGTGGGGCTGGGTTTTGGTACTGACTTTTTACCCGACTTTGAGCCTGAACCGCATGATTTGCCGATGGATGCGATCTTGAACGACCACGGGGTGGTGTGGCCGGTGTAAGTGTTTTTTCAACAACTTTATTTGTCGGGACATCATCCGGACGTCATCATGGGGTTGAAGCTATCTACCGGAGCCGCCATGAACGCGTTGAATTCCTCCAAAACCCAACGCATCGACGTTCGTGCCAGCGAAGCTGTCAAGCGGCTGTTGCAAGAAGCAGCGCTCGTCTGCCACAAAAACGTGAGTGAATTTTTGTTGGATGCGGGTGTCACTGCGGCCAACCAGGCTCTGGCAGACCGTAGCCGTTTTGTGCTTGACGGGGCGCAGTGGCAGGCGTTTCAAGTGGCGCTGGATCGTCCGGTGCAGGACAAACCGCGTCTGAAGCAATTGCTGAGCGGATCCGGAGTGCTGGGTTGAGCGCAGGCTATGCGTCGGTTCACAAGCTGACTGCCCTCGATGACCTTGACGGATTTGATTGTGGTTAACCGGCTCTAAATCAATTTTTGCAGCGATTCGCGCTTGGCAGACAAAGTGGTGGCGTTTTACAGTCTGGCCGTTGGCAGTGTGGAACCTGGAGTGACACCCACCAGAGTCTTGAGAGGGCTGGTGCGCCACCCGGTGCCGGTGATGATTCTGGCCAGATTGGCGGTTGACAAGAACCACCAGTGCAAGGGACTTGGCAAGGCGCTGCTCAAAGATGCCTTGTGCCGCACGGCGCAGGCCGCCGACATTGCGGGCATTCGATGCCTGTTGGTACACGCCAAGGACGACACGGCGCGGCAGTGGTACGCCGCGTGGGAGTTTGAGCCCAGCCCGACCGATCTCGGCCGCGTTTTCAATCTGCGCCGGTGTGCAGCACAAAGCGGTCGCAGTAATGCAGCACCGCCGGTATCACGCCCGCCGCGCCATTGTTGGGGGCGGTCACCACCTGGCCACCCGCCGCGTTTTCTTTGTAGACCGCAAAGGCGTGGACGTTGACCCAGTCCAGCACGCTCAAGGGGCCGGCCAGGGTGCGTTCGGCACGCTCGCGCAACTGCGCCGCTGGTACGCATCTGTTGAATCAGCGCCGGGATGTCATCACCGATTTTGAAGAGATCAAAGACCACGGTGGATCAGATAATCATTGCGGTGCTTGATGAATCAGCCGGGCGATGCGCTTTGCTCCGTGTCCCCCGGCCTTCGGCCTCCTCCTTGACCTCCGCAAAGCGCATCGCCCGACTGATTTGGCGTAGTTGTGGGTGGGTCGGCAGAAGGGAATTCATGGACAGCCGGGTTCCAATGCGGCGCACCACAAGTTGATCTGCTCGGCGTGAAAGGGTTGCGACTGAAACGCTCAGGTGGGGTGATTGGGCCATGCGACCGAGCTTTGGGGTGTGAGGCGCGCGCCGACAGTCGCCGCGCCGGGTTTGAACTGAAGCGTTGGCTTTTGAAACACCGCGTCGATAATGTGAAAAACGTTTAACAAAGCACATCGGAGCAACGCATGGCAGGTACACAAAACATTTTTTCGGACACGCCGGTCGACGTGGTGATCATGGCCGCCGGCAAGGGCACGCGCATGAAAAGCAAGCTGCCCAAAGTGCTACACCGCCTGGCCGGACGCGCGCTGGTGCAGCATGTGGTGGACACGGCGGCTGAACTTCATGCGCGCCAGGTGACGGTCATCACCGGCCACGGCGCTACAGAAGTAGAAGCTGCTCTCGCAGGTAATACAGGGGCTAGAGGTCAATTTGACTTGAATTTTGTGCGCCAGGAGCCGCAGCTGGGCACTGGCCACGCCGTGCAACAAACCGTGCCGGTGTTGCGCGACGACGCCGTGGTGGTGGTGCTCTCGGGCGACGTGCCGCTGACCCAGCCCGACACGCTGACACAGCTGATCACGGCTTGTGCTGGCGACAAGCTGGCGCTGCTGACGATCGACTTTGCCAACCCCACGGGTTATGGCCGCATCGTGCGCGCGGGTGACAAAGTGCAAGCCATCGTCGAGCAAAAAGATGCCACGCCTGAGCAGCTCAAAATCACCGAGGTCTACAGCGGCATCATGGCCGTGCCCGCCGCGCAGCTGAAAAAATGGCTGGCACGGCTGGACAACAAAAATGCCCAGGGCGAGTTTTATTTGACCGATGTCGTGAAATTGGCCGTGGCCGACGGCGTGCCGGTGGTGGCACACAAAATTCATGATGCGGTGCAGGTCGCCGGGGTCAACAGCCCCGTGCAACTGGCCGAGCTGGAGCGCGCCTACCAGCAGCGGGTGGCGCTACAACTCATGGAGCAGGGCGTGCGCCTGGCCGACCCGGCACGGCTGGATGTGCGCGGCACGCTCACCTGCGCGCAAGACGTGTCGATTGACGTGAATTGCGTGTTTGAAGGCCAGGTCAGCCTGGGCGAGGGTGTACACATTGGGCCCCACTGCTTCATCAAAAACGTCCAAATCGCCGCTGGGGCGGTGATCCACCCCTTCACCCACATCGAAGGCGGCGCAGCCGGTAGCAAGGATGCGATTGAGGTCGGTGCGGGCAGCCTGATTGGCCCGTTTGCCCGCCTGCGCCCGGGGGCCAAATTGGGCGCTGAGGTGCACATTGGCAATTTTGTTGAAGTGAAAAATTCCACCTTGGCCAAAGGGGCCAAGGCCAACCACCTGGCCTATCTGGGCGATGCCACGGTGGGCGAGCGCGTCAACTACGGTGCTGGGTCGATCACCGCCAATTACGACGGGGCCAACAAGCACCGCACCGTCATTGAAGCCGACGTGCACATTGGCAGCAACTGCGTGCTGATCGCGCCGCTAACGATTGGGGCCGGTGGCACGGTGGGCGGCGGCTCCACGCTCACCAAAGACACTCCGCCGCTGTCGCTGACGGTGGCGCGTGCGCGCCAGGTGAGCATTGCTAATTGGAAACGACCGGCCAAGAAGTGAATATGGTCATGTTTTTGGTGCGCCCCGCGTGGCCACCGGCAGGGGCAGCCACCTCATGCTGGGGTACCAGAAATCGGTGTCTGCCCCTGCCGGTGACCACGCGATGTGTTGGTTGGCTGACTTGTTGAAAGGCAAGGAAAAAATGGCCAACGAGCTTGTACCTGAATCACCCCTGGCGCAGCTGCAGCGCCAACTCGATGCCGCGCGCGCCGAGCTGCAAGACTTTACTTATGCCGTGTCGCACGACTTGCGCGCACCCTTGCGGCACATCAACGCGTTTGCGCAGGTGATTGCCGAAGACTGGCCTGACATGCCTGGCGAGGTGGCCGGCCACTTGGCCACCATTCGCCAATCGGCGCAGCTACTGTCCAGCCAGTTGGAGGGGCTGACGCAGCTCTCACGCCTGGGCTTGCAGACCTTGAATGTGCAGCCGGTGGACGTGGGCGCGCTGGCGCAAGATGTGGCCGAAGAAGTGGCCGCCAAGTACCCGCAGCAGCCTGTGCAATGGCAGTTGGCTACCGACGTGCCGCAGGTGTTGGCCGATGCCACCCTGCTGCGCCAGGTGCTGGTGCAGGTGCTGGACAACGCCGTCAAATTCAGCTGCAGGCGGGCGTTGGCGCAGGTGGAATTGACGTGGCAGACGCTGGAGGGGGGGCGTTGCCAGATCACGATTCGCGACCACGGACTTGGCTTTGCGCCCGAGCAAGCCCATGCGCTGTTTAAGGTGTTCGGCAAGCTGCACCCGGTGCGCGAGTTCCCTGGCTTGGGGTTGGGCTTGGTGGCCAGCCGCAAGCTCATGGAACGCCTGGGCGGTGCGATTCGTATTGAAGGTTTGTTGGGTGAGGGTTGTTGTGTGACGATGGATGTCATACGTTCATAATGCGAAGCAATTTGCTTTAGTCGCATTCAACCAGCCAATAGCGTTTAAAAACATGGCACCCACGGTGGTTCGAGATGGTCAGTTTCGGTTGTTTTTCTTTTCGCGAGAGGAACTGCGGATTCACGTCCATGTTGCTCACCCTGATGGTGAGGCCAAATTTTGGCTGACCCCCGTGCTTCATCTTGCAAATTCAACCGGCTTGTCTGCGCTTCAGATTGCGCAGGCCAAAGCCGTTGTGACGGCTCACCTTGAGGAGATTGAACATGCCTGGCATCGCCACTTCGGTTCCTGAAGTTACGCACGTTTCCCAGCATGGGTTCTGGTTGTTGCTGGATAGCGAAGAACTGTTGCTGCCTTTTGCGCAGTTCCCATGGTTCAGACATGCGACGATTGCTCAGATTTCACAGGTTGAATGGCCCTCAGCCGACCATCTTTACTGGCCACTTCTGGATGTGGATTTAAGTGTGGAAGGCATCCGCGACCCGGCCAAATTTCCACTGCTTTCGAAGGCGTAGCCTCACATCTTTTCTGGCAGCGGCAAGCTCGCCCCAAACTTGCTGCGCTTGATGCTGAAAAAGCTTTTGACGTTGCGCACATTGGCATCCGTAGTGAACAGGCGTTGGGTCAACGCCAGGTAGTCGGGCATGTCAGCGGCGTGCACGACCAGGCAGAAGTCGGGGCCGGGCGAGACGCGGTAACACTGCTGCACCGCATCCTCAGCGGCCACCTTTTTCTCGAACGCTTCCAGCGCAGTTTGGTCTTGCCGGTCCAGCGTGATCTCGACCACCGCGCACAGGCCGTGGCCGATGACGCTGGCGACGTTGTCTACGCTCAGAATGGCGATCTCACGCTCGATCAGCCCGGCCTCTTTGAGGCGGTTGACGCGGCGCAGGCAAGTTGGGGGCGACACATGCACCCGCTCGGCCAACGCCTGGTTGGTCAAAGAAGCATCGGTTTGCAGTTGGCGCAGCAATTGCAAATCAGTTGGGTCAAGGTTCAAGGCGTTCATGTGCTAGAGTATTTCCTACAAGGTAAGAAAGCGAGTGAAGTATGCAAACAGTCACGGTGTCCGAAAAGGGGCAGGTGGTCATACCGATCCAGATTCGTCGCAGGCTGGGTATTGCGCCGGGGTGTCAGCTTAATTTCAGTCTGGACGGACAGGTCATTCATGCCGAGGTCAAGCGTTTGGTGAAACCGACCACGATTGAGGACGGCTTTGGCATGCTGACCTGCAAAAAGCCCGGGGTGCGTCGCCTGGCAGATTTTGACGTGGCGCAAGCCATGCGTGAGGCCGCACATGATCGCCCTTGATACCAACATTCTGGCGCGTTTTTACGTCAATGATCCCGCTGATCCCGAGGCAGCCAAACAAAGCGTTGTTGCCAAAAAACTCATGGCTGAGTCGCCACAGATTTTCGTACCCCTGACCGTGATCCTGGAGTTGGAGTGGGTGCTGCGGGCTTTTTACGGGTTTGCAACCAAAGATTTTGTACGGGTGGTTCAACATCTGCTGGGCTTGCCACAAGTCAGCGTTGAACAGTGGCCACGGGTGTCGGATGCGTTGAAGTCGCATTCCGAGGGGCTGGATTTTGCCGATGCACTGCATTTGCACGCCAGCAGTCATTGCACAGAATTCATGAGTTTTGACGATAAACGATTTGCACGTCGGGTCAATCGTTTGGGACTATCGCCTCGCGTATCAATTCCAAATGGATAGCGATAAACGCTTTCTGAAAAAGGGCTGGAAGGTGATTTCATTAGATTTTTCGCCGTCGCACCCACCACGGCCACAGCAGGTTCAGCGCCAGGCCTGACAGCACCAGCGCGGCGGCACCCAGTTTCCACAGTGGCAGCGGCTCGCCCAGCCACCAAGCTGAGCTGGCCATGCCAAACACCGGCACCAGCAAGGCCATCGGTGTGATGGTGGCGGCGCTGTAGCGTGCCAGCAGCCAGCCCCAGGCGGCGTAGCCAAAAATTGAATTGCCCCAGGCCTGCCACGCCACCGCCGCCCAAGCGCCCAAGCCAGCGCCTTGCACACCGGCCGCCAGTGCGTCCCAGCCCTCCACCCAGAGCGATAAAACAAACAGCGGCGGCACGGCAAACAGGCTTGACCACACGACATAAGCCACCATGTTGATGCGCCCGGCGGCACGGCTCACCAGGTTGCCGCCGGCCCACGACAAAGCGGCCAGCAAGATCAGCCCCAGGCCCAGCAGTGTGGTGCTGCCGTCGGTGTGCGCCACGATCACGCCCAGGCCGCTGGCCCCCAGCGCCAGCGCGATCCACTGCACGCGCTGCAAGCCTTCACCGGCCAGCGCCATCGCCAGACCGATGGTGAAAAACACCTGCACTTGGATCACCAGCGAGGCCAGGCCAGGCGAAATGTGCCCGTTCATGGCCACAAACAGCAGGCCAAACTGGCCCACGCCAATCAGCAGCCCGTAGCCCGCCAGGTTGCGCCAGGGCACCGCCGGGCGCTTCAGAAAAAACACCATGGGCAACACCACCACGGCAAAACGCAGCGTGGCAAACAGCAAAGGCGGCATCTGGCTCAGCGCCAGTTTGATGACGACAAAGTTGCTGCCCCAGACCGCTACCACCGCCAGTGCCAGTAAGAAGTGCCGCAGTGAAAGTGATGATTTCATTCGTATAGTGTTTATTATTGAAATTTAATTCGAATTTGTAAATTTTGCGGCATATTATTTCAAAAAAGTACGCCAAAAGACAACTAATTTTTCTTGTTGCCCTCTACGATGCACGCCATTCATCAATGGAGCAAGCTTTATGTGTGGCATCGTCGGCGCAGTATCCAACCAAAACATCGTTCCCATTCTGGTCCAAGGCCTCGCCAGGCTGGAGTACCGCGGCTACGACTCGTGCGGCGTGGCGGTTTACGCCAACGGCCTGCAGCGCGCGCGCAGCACCTCGCGCGTGTCGGAGCTGATGGAACAGATCAACACCACGCATCTAACGGGTACCACCGGCATCGCCCACACGCGCTGGGCCACGCACGGCGCACCGGCGGTGCACAACGCGCATCCGCACTTCAGCCACGGCCCGGGAGCCGATGCGTACAGCAAACCCGGCGAGAAATCGGAAGGCGGCCCGTCAAGGCCGGGCCGCGTGGCGCTGGTGCACAACGGCATCATCGAAAACCACGACCAACTGCGCGCCGCGCTGCAAGCCAAAGGCTACGTATTTCAAAGCCAAACCGACACCGAGGTCATTGCGCATTTGATCGACAGCCTGTACGACGGCGATCTGTTTGAAGCCGTCAAAGCGGCGATCGGTTCACTGCGCGGTGCCTACGCCATTGCGGTGTTCTGCAAAGACGAGCCGCAGCGCCTGATTGGCGCGCGTGCCGGATCACCTTTGATTTTGGGTGTGGGTGCAGACGGCCAGTCGCATTACCTGGCCAGCGATGCCATGGCGCTGGCGGGCGTGACCGACCAAATCGTTTACCTGGAAGAAGGCGATGTGGCCGACATTCAGCTCGGCAAATACTGGTTGGTCGACAAAGCCTTCAAGCCACTCAGCGCCGCTCAGCGTCCGGTCAAAACCGTGCACGCCCACAGCGGCGCGGCTGAACTGGGGCCGTATCGTCACTACATGCAAAAGGAAATTTTTGAGCAGCCGCGCGCCATTGCCGACACCTTGCAGGGCGTGGACAGCATCATGCCGGAACTGTTTGACGGCGCAAACGCCAGCGCGGCACGCGTCTTCAAAGACATTGACTCGGTACTGATTCTGGCCTGCGGCACCAGTTATTACAGCGGCTGCACCGCCAAATATTGGCTGGAGAGCATCGCCAAAATCCCCACCCAGGTGGAAGTGGCCAGCGAATACCGCTACCGCGACTCGGTACCCAATGCGCGCACATTGATCGTCACCATCACCCAAAGCGGTGAGACCGCCGACACGCTTGCGGCTCTGCGCCACGCGCAAAGTCTGGGTATGACGCACACGCTGACCATTTGCAACGTGGCCACCAGCGCCATGGTGCGTGAATGCGAGCTGGCCTACATCACCCGCGCCGGGGTCGAGATTGGCGTGGCCAGCACCAAAGCGTTCACGGCCCAATTGGCGGGTCTGTTTTTGTTGACGCTGGCACTGGCGCAGTCGCGCGGTTTGCTCAGTGAGGCGGAAGAAACCCGCCACATCAAGGCCATGCGGCACTTGCCCGCGGCACTGCAAAGCGTGCTGGCGCTGGAGCCGCAAATCATCGCCTGGTCGCAAGACTTTGCCGCCAAGGAAAACGCGCTGTTCCTGGGCCGGGGCCTGCATTACCCGATTGCCCTGGAAGGCGCCTTGAAGCTCAAGGAAATCAGCTACATCCACGCCGAGGCTTACCCCGCCGGTGAGCTCAAACACGGCCCACTGGCGTTGGTGACCAGTGCCATGCCGGTGGTCACCGTCGCGCCCAACGACGTGCTGTTGGAAAAGCTCAAGAGCAACATGCATGAGGTGCGCGCCCGTGGCGGCGTGCTGTATGTGCTGGCCGACGCCGACAGCCAGATTGAGAGCAGTGAAGGCGTGCACGTGATCCGCATGCCAGAGCACTACGGCGAGTTGTCACCGATGCTGCACGTGGTGCCGCTGCAATTGCTGGCGTATCACACGGCGTGCGCGCGTGGCACCGATGTGGACAAGCCGCGCAACCTGGCCAAGAGCGTGACCGTAGAGTAAATCAACCCATCGTCATCAGCTGCGCATTGCCGCCGGCGGCAGCGGTGTTGGTGCTGATGCTTTGTTCGTGCATCAGCGCGCTGAGGTCGTAGTGCGCACCGGCTGCCAGTTGCGCTGAACTCAGGTTCTCGATGCGGGCGATCGCCCCGGAGCGTTGCGCCACGCGCGGGGTCAGCGCTTGCAATTCGTCGGCATCGCCTTCAAACAGCATGCAGCTCCAGGCGTCGTCCGCCAGCACCGCATCACTTGGGCGCACGCTCACCCTGGCCTGCACCTCGGCCGGCAAGGCGTCCAGCAAGCGCGTCATGGCACCGCTGCCCAGCGCTGCCGGGCTCAGCCAGCAGGTGTTGCCGCTGGCCAGCGTGGCTGCAATCTGGTGCACCAGCCCGAGCGTGGTCTTGGCGCAGGCCCACACGGTGCCGCGCGGCAGCAACTGGTAGCGGTTGGTCTCGCCGGTGGGGCCGGGCAGGGTGAAGACCTGGCCGAGCACGCTGGCTGACAAATAGGCTTGGGCTGCCTGCGCGGCCAGCGCGGCTTGCCCCGGGTGTTGCCAGACTTCCAGCGCAGAAATTGACGTTTGCTGCAAGGCGACTTGCAGGCTCTGCAACGCCTGCAAGTTGGCTTGTTTGGCCACGCAGTCATTGGTGCTCAGGGTGGCATGGGCCGCCGTAGACGCGACCAGGGCGGTCAGCGCTGGGTTGTTGGCCTGGTGATTGGTTTGCAACAGGCGGTACAGGTACAGCGGCCCGCCCGCCTTAGGGCCGGTGCCCGACAAGCCCATGCCGCCAAACGGCTGTACGCCAACCACCGCGCCGATGATGTTGCGGTTGACGTAGACGTTGCCGGCGTGGATTTTTTGCGTCACTTTGGCGATGGTTTCGTCGATGCGGCTGTGCACGCCAAAGGTCAAACCGTAGCCGGTGGCGTTGATCGCATCGAGCACCTGCACCAGCGCTTCACGGCGCCAGCGCAGGACATGCAAAACAGGGCCGAACACCTCACGTTGCAGGCGTGACACGCTATCAATTTCAATGAGCGTTGGCAACACAAAATGGCCGTGTTCGCGGCCTTCGTCGCGCCCCAGCCGGGTCACCATCTGGCCTTGTGAGGCCATGTGGGCGATGTGCCGCTCGATCTGGCCACGCGCGTCTTCGTCGATCACCGGGCCGACGTCGGTGTGCATGCGGTCCGGGTTGCCCATGACCCACTCACGCATCGCTTCCTTGATCATGCCGATGACACGGTCGGCCACGTCGTCCTGCACGCACAGCAGGCGCAGGGCAGAGCAGCGCTGCCCGGCCGAGTCAAAAGCCGAAGCCAGCACGTCGCCCACCACCTGCTCGGCCAGAGCAGAGGAGTCGACCACCATGGCGTTCTGGCCGCCGGTCTCGGCAATCAGCGGGATACAGTGGCCTTGTGCGCTCATGCGCTGCGCCAGCGTTCTGGCAATCAGCCGGGCCACCTCGGTCGAGCCGGTGAACATGACCCCCGCCACCACCGGGTGCGCGACCAGTGCTGCGCCCACGGTTTCGCCGCTGCCGGGCACCAGTTGCACCGCATCCTGCGGCACACCAGCCTCAAGCAGGATGCGCACCATCACGTCGGCGATCAGCGGCGTTTGCTCGGCGGGTTTGGCCAGCACACAGTTGCCCGCAGCCAGGGCAGCGGCGACCTGGCCGGTAAAAATAGCCAGCGGAAAATTCCACGGGCTGATGCACAGCACCACGCCCAGCGGGCGGTGTGTCTCGTTGTCAAACGTCGCCTGCACCTGCGCAGCGTAGTAGCGCAGGAAGTCGACCGCCTCGCGGATTTCAGAGATCGCGTTGGGCAGCGATTTGCCTGCTTCGCGCACGATCAGCCCCAGCAGGCTCTGGCTGCGCTGCTCCAGCAGGTCGGCGGCACGGGCCAGGCAGGCCGCGCGTGCGGGCGGCGGTGTGCCTTGCCAGATGCGGGTGGCGTGTTCGCTGCGTTGCACGGCCGCGTTGACGTCAGCGGCGCTGGCGGGCAGCACCCAACCCACCACATCGCTCAAATTGGCTGGATTGCACACACGCTGCCAGCCTTCGGCAACGGCAGTGGACGGGTTGATCGCGCCAATGTCTGCGCCGCTGGTGGCTGCGGTGTAGGTGATCTGGGTGCTGCGCAACAATCCTGCCGCCAGCGACGCCAGTTGCTGCTCGTTGGCCAGGTTCGGGCCGCTGGAATTGAGCCGTGACTGCGCGCCCAGGTCAGCAAACAGCTGACGTGGCAGCGCGATCCTGGCGTGCGGTGTGCCCAACACGCCGGTGCTGGTGCCGATGTCGATTGTTTCTTGCACCGGGTCACTCACCAGGTCTTCGACCTTGACCCGGGCGTCGCCAATGCGGTTGACGAACGACGTGTTGGAGCCGTTTTCCAGCAGGCGGCGCACCAGGTAGGCCAGCAGCGTCTCATGCGTGCCCACCGGCGCGTAAATGCGGCATGGTCGGCCCAGCTTGCCCTCGGTCACCGAGCCGGTCACCTGCTCGTACAACGGCTCGCCCATGCCGTGCAGGCACTGGAACTCGTATTGGCCGGGGTAATAGTTGTTGCCGGCCATGTGGTAGATGCTGGCCAGCGTTTGCGCGTTGTGCGTGGCAAATTGCGGGTAGACCGCGTCGGGCGCGGCCAGCAGTTTGCGCGCGCAGGCCAGGTAAGACACGTCGGTGTACACCTTGCGCGTGAAAACGGGGTAGCCTTCGTGGCCGTCGAGTTGCGCGTGCTTGATTTCAGCGTCCCAATACGCGCCCTTGACCAAACGGATCATCAGCCGCCGGTTGCTTCGCCTGGCCAGGTCGATCACATGGTCGATCACATACGGGCAGCGTTTCAGGTACGCCTGCACCACAAAGCCAATGCCGTTCCAGCCCTTGAGCTGGGGCTCAAAGCACAGCGCTTCGAGCAGGTCCAACGACAGTTCCAGCCGGTCGGATTCTTCGGCGTCGATGTTGATGCCAATGTCATACTGGCGCGCCAGCAGCGCCAATTTGGTCAGGCGTGGCAACAGCTCGCCCATGACGCGGTCGCGCTGCGCGCGGCTGTAGCGCGTGTGCAGGGCCGAGAGCTTGACCGAAATGCCCGGCCCGTCATGAATGCCGCGGCCGTTGGAGGCCTTGCCAATGGCGTGGATCGATTGCTCGTACGAAGCCACATAGCGCTCGGCGTCAGCCTCGGTGGTGGCCGCTTCGCCAAGCATGTCGTACGAGTAGCGAAAGCCTTTTTTCTCCAGCGCGCGGCTGTTGGCCAGCGCCTCAGAGATGGTTTGCCCGGTGACAAATTGCTCGCCCATGAGTTTCATGGCGCGGTGTACGCCCTGGCGGATCAGCGGCTCGCCGCCCTTGCCGATCAGCCGGGTGAGCGCGCTGCCAAGCGATTTTTCGCTGGCGGTGGCGGTCAGTTTGCCGGTAAGCATCAGGCCCCAGACGGCGGCGTTGACAAACATCGACGGCGAATTGCCCAGGTGCGACTGCCAGTCACCGTGGCTGAGCTTGTCGCGAATCAGCGCGTCGCGGGTGGCGTTGTCGGGAATGCGCAGCAGCGCTTCGGCCATGCACATCAGTGCCACACCTTCCTGGCTGGACAGCGAAAACTCCTGCACCAGCGCCTCCACGCCGCCGCTGGCCTGGTTGGCGCGCAGGCCCTGCACCAGGCGCACGGCGGTTTGCTCGATGGCGCTGCGCGCAGCAGGGTCGTCGACCCGCGCCAGTGGCACCAGCATCGGTACGCATTGGGTTTCAGGCCGGTGCCAGGCGGCGGTGATCGCCGCGCGCAAATCGGTTTGTGGCAGGACACTTTGCGCCCAGTCCAGAAACGGCTGCTCGGGCCATTGCGCGGGCGCCGGGTCTGCCACGTCGTGGTCGGGCGTGTCGGCGTCGGGTGTGTCATGGGCGCGCAATGGTGCAATGCTTGGTTTGCCGCCGCGCTCCAGGCTGTCAACATACTGCAACACGGCCTGTTTGATCAGCCAATGCGGCGTTTTGCCCTGCGTTTGTGCGGCGTCTTTGATGCGCGTGCGCAGCGTTTCATCGACTTTGATGCCAAGGGTGACGGTGGTCATGGGGAGTGCCTCTGTTGTGTCAAACAGGCGCGATCGTAGGAGAGGTGCAACCTTTTGATGTAAGGGTTAACCCTAATTTTTAGGCGTTTAAATGCCGGATTTTTTTGGGTAATGCAGAAAATTTTGAAAATAACCCTTAATCACCCTCCATTTCTGCCGTTAACAGTCGTACGAACGGAGGAAAGACCCAGACCTATTCTGTCGCCGCAAGCATCATGCCACTCACATCCATTGATCGAATCCAGAGCGTACGGCCCGTGGCCGTCGAGGCTGCTGCATTGACAACGGGACGCGTGGTGCCTGTGGTGCCGGTAAACCCGCCCGTGCAGGCCGCTGCACCAGCCGAACCAACGCCCGGTGTGGTCAACCTGATCAAGCAGGTCGACAAGCCCAGTGCGGGCGAAGGTGTTTACAGCAGTGTGTCGGACCCGGTACGCCCTGGCGCTGAGGCGGCGAACCCGCCCAAAGACTGGACCATCAAGCGCCCGGCCCCTGAGAAAGTGGAAGACCCACCGCCCGAGCCCCTCTCCAAAATCCTCATTGATCACATCAAGTCGCTGTGGGAAGCCAGTGCCAGCGCGGTGCAGGTGCAGCAACAGGTGCGCAACCAGATCGAACCGCCACAGAACACCAGTGCCAACCTGGCGCCGGGTGCGATCACCAGCGAGGTTTACAACTTCTCGCCGACCAAGATCAACAAGCTGGAAAAGCCAGAAAATTAATTGCGCACACCACTGGCGACGTGGCCTGAGGGCACGTGTTGGGCGGCACTTTCAATGTGACCGGTTTGGTCGTCAAAGAAGAAATCCGGTTCAAACTCCCGCAGAAACTCGCCTTTGGCCAGGCCACCCAGGAACATCGCCTCATCCACCTCAATGTGCCAGTTCATCAGCGTGCGGATCGCGCGCTCGTGCGCCGGGGCGCTGCGCGCGGTTACCAAGGCGGTGCGGATGCGCATCGCCGGTGTGCCAGATTGCTGCAAAGTTTGAAGCGCGGCCAGCAGGGGTTTAAAAGGCCCGTCGGGCAAAGGCTGTGTTGCTTTGTCGATCTCGTGCTGCTGGAAAGCCTGCAAACCTTGCGTCTGATACACGCGCTCGGCCTCGTCGCTGAACAGCACCGCGTCGCCGTCGAAAGCAATACGTACCTCGTTCGGGTGGGCGTCGCTGGCGTGCACCGACTGCGGGTAGACCTGCGCAGCCGGCACACCCGCGGCCAGCGCGGCGCGTACATCGCTCAGGTGGGTGCTTAAAAACAAGTTGGCGTGCAAGGGCTTGAGGTAGCGCCAGGGCGATTGACCCCGGGTAAAGCTGCCACGCTCGATGGGCAAGCCGTAGTGCTGTGCCGAGCGAAACACCCGCATGCCTGAGACCGGGTCGTTGCGCGACAAAATCACCACCTCGACCGGTTGCCCGCCTGCTGCCGCTTTGTTGAAGGCGAGCAGCTTCTGCACCAGTGAAAATGCCACGCCGGGTTTGGCGGGGATATCCAGGCGCTGCAGTTGCAGCGCCATGTAGGCACGGTCATCGGCCTGCTCAAAGACTCGGTTTTCTTCTTCAAAGTCAAACAGCGCGCGGCTGCTGATCGCCACCACCAGTTTGCCGTCGAGTGTCAAAGCCATAGCTGCATCCTTATCAGTTGGGGTCAGAGCACGTCGCTGCGCGAGTGGTCTGACCCGCAAGGTTTCAGGTTTGCAAGAACATCTGGTACACCGGGTTGGAGGTTTCTTCCACATACGGGTACGCCAGTGTGGCCAGAAACTTGTCAAACGCTTTGCCGTCTTTGGCGGGCACCTGCAGGCCGACCAGAATGCGGCCGTAGTCGGCACCCTGGTTGCGGTAGTGGAACAGGCTGATGTTCCAGCCCGGGCGCATCAGGCTCAAAAACTTCAGCAGCGCGCCAGGCCGCTCAGGGAACACAAAGCGCAGCAAACGCTCTTCTTTCGCTAGCGCAGAATGTCCGCCCACCATGTGGCGGATATGTTCTTTGGCCAACTCGTCATGGGTCAAGTCAAGCGCGTTGAAGCCGTGTTTGGTCAGGTGCGCGGCTATTTTGCCGGATTCGCCCTTGGCAGCAGTGGTCAAACCTACAAACACGTGCGCTTTTTGCGCGTCGCTGATGCGGTAGTTGAACTCGGTCACGTTGCGCAGCGCCTTGCCGCCGCCAAAGCTGGGCAGGTCGCCAATCAGCTCGCAAAAGCGCCGAAAACTGCCGCGCTCTTCGGGGATGGTCACGGCAAACAGGGCCTCGCGTTCTTCGCCCACTTCCGCACGCTCGGCAACAAAGCGCAAGCGGTCAAAGTTCATGTTGGCGCCGCACAGAATGGCGGCGTAGGTTTCGCCCTTTTTCTTGTGTGTGGCCACGTATTGCTTGACCGCCGCCACGGCCAAGGCTCCTGCGGGTTCGACGATGCTGCGGGTGTCGACAAACACGTCCTTGATGGCGGCGCACACCGCGTCGGTGTCGACCAACACGTAGTCGTCGACCAGGTTGTGCGCGATGCGAAAGGTTTCCTCGCCCACCAGCTTGACCGCTGTGCCGTCTGAAAACAGCCCCACGTCGGCCAGCGTGACCCGCTCGTGTGCGGCGGCAGATTGCGCCATGGCATCCGAGTCGTTCATCTGCACGCCAATCACCTTGATCTCGGGGCGCACCGCCTTGATGTAATTGGCCACGCCGCTGATCAGACCGCCACCGCCAATGGCGACAAACACCGCATCCAGCCGCCCCTGGTGCTGACGCAGCAGTTCCATGGCGATGGTGCCCTGGCCGGCGATCACATCTGGGTCGTCAAACGGGTGGACAAAGGTCAGGCCTTCTTTTTTCTCAAGCTGCACCGCGTGCGTGTAGGCATCTGAATAGCTGTCGCCAAACAGCACCACCTCACCGCCAAAACCGCGCACCGCGTCGACCTTGACACCCGGCGTGGTGGTGGGCATGACGATGACGGCACGCGCGCCCAAGCGCTTGGCACTCAGCGCCACGCCCTGCGCGTGGTTACCGGCGGAGGCGCAAATCACGCCTTTTTTCAGCTGCGCCGGGCTCAGGTGCGCCATCTTGTTGTACGCGCCACGCAGCTTGAAGCTGTGCACCGGTTGCTGGTCTTCGCGCTTCAAGAGCACGGTGTTGCCCAGGCGGGCGCTCAAGCCTGCGGCGGGCTCCAGCGCGGACTCAATCGCCACGTCGTACACGCGGGCGTTGAGGATCTTTTTGAGGTAGTCAAATGGGGTGAGTTGTGATGCTTGCATAAGTCGCAGATGATAAGCGCCGTAACGGCGGTGACCGACGCAGCCACTTTCGCGGAGACAATCCACCGCTTTGGATGTCAACAGGAGCAAGCTGAATGGAATGCACAGTCAACTGGACCGGCGCTTTGGGCACGCGCTCTGGCATGGGGTTTGTGGCCGAAACCGGTAGTGGCCATACACTGGTGATGGACGGCGCGCCTGACGCTGCCAAACCCGAAAACGGTGGCCAAAACCTGGCACCGCGCCCGATGGAAACCCTGTTGGCGGGGGCGGGCGGCTGCACGGCTTATGACGTGGTGCTGATCTTGAAGCGCGGCCGCCACGACGTGCGCGGCTGCAGCGTCAAGCTTCAAGCCGAGCGTGCAGAAGTTGACCCCAAAGTGTTCACCCGCATCAACATGCACTTCACCGTCACCGGCAAAGGCGTGCCCGCTGCAGCAGTAGAGCGCGCCATCGCCATGAGCCACGAAAAATACTGCTCGGCCAGCGTCATGCTGGGCAAAACCGCGCAAATCAGCACCAGTTTTGAGGTGCTGGAGATATAGCGGTTCCCAGCGGATTTCCCGGCAAATCTGACCGAACTTGCGACTGGATGCTGGTTGCAAAAAGTTGCAAAAGGTTGCTTAAAGAAATACAATGCAACCCACCTCAAAGGAGATAACTGATGGCTGTTGCATTGAAATTGTCAGATGAACTTGTAGAAGATGCCAAGCCACATGCCGCCGCCGAGCACCGGTCGGTGCCCAAGCAAATTGAGTATTGGGCGCGCATTGGCAAAGCGGTTTTGGAAAACCCGGAGCTGCCTTTGCGGCTGATACAAGACACCATCTTGTCGCGTGAAGAAGTCAAGGCCGGGTTGGCTCAACCGTACACCTTTGGCTAGCCCGATGGCTTGCAGTGTCGTTGCCTCGCCTTCTTTTGCGCGCATTGCCAAAAAAATGCATGCCGGGGGCAAAGCGGTTCTGGATCAGGCTGTCAAAGCGGTTGCTGCCAATCCCTCGGTGGGCGAAGAAAAACGCGGTGACTTGGCCGGTGTTTTTGTTTATAAATTCAAGCTCAACCATCAGGAAACCTTGTTGGCCTACGCGTTAAGCCCAAGCAAGACGAAGCCAGAAACCGTCGCCTTGTTGGCGGTGGGGTCACACGAAAATTTCTACGCCCAGCTCAAATGCTGATAGGTTTCCGGTCAAACCCGATGCGCCACGGTGGTCATCACCTTGGCAAACGCTTTCATCAACCCCTGCACTGGCGCGGGCAGGTCAATGGCACCCAGTTCTTTGGCGTTGAGCGCATGGCGCGCTTCGTCGTCTTTCATCTGCGCCACGATGGCGCGTGAGGCGTGGTCGCCGACGGGCAGCAAATTCAGGTGACTGTCCAGGTGCGCCTCGACCTGGTTTTCGGTCTCCACCACAAAACCCAGGCTCACCTTGTCACCCAGTTTGCCAGCCACCAAGCCAATGCCAAAAGCGCCGGCGTACCACAGCGGATTCAGCAGCGAGGTGCGGTCGCCCAGCTCTTTGAGGCGTTGCTCCGTCCACGCAAGATGGTTGGTTTCTTCGGCTCCAGCCCTTATGAAATGGGCGCGAAGCGCTTCATTATCAGTAGCAAAAGCTTGCGCCGTATAAAGCGCTTGGGCGCACACTTCGCCAACATGGTTGACGCGCATCAACGCTGCGGCTTCGCGCTTTTCGGCATCGGTCAAGTCGGTGGCATCGGCGGCCACGGTGGGGCACGGCTGTTCGGCCCGGTGCGTGGTGAAGACCGTGCGCAGGGCAGCGTCAACGGTGGTGAGAAAACGGTCGATCATGGGTGTCCTCCGGATACTGAAGCGTGATTGTCATGCTATTGACGGATTTTTGAGCGATAGAGCGAAAATCCGAGCCTGGCCCCTTTATTTCTCTTTATTTTCGGTTTTCAAACGCAGGCTTGAAGTCATTGATGTCACGGGCCTGTAGACCAACTTCTGGTGCGGTTGCCACTTCTCGCCATCGTTTCAGCGCGGCGACCACTTCTTCAAGGATGGATTGGGCTTGTGGCTGCGACAACTCAAAGCGGGAGGATTGGCCAAGCAATTGCGCGATCGACGTAATCGGGCCACTGTCCTCACTGAGCCAGGTTTTGGATTCCGGATCCTTGTCAGGAAAAGGGTTCAAATCAAATGCCGGAGACAACCGCCATTGGTTGTTACCGCTGTACAGGAAGCCGATGTTTTGCAGGTGGTCATCCACGTTGGTAATCAGGTGGTTGAAGACAAGCCGTCGCCACAACTGTCTGGCGTCATCGATGAAGTTCTCGCACCTGGAGCGCATCACGTCGATGATTTCCGTGTATGAATGCTCATCGCCCCGGTTGGCTTGCAACAGCGTTGCACCCGAGATGTAGGGGATGCGGTTCTGTTCCGGGGTGCGGTCAAAGCGGCGAATCATGGCGACCGGCTGGTCTTGAACCATAACGATGCGTGCTTGCGCGCTGTCGATCCCAGCGAGTTTGGCCAGCCGCAGTGCCAGCACCTCGCCCCGTGTGACAGCGCGCTCATCGGTCACACTGGAAAACTTCCCCAAGGACAAGGCGCCGTCTGCATCCAGGATGGTGCACTTGGGGCGCATGCCGCCAAGGGATGTGCCTTTGCCCTGGAGGTAGGCCAAGTCTTCGGCGGTCTCTTGGCTCATCTCCACCGCCCGAGAGGCGAGCAGGATTTTCTCGAGTTCCAACAACGCAGGCGTTGCGCGCGCACCATCTGATACGCTGCGCAGGTATTGGCCGTTTGTGCCGCGCAGGCGCAGCGCGCCCACCCGGCTGAAATCGTCCACGCCAGCCAGGTAGTCTGCTTCGGTCAGCGGCCCGAGCGACGTATCTTTGGCACGGGCCTTGGCATGAGCGCGTGCGATCACCCGCCGCCCCCATGCATCGGGCTCAGTGTCAGCCAGCGCCAAAAAGAAACAGGGGTCATCCTTGGTCGGTGGTTTGCGCAGTTGGTAGCCGCTTTGGCAGTTGAGGTCGGGTGAAACATCAAAGAACCGGGCATCTGCCAACCACGCTTCGCTGTAGGCGAATTGAGAAAACTCCCGTTGACCGTCCTTGACAAAAATCAGCCGTCCGATCGGTTGTTCTGCCTTGCCCAGATAAACATCCAGCGGAGTGCGGGTGGCCATCAAAACGCTCCTGATTCGGCCGTTTTGCGGGACTTGCGCACGCGCTGGGGCAATTTTTCGTCCATCAGCGTCAGGCCGATGGTGTCTTGTGGGGTGTCGAGCAACTGATCAAGCTTGTCAAGCTCGCCAAACACCTGCAGGGCTCTGGCGAAATGAACCAGCGCAGTGCCGGGGTGGCCCGCCTCCATGCGCCGCAAAGTGTTGGCGGACGTGCCAATCCGCTCTGCAAGATCTTGCTGCGTTAAATTCCTGCGTCGACGTGCGAGCGAGATCGCCTGACCCAGGCGGTTCAGGCTGCGCACGACAGGCAACGGCGGAGGTGAGATGGCTTTCATATAAAGCGCATTTTAAGGTTGCTTAAACCCTATATGCAACTATATACGATAGAAAATCATGCTTGAAAATCCGAGCCTGGCCCCTTTTAATCATCCACATATATTTGGCAAAGTCTGTCTTTTTGACTAAAATATGTGTATGAAGAAGTCTACCTTGTCCTTACCTCCGCAATTTTTGCGACAACTGGCTGCGCTCGGGCTGCGGATGCGGCTTGCCCGCGAGCGGCGCAAACTCAGCACGGAGGTGTTTGCGCAAAGGCTTGGGACTTCTCGTGAAACTTTGCGCCGGATGGAAAAGGGCGACCCGACCATTGCCATGGGAACGTTTTTCCGTGCTTTGCGTATTTTGGGGCTGGACAAAAACATCGACCTGCTGGCCTCCGACGACGAATTGGGCCGCAAGCTACAAGACATTGAACTGCTTGGCAACCGTCAGTGAACAATTTTCACACCAATCAGGGCGCACAACATGGCAAAAGACAACCGTAACACGTGGGAAGTTTGGCTGGATGCGCCGACCCTTGCGCCCAAGCAGCGTGTCGGGAGCCTCTATCAGAACCTGGTGAAAACGGTTGTTCCCGCTACTTTTGCATACTCTGCGGACTGGCTTCAAGCGCCCATCAAGTTTGCCTTGGACCCCCGGCTGGAACTGTACAAAGGGGAGCAGACCCCTGAAGTTGACTTTCCGGCATTTGGTGTTTTCATGGATTCCGCTCCGGACCGCTGGGGCAGGTTGCTCATGGAGCGCAGGGAGCTCCTCAACGCGAAGCAGCAGGGCAGGGTTCCCCGCACCCTTCAAGAAACGGATTTTCTCTTGGGAGTCAGTGATGAGGTTCGCATGGGCGCTCTGCGTTTCTGTGAAGATGAAAAAACCCAGTTTGTGTCCCAGGACACTTTGGCGGCTCCGCCTGTCACCAGTCTTGCAGAACTGTCAGAGATTGCCAGGCGCATCGACGAGCCAGGGATTGAGAAGCTTCCCGAGTACCAAAAATGGCTGCAGATGCTCATCTCGCCTGGCTCCTCGCTGGGCGGTGCGCGCCCCAAAGCCAACTTCAGGGAAGGCGACGGCGTTTTATGGATTGCCAAATTCCCGTCAATGAGCGACACCTATGATGTGGGAGCGTGGGAGTTCGTGACGCGAAAGCTGGCCGAGCGCTGCGAGATTAAGGTCCCAGACGCATCCCTTGCAAAGTTCAACTCAAGCTATCACACGTATTGTTCCAAGCGGTTTGACCGCGTCAAAGGTGCCCATGGACTGGAACGCCGCATGTACGTCTCAGCGATGACGTTGCTGGAACGACGTGACGGCCAAGACGATGGAAGTTACCTGCATCTGATACAAGCCATTGAAGACCATGGCGCACAGGACCATGTGGACTCGGATTTGGAACAACTTTTCCGGCGAGTTGTCTTCAACGTGCTGATCGGAAACCGGGACGACCATTTGCGAAACCACGGCTTTTTGAGGGAGCCTACCGGTTGGCGTTTGTCTGAGGCTTTTGACATGAACCCCAGCACCACCAAAGTTGGCCACGCCCTGACGCTTGATGGTCAATCCAATGCGCCGGATGTCAACCTCGTGCTCAAAACTGCGCAGTATTACCGGCTGAAGGATGCTCAGGCGCAGTCCATCTTTGATGACATTAAAGCAGAACTATCCCATTGGAAGGATGTGGCCCATAAACATGGCTTGTCTTCCAGTGAAATCGAGCGCATGACCGCGGTTATTCAGGCGTAATCGGGCCTTTTTGATGGCGCGGGGAGTCGATTAGAAACGGTGACGGATGCCGAAGGCGAGGCCAGTGGAATCGGTACCCGCAGCGGCGGTTACGCCGCCCAGATACCAGGTATCACCTCCCAAACGAAAGCCGACAAGTCCATTTCGCAGGACTTGACGCATGAAAATCCGAGCCTGGCCCCTTTTAATCCATTGCCGGATTTTTGAGCGATAGCACCAGTGTCATGGGCTGAGTGGGCGATGCCGCAAAACCATGGTGTTCATAAAAAGCTTTGGCTTGCGGGTTAAGCGCGTGTGCAAGCAGTCCCCGCACGCCAATGATCTCAGCCGCCTGCTGGGTTCGCAACACAGCATCTTGCAGTAAAGCCACGCCCAACCCCAGCCCCTGCCAGCTGCGGTCAACAGCAAGCCGCCCCAGCAGCGCCATGGGAATCGGGTCTGGCATATTGCGCCGCACTGCGCCCGGTGCGTCCGTAAGAGCCAGCGCCGCACTGACCAAGCAGTAATAGCCCACCACCTGGCGCTGTTTGGAGCGATCTGTCACCACATAAGTCCGCGACGCACCGCTGTTTTGATTAGACATGGCGCGGTTTTTGAGCCAGGTGTTCAGACTTGGCTCAGTTGAATCAAAAGCCGTGGCATCCAATTCTGATGTCAGCAGGCACGGAGCCAGCAGGTTCACGCTGCCCAAGGCTTACCCGCTGCCATTAAACGTTCAAACCCGGCTCCGCCCGCAGGTTGATCCAACACCGCCAGAAAGTGCGCGTAAGTCGGTTGGTCAACCAGCACCAGCGCCTGGTCCAACAAGGTGTCTTCTGCGGCACGGCGCGCTGCATCTATCATGAACTCAGAGCGCGATTTGCCTTTGGAACTGGCCGCGCGGTCAATCAGTGCGCGAATATCGTTGCGCACACGCAAATTGACGGCGCTGCTAAAAGATGTGGGGCTAACTGAAGCAGAGGTCATGAAACGCTCCTGTATATTGACATCAAACGAAGTGCAATGATACACATTGTGTATTGCTTGCACAATTTTGTTCGTCAGAGGCTGGCAGCCAGCATCGCTCTTCAAACCTGATTGCCTTTACCTTTGACTCAACCGCTCCGCCATGCGGGTTTGCCAGCCTGGGCCGGTGGCCTTCCAGAAGGCGATCACGTCCTGCGGCAATCGCAGTGAAATCAGCTTGCGCGGGTTGGGGGAGCAAGGGCGCCCGCCTTTATTCACCTTTGCGCGTGACAACATCTCATCTGTCAGTTCTGGCAGTTCTTGTAGTTCTGCAGCCTGCAGCGTGTGTGCATCGCTGCGAGCCAAATCAGACTTCAAGGTAGGGCGCGATGCGCTTTTGCTCGCGTTCATTGGCTTTCCTCATACTGAAAACATGGCGAACCGCGCCACGCGGTACGTACCCGACCACGACCATGCGTCCTGCAAGTGTGCCGTAGCAAATCATGCGCACTTCTCCGTAATCTGCACGCGTGTCTTGCACTTCAAG
>Ga0210029_1000321_pt1 | contig 31833 bp, 19 predicted proteins | sample CryGeymeta201521_FD_183985 | JGI IMG/M metagenome (GOLD analysis project Ga0210029, IMG submission 183985) | Groundwater microbial communities from Crystal Geyser aquifers in Utah, USA - Crystal Geyser metaG 2015-21 (SPAdes) (version 2) | ecosystem: Environmental > Aquatic > Deep subsurface >... | reverse complement strand
GGCAGCGTGCAGTCGCGCCAGCGCCACAGCGGCAAATTCCGGCGTACCGGCAAAAACCAGCTTCAAGAACGCGCCTCACGCTGGGCCTTGCGCATTTTGGTCTTGATGCGGTTGCGCTTGAGCGGCGATAGGTATTCGACAAACACCTTGCCCAGCAGGTGATCCATTTCGTGCTGTATGCACACCGCCAGCAGGCCGTCGGTTTCAATCAGGCGCGATTGGCCGTCGCCGTCGAGCGCCTCGACCTTGACCGCGTCGTGGCGCACCACACCGTCATACACACCGGGCACCGACAGGCAGCCTTCTTCATTCAAATGGGTCTCCTTGCTGGTCCAGCGCAGCTCGGGGTTGATCAGCACCAGCGGGTCGTCGCGCTGTTCCGAGACATCGATCACAATCAGCCGCTCGTGCACGTCGACCTGGGTGGCGGCAAGCCCGATGCCTTTGGCCTCGTACATGGTTTCGAGCATGTCGGCAATCAGCGCCTGAATGCGTTTGTCCACGGCCGTCACAGGTTTGGCGACTGTGTGCAATTTGGGGTTGGGGTAGCAAAGAATGGGTAATAAAGCCATGGCAACAGTTCCAAGATGTCGTTATTTTCGCTACTTTTCGGCGGCGCAGTGCAAAGCTGCGGCGACAATCATTGTCCAATCAAGGGCTTAGGCGCAAAATCTCATGCGAGGCAACAGGATATTTAACGCAATGGCAACAACATTCATCCAAGCAACTCTCTCCCCGGTGGCGTTGGCGATCACGGTCGGCGCGCTGATGACAAGTCCGGCTGCCCAGGCGCAAAAGTACCCGATCACCGCCGAGCAACGCGCCACCGCCCGCCAGGTTGCCCAAAGCGGCGTCGCACTGAGTGCGCTGCGCGCAGACGCGCCGGCCAGCTACACCGTCAAATCGGGCGATACGCTGTGGGACATCTCCGGCCTGTTTCTCAAGTCGCCCTGGCGCTGGCCCGAACTGTGGGGCATGAACCTGGCTGACATCAAAAACCCGCACCTCATTTACCCGGGTCAGACCCTGTACCTGGTCAAGGCGGATGGGCACGCGCGCTTGTCCACGCAGCCAGGCGCGGCCAACGGTGACGGCGTGCCCACCGTGCGCCTGTCACCGCGCACACGCGTTGAAAACCTGGCCAACAATGCCTTGCCAACCCTGCGCAACAGCCTGATTGAACCGTTTTTGTCTGAACCGCTGATTGTCGACGAGCAAACGCTCAACGGCGCACCGCGCATTGTGTCGGCGCAGGACGGTCGGGTACTGCTCACCCGCGGCGACCGCGCCTACGCGCGCAGCGCAACTGGCAACGAGCTGCAGGACGACCCCGGCAAGGCCCAGAAGCTCTACCGCGTGTTCCGCAATGGCACCGCGCTGAAAGACCCGGTGACCGGCGAGGTGCTTGGCTTTGAAGCCCAATACGTGGGCAAGGCGCTGCTCGCACGCAGCGAAACCACACAAGAGTCTCCCGGCAAAGACGGCGCGCTGCGCAGCGAGATCGTGCCGGCCACCATTGACATCGTCAAGGCCAAGGAAGAAATGCGCGCCGGTGACCGCCTGCTGCCCGAACCGCCACCGCAACTGCAGAGCTACGTACCGCACGCCCCCAAAGGCCCGGTGGATGCACGCATCGTCTCTGTCTACGGCAGTGCCGTCGTCAATGCCGCACAAAACCAGGTGGTGGTGATCAACCGTGGTGCGCGTGACGGCATCGAAAACGGCCACGTGCTGGCTATTTTGCAAGACGGCGCCCGTATCGTGGACAAAACCGACCCGGCGCTGCCCACCATCAAGCTGCCCGACGAACGCAATGGGCTGTTGATGGTTTTTCGTACCTTTGACAAGTTGTCTTACGCCCTGGTACTTGAAATCACCAGCGGCGTCAAGATCGGCGACAGGCTGGTCAATCCCCTCTGAGCGGTAACCATCATAGGCTGTTGGTCGTGCAACGCGATGAGCTGGCCGCCTGGATCCGCCTGACGGAAACACCCGGCGTTGGCAATAAGAACGCCCGCAAGCTGCTGGGCGCTTTCGGCCTGCCGCAAGCCATTTTTGACCAGTCCACGACGGCGCTGGCGCAGGTCGTCGGCCCCACGCTGGTCGCACAGCTGTGCCAGGCACCCGATACCGCGGCGGCGTTGACCGACACCACCTGGAACTGGCTGCAGCAGCAGGAAACCGACGGCGTGCGCCGCATGGTCGCAACCCTGGGTGATCCGCTCTACCCCGCGGCACTGCTGAACCTGGATGACCCGCCGCTGCTGCTGTACCTGCTGGGCAATGCCGATTTCGGCACGGGCGGTATCGACCCCCAAACCAGCCTGGCGGTGGTGGGCAGCCGCAACCCGACGCCGCAAGGTGCTGCCAATGCGCGCCAGTTTGCCAAAGCCTTGTCGCAAGCCGGTTTGACCATCGTCAGCGGGCTGGCGCTCGGCATCGATGGCGCTGCGCACGAAGGCGCGCTCGACGCCACGGGAGAAACACCGCGGGCGGTGACGGTGGCCGTGGTGGGTACCGGGCTGGACCGCGTCTACCCCAAAGCGCATCACAAACTGGCGCACCGCATTGCCCGCCACGGCGTGCTGGTGAGCGAATACCCACTGGGCACGCCGCCCATGAATGCCAATTTCCCGCGCCGAAACCGCCTGATTGCCGGTCTGGCCAACGGCACGCTGGTGGTGGAGGCGGCGCTCAAATCGGGCTCGCTGATTACCGCACGCCTGGCCAGCGAGCAGGGCAAAGACGTGTTTGCCGTTCCCGGATCGATCCACGCGGCGCAGGCGCGCGGTTGCCACGCGTTGATCAAACAAGGTGCCAAATTGGTTGAGTCGGCGCAGGATATTCTCGAAGAACTGCACTGGGTTGGCCCTGTAGACGCTACTGATTCAATATCAGAAAGCACAGGAATTAAAAGGGATACAAGCCTTTTTGACAATAACAATGCGCTGCTTGATGCGATCGGCTACGACGCGGTTGGCCTAGACGCACTGCAAGCGCGCACCGGTCTGACCACGCCAGACTTGCAGGCCAAACTGATGGCGCTGGAGCTCGACGGTGCCGTATCAAGGCTGCCCGGCGGTTTGTTTCAGCGCCTGGTCACCTGAGGCCGCGCTGTAAGTTCAAGCCAGCAGCAAATCGGGGTTGGCCTGAATCTGGCCGAGCGCATTGCGTGCGGCTCGTGTCATCAGCGACTCATCTTCCTGCGGCTCCAGTTCGGCTGATTGCAGGTATGCCGCCAGGCGCGCGGTCTGGAACAAATAGCTGTGGCCCAAAGTGTTGGCAAAAAGGTGCAGGTGCCCCAACGGGCTACGCCAGACAAACTGCACCTGCGCCGTTGTGCCCTTGTAGGCCAGCGTGAACCACGAACCCAGCGTGATGTCGCGCGCCCATTCCATCATGACCGGGCTGGCGGAGCCACCGCCCGCGTTGACCACGTCGAGATCGGTGGTTTCAATGCCCAGCAACTCTTCAATGTTCTCGGAGTCCAGCGGCAACTCCTGGGCGTTGGCCTCGTCAACAAAGTCGTCAAGCTCGGCCAGGCGTTTGGCCATAGCCTGTATCTGCGCGTCGGCGACGACTTCAGTCTTGGACATGAAGGCATCGGCCAGCGTGTCACTGATGATCTTGATGTGCGCCTCTTGCGCCGAACGCACGATGCCCAGCAACGTCATACCGCTGCGCAAAGACTGCAGCAGCACCGGCAAATGCTCGATAACCTTGGCGCGGTCTGTGCGGTTGGGTTTGGCACTGGCCGCCCAGATCAGCTCGGTGGCGGACTTTTTGAACTGCCCAGTCTCTTCGTGTTGCTTGCCCTGGCGCACCGTCGACACCGCCAGCACTTCGGCCCAGACCTTGAACAAAAAGCTGCGGATCTCTTCGCGCACCGGCATGTCTCTGAGCTGGTCACGCAGCTCGATGGTGTACTGAATCGCGAGCGTTTCTTTTTGTTCGAGTTGCTCAGCCACACCCAGCACTTTTTGCGCGGCCGGCTTTTTGGCCAGGTGCGTCTTCAGGAAAGTCTGGAACTCTTCATAAACACGCTTGTAGACCCGGTCGCCGGTGTCCGGGTACTGCTCAACGACCTGCACCACGCGCTTGATTTCAGTCTCAAGCTCTTCGGCGCTGATGCCGCTTGAATCAAAGCCGAGCACACACGAACCCATGTGGTCGATGAGCTTGCGCGCGGGATGGTCAATCTTGTTGAAAAAATCAGGGTCGGCCAGGGCAATGCGCAGCACCGGCATCTGCAAACGGGCAAACCAGACGCGCACCCCCGAGGGCAGGCGGTCTTCTTGCAGGATCGACTGGAACATCAAGGCCACCAGCTCAATGATGGCTTTTTCGTTGTCGGTTTCTGCCTTGCCTTTGAGGTCGGTGGACTGTTGTCGCAGTTCGTTGGCCACCTGCGAGATCGCCCCGACCGACACCACCTGCGAGCCGCCTTGCGAGGTAACAAAGTGCACATCACTCAGGCGCGGCTGCTGCGCCAGTGCCATCATCAAAGGCACTGACGGGCCGGCGTAGCGCACTGGCGCTGCATCCCCGGGTGCGCCACTGACCTGCGCCCCGGCGGCATCGGCCATCCCGGACATGCCTGCCATGCCACTGCCAGAGGGCATCGCCCCCCCCGGACTGAAATAGGTGGGGCCGCCGACATAGCCAGCCCCGCCTTGGGGCATGGGCATGGCGCCCGATGCCGGGACAAAGCCACCTTCGGGCATCATGCCAGCTGCACCGCCACCATAGCCGCCACCAGGCGGCATGACCGCGCCAGGTACGCCGTCGGCGCCAACGAATCCGGCACCCGCGCCACCCGCATAACCACCACCAGCGCGGGCCGCGCTGCGCGCCGCCCCGGGTGAGGACAGGAAAGCGCCACTGAGCAAGCGCCCCACCTGCGCCAGGATCGATTGGGCGCGGCTGTTGCGCCCGGCGGGTCCGCCCGCTTGTTGCGAACGCGCAGCGCCGCCAGCGGCGTTTCTTCTGTCTTGGGCTGGATTGCGCCACGCATCAGACATGTCAGGTGCCACCGGCTCATCGTCAACCACGTCGTCGGTTTCATTGAAATTGGACGGCCGGGAATTGGCTTCTTCGATATCAGGAATGACGCCTTGCTCGATCAGCAATTCGTTGCACTGCTCGTAGGCGCTTTGCAGATGTTCGTTGAAATGCTTTTGCACCGTGGCGCTGACCAGTGGCCAGGCGTCACGCGCCATGCCACTGGCTTCCCACTGCTCAACCAGCGGCAGCATCAGCACCTCGGGGTGCACGATATCGGCCTCATTCAAGGCCTTGCCGTAGTTGAGGAACTTGAGCCGCTTGCGCAGGTCGTTGACCTCCTGCGCAGCCTTTTCCATCAGGGCCAGCGCCAGCTTGGACGAGGCAATCTTGTTTTCAACCGCCTCGGTACTTTCGAGCTCCAGCGACAAGCCTTTGAGGCTGTTGGACACTTTTTTCTGGGCTGGCGTGGTGGCAAGGGCTTTTTGCCAGGCCGCAACCGTACCGTCTTGCCACTTGCCTTTGCTGCTTTGGTAGAGCATCCAGGCATCGCGGCGCAGCTGCATTTCACGCGACGGCGCGGCTTGATCCATCAGGTTGATCAGCGTATCGAGCACCTTGGGTTGCAGTGAACCCATGGCGGCCACCGCCTGCGCGACCAAGCGCTGACGCACCTGATCCGTCAATTGGACAGGTGTGAACCGGGGCACGCCTGTGACCATGCTCAGTGCTTTCCGCTAAACCGTTGCGCCCGCATTGGGGTCATTTGGATCCGTCTCTTTCTTGGCAACGCCACCCTTGACCAGGTCTTCACGCGTGATCCCCAGCCACATGGCGATTGCTGCCGCCACGAATACCGACGAATATATGCCAAACAGAATGCCAATCGTCAGCGCCAGGGCAAAATAATGCAGCGTCGCGCCACCAAACAACAACATCGACAACACCATCATCTGCGTTGAGCCATGGGTGATGATGGTGCGGCTGATGGTCGACGTGATGGCGCTGTTGATGATTTCGACCGTGTTCATCTTGCGATAGCGGCGGAAGTTTTCCCGGATCCGGTCAAAAATAACCACCGATTCGTTGACCGAGTAGCCCAGCACCGCCAGCACGGCGGCCAGCACCGGCAGCGAAAACTCCCATTGAAAGAAGGCAAAAAAACCCAGGATGATGATCACGTCGTGCAGATTGGCAATGATCGCTGCCACCGCAAACTTCCACTCAAATCGTACCGCCAGGTAAACCATGATGCCAACGACCACAAAAGCCAGCGCTTTCAGGCCATCGGCTGCCAGCTCGTCGCCTACCTGCGGCCCGACAAACTCGGTGCGGCGCATGGTAGCGCTGGGGTCAATGGCCTGCAAAGCGGCCATGACCTGGTTGCTCTGCTGCGCCGAGCTCACGCCTTTTTGCGCCGGCAGACGGATCAGCACGTCACGCGCGGTGCCAAAGTTTTGCACCTGCACGTCGGCAAATCCGAGTTTGGCCACCGCACCGCGCACGCCGCCCAAATCGGCTGGCTGCGCATAGGTCACTTCCAGCAGCGTGCCGCCGGTGAACTCCACCGACAAGTGCAGCCCGCGGCTGAACAAAAAGAACACCGCCGCCAGAAACGTCAGGCCAGAAATGATGTTGAACACCAGCGCATGGCGCATGAACGGGATGTCGCGCTTGATTCTGAAGAATTCCATGGTGTGTCTGCCTTATTGCGCTTTGATCGCGGTGTTGCCGTCAGGCCGCCAGATGGTGCCAATCGACACGGTTTTCAGGCGGTTTTTGCGGCCGTACCAGAAATTGACCACGCCGCGCGAAAAAAACACCCCCGAGAACATGCTGGTCATGATGCCCAGGCAGTGCACCACGGCAAAACCGCGCACCGGCCCTGAGCCAAACGCCAGCAGTGCCAGCCCGGCGATCAGCGTGGTGATGTTGGAGTCAAAAATCGTCGCCCAGGCGCGGTCGTAGCCGGTATGGATGGCCGCTTGCGCCGAAGCGCCGCCGCGCAGCTCCTCGCGGATGCGCTCGTTGATCAGCACATTGGCGTCAATGGCCATACCCAGCACCAAGGCCATGGCCGCCATGCCGGGCAGTGTCAGCGTCGCCTGCAGCATCGACAGCACCGCCACCAGCAGCAGCAGATTGAACGCCAGGGCGATACTGGAAAAAATGCCAAACAGCATGTAGTACACGCACATGAAGATGGCCACCGCCAGAAAACCCCAGGCCACGCTTTGGAAGCCCTTGGCAATGTTCTCGGCGCCCAGACTTGGGCCGATGGTGGTTTCTTCGATGATCTCCATCGGCGCAGCCAGCGAACCAGCGCGCAACAGCAAGGCGGTATCGTTGGCCTCCACCGTCGTCATGCGGCCAGAAATCTGCACCCGGCCACCACCAATTTCGGTGCGGATCACTGGCGCGGTGACCACCTCACCCTTGCCCTTTTCAAACAGCAAAATCGCCATGCGCTTGCCGACGTTCTCTCTCGTCACATCACGGAAAATGCGGGTGCCCTTGGCGTCCAGATTCAGGTTGACGCTGGGCTCTTGCGTCTGGCTGTCAAAGCCCGGTTGCGCGTCGGTGAGGTTTTCGCCGGTCAGGATCACCTGCTTCTTGACGATGACCGCCTGGCCGTTACGCTCCAGGTACCGCTCGGAGCCAAACGGCACCATCCCGGTGCCGAGCTCGGCCGCACGCGCATCGGCGCTTTCGTCGACCATGCGTACTTCGAGCGTGGCGGTGCGGCCGAGAATGTCCTTGGCTTTGGCGGTATCCTGCACGCCCGGCAGTTGTACGACGATACGGTCGAGACCCTGCTGCTGGATCACCGGCTCGGCTACGCCCAACTCATTGATACGGTTGTGCAGCGTGGTGATGTTTTGCTTGAGCGCCTGGTCTTGTATACGCCGCGCGGCTTCGGGCCGGATCGATGCGGTCAATTTGAACTCGGCGCCATCGGGCACGTCGACGGTCTGCAGGTCGGCAAACTGGTCTTGAATCAACGCCCGGGCGTTGGCCAACGTGGCGGCATCACGAAACTTGACCTCGATGGTCTGGTTGACGCGGTTGATACCACTGTGGCGGATGTTTTTTTCACGCAGTGATGTGCGCAAATCACCCGACAACGATTCAGCCCGCTTGGTCAGCGCCGCCTGCATGTCGACCTGCAACATGAAGTGCACGCCACCGCGCAGGTCCAGACCGAGGTACATCGGTGCCGCATGCAGTGCACTCAGCCACGCGGGCGAGCGCGACAGCAGGTTCAACGCCACAACATAAGACGGATTGGTCGGGTCAGGTACCAGCGCGCGCTGGATCGCATCCTTGGCCTTCAACTGAACGTCGGTGCTGTTGAAACGCGCCTTGACCGACGCGCCGTCCAGCGTCAGCAGGTCGGGCTCAATACCGGCGGTTTTGAGTGCCGCCTGCACTTGCACCAAAGTGCCCGAGTCGATTTTGATCAGTGGTTTGGCACCAGAGACCTGCACCGCCGGCGATTCGCCGAAAAAATTAGGCAGCGCGTACAAGCCCCCCACCACCAGCGCGATCACGATGATCACGTACTTCCAGACCGGGTAACGATTCATGATCGCCCTTCAATAACCAAAACCAGACGCCAACGGCAACAACTTATTTGATGCTGCCCTTGGGCAAAACTTGCACCACGGCGCTACGCTGAATCTGCACTTCAACGCCATTAGCTACTTCCAGGCCGATGTAGATGTCGCCAAGCTTGCTGACCTTGCCCAGCATGCCACCAGCGCTGACAATTTCATCCCCTTTGGCCAGCGCTTCGACCATGGCCTTGTGCTCCTTGGCCTTTTTCATTTGCGGGCGGATCATCACAAAATACAGCACCACAAACATCAACACCAGGGGCAACATGCCCATCAGTGACGACTGAAGATCACCGCCCGCAGCCGGCGCGGCTTGGGCAAAAGCAGAAGAAATAAACACAAAAACTCCAGATTTTTAAGTGAAACAAAGAACAAACTGCCCGTTGGCAGCACCAGAACGGGCAGCCAACAGGCAACGTAGCATTGTAAACGGGGTCAACTTGGCAGGTTGACGATCAGGCCAAACCACGCCACTGCGCCAGCAACGCATCCCAGCGCACCTGCGCGGCGGCCAAGTGGCGCAGCTTGACGTGACCAAAGCCCTTGATGTCCTCAGGGATACGCGCCAGATCCAGCGCCAGGGCGTAGCGCGCGCCAGCGTTGGGTTGGTCGGGCCCCGGGCGCAAACCTTGCAGTAGTTCGGTCACCGTCGCTTCATACTGCACGATCAACGCGCGCTCTTGCCGGCGCTCGTCGGTCTTGCCGAAAATGTCCAAGGCAGTGCCGCGAAGGCCCTTCAAATGCCGCAACCAACGCAAAGCGGTCAACACCCACGGGCCGTAACGCTGTTTGACCAGTTCACCCCTGTCGTTGGTTTTGGCCAGCAGCGGCGGCGCCAGATGAAAGTGCAGCTGGACCTCGCCGTCAAACTGCGCCGCGATCTGACTTTCAAAGTCACCGTTGGCGTGCAGGCGCGCTACCTCGTATTCGTCCTTGTAGGCCATCAGCTTGGCCAGGTTACGCGCCACCGCTTCACTCAAGCCCGTTTTGCCCCACAAGGCGTCCGCCTGCTGCACCTCACTAATCGCTTTTTGATAGCGCACCGCATAAGCAGCGTGCTGGTAATCGGTCAAAAAGGCACTGCGCTGACTGACAATCTCGGCGACCGTTGGTTTCCTGACCCAGCGAATCACCTGCTCTGTCTTGAGCAGCGCCTGCACCGCCGCGAGATCGTGTGCGCACTGGCGGCCCCACTCAAAAGCGGCCTGGTTGTTGGCCACCTGCACGCCGTTGAGTTCCATGGCCTGCAAAATCGCCGCCCGCGCCAGCGGCACCCGACCCTTTTGCCAGGCGTAACCGAGCAGCAGCGGGTTGGTGTAGATCGAATCCCCCAACGCAGCGCGTGCCACCGCCTCGGCATCCACCAAGCCAAGCGCGTCCTGCCCCCCAACGGCCGTGCTGATAGCCGCCTCGCAGCCACCTTGCGGGAACTGCCAGTCGGCGTTGTGCACAAACGCCGCCGTCGGCGTGGCGTGGGTGTTAAACGCGACAAAGGTGCGCCCGGGTTGCATCACGGCCAGTGTCGCTTTGCTGGCGGCCACAATGGCATCGCAGGCAATCACCAGGTCAGCCTGCGCCGTGTCAACCTTGCTGGTGCAAATGGCCTCGGCCGCGTCGGCGATCTGGATGTGGCTCCAGGTGGCACCGCCTTTTTGCGCCAGACCGCCGGCGTCTTGTGTCACCACGGCCTTGCCTTGCAGGTGCGCGGCCATGCCCAACAACTGGCCGATGGTGATGACCCCGGTGCCGCCCACCCCACCGACGACGATGCCCCAGGCGCGCGCGGTGGCTGGTAAATCAGGCTCCGGCAAGGGCGGCAACGCACCCAGCGACGGGCCTGCACCTTTTTTGGGGGTTTTCAGTTGTCCGCCCTTGACGGTGACAAAACTCGGGCAAAAGCCCTTGACGCAAGAAAAATCCTTGTTACAGGTGCTCTGGTTGATGACGCGCTTGCGCCCCCAATCGGTTTCCAGCGGCTCCACGCTCAGGCAGTTGGACTGCGCGCCACAGTCACCACAGCCCTCGCACACCGCCGGGTTGATGACGACGCGCTCGTCGGGCTCGGCCAGGGTGCCACGCTTGCGCTTGCGGCGTTTTTCGGTGGCGCACATCTGGTCGTAGATAAGGACTGTGGTGCCCTGGAGCTCACGCAGCTGGCGCTGAACGGCGTCAAGCGCATCGCGGTGCTGCACGGTCACCCCTGCCTCCAGCGCCACGCCCTGGTACTTGGCCGGGTCGTCGGTCACGATCACCACCTTGGCAGCGCCTTCAGCCAGCACGCTGCGTTGCATCTGCAGCACGCTGTGGCCTTCCTTGCGTTCACCAACACGCTGGCCGCCGGTCATGGCCACCGCGTCGTTGTAGAGAATCTTGTAGGTGATGTTCACGCCGGCGGCAATGCTTTGCCGGATGGCCAACAGGCCACTGTGAAAGTAGGTGCCATCCCCCAGGTTGACAAACACATGCGTGTCCGTGGTGAACGGCTGCTGCCCAACCCAGGCCACACCCTCACCGCCCATCTGGCTGAAGGTGGTGGTAGACCGGTCCATCCACACCGTCATGAAGTGGCAACCAATACCGGCCATGGCACGGCTGCCCTCGGGCACGCGGGTACTGGTGTTGTGTGGGCAGCCGCTGCAAAACCACGGCATGCGCTCACCGGTATCAGACGGCAGCGCCAGCGCAGCGCGCTCCTTGCCGTCGAGCGCGTTCAGGTGCTGTTGCATGCGCTGTTGCACGTCCGCCGGCACACCCAGTTTGACCAGTCGCCGGTAAATAGCCCGCGCCACCAGGCCGGGGGTGAGGTCGGCATTGGCGCGCAAGAGCGCGTTGCTGCCCGGGTTGGGCTGGCTCCACTCGCCCCCACCACCCTGGCTGTCGCCGTCAAATTTGCCAACCACGTTGGGGCGCACCGGCCAGTTGTAGAGCTCTTCCTTGAGCTGGTATTCAATGATCTGGCGCTTTTCTTCCACCACCAGAATCTCTTGCAAGCCGGTGGCAAAGGCGCGCGTCCCGCTGGGCTCCAGCGGCCAAACCACGGCCACTTTGTGCAAGCGCAAACCCACACGCGCGCAAGTGGCCACGTCCAGCCCCAGATCAGCCAGCGCCTGGCGCGTGTCATTGAACGCCTTGCCGCTGGCCATGATGCCAAAGCGGTCCTGGCTGCTTTCGATCACGTTGTAATTGAGCCGGTTGGCGCGCACATAGGCCAGTGCGGCGTACCACTTGAAGTCCATCAACCGGGCTTCCTGCGCCAGAGCGGCGTCGGGCCAGCGGATGTGCACACCGCCCGGCGGCATGGAGAAATCAGCGGGCGTGATGATCTTGACGCGCTGCAGATCCACATCCACCGACGCACTTGATTCCACCACCTCCTGAATCGTCTTCATGCCCGCCCACACGCCCGAGAAGCGGCTGAGTGCGATGGCATGCAGCCCCAAGTCCAGAATCTCCTGCACGTTGGACGGAAAAAACACCGGCAGCCCGCAGGCCTTGAAAATGTGGTCGCTCTGGTGCGCGGCGGTCGAGCTTTTGCTGACATGGTCGTCACCCGCCACCGCCAGCACGCCGCCATGGACCGCCGTGCCAGCCATGTTGGCGTGCTTGAACACGTCCGAACACCGGTCAACCCCCGGGCCTTTGCCGTACCAGATACCAAACACACCGTCGTACTTTTTGCTTTGCGGATAAATGTCCAACTGCTGCGTGCCCCACACCGCGGTGGCCGCCAGTTCTTCATTGACGCCAGGCTGGAAGTGGATATGGTGGGCGTCCAGGTGTGCTTTGGCGGCCACCAGTGATTGGTCGTAGTTGCCCAGGGGCGAGCCGCGGTAGCCGCTGACAAAGCCGGCGGTATTTAGCCCGCCCGCCAGGTCGCGCTGGCGCTGCATCAGCGGCAAACGCACCAGCGCCTGTATGCCGCTCATGAAGGCTTGTCCTTGAGCGAGGGTGTATTTGTCCTGCAAGGTCACGCCAGCAAGGGGCGCGAGGGCAGCTGGTGTCAACGGCGCATTCAAAGGGTCTCCCTAGGCAGATTCAACCACTGTCACAGACGGCTCAGACTCGCCAAGAAATAAATGCTTTTCAGGCTTGCAGCCCTTTCTACACAAGCGCTAAAAGCTCTTTTATCAATAGCAATTCAGCGTGTCAGCACACGCCGGATGGTATCGGCCAGTTCCTCGGCGACAAACTTGGCAACATAACCATCGGCGCCGACTTTTTTGACATGGTCTTCGTTGGTGGAGCCGGTCAATGAGGAATGAATCACCACCGGCAGACCGCTGAAACGCGCGTCCTGCTTGATATTGCGCGTCAGGGTAAAGCCGTCCATCTCAGGCATTTCCAGGTCGGTCAGCACCATCGCCACCTTGTCCCTGATGGTTTTGCCTTGCGACTCGGCCTCGGCCGCCATCGCCTTGAGCCGATCCCACGCCTCCTGCCCGGTTTTGGTCATGATGAAAGGCACACCCATCGACGTCAAGCCCTGCTCGATCATCATGCGCGCCACCGCCGAGTCGTCGGCCGCCAGCACCACCGTACCGGGCGGCAAATGCAATTTGTGCCCATCGTCAACCGCGATATCGAGCTGATGCTGCTCCGGGAAGACGTCACGCAAAATCTGCTCCACATCGAGCACTTGTGCCAACCGGGTGTTCTCGATATCGCCGTCCAGGCGGGCAATACTGGTGACCAGACCACCACCACGACCTTCCGCCGACAGCACCTGCTTCCACTCCAGACGCACGATTTCGTTGACCTCTTCGACCGCAAACGCCTGTGTGGAGCGAGCAAACTCGGTCACCAGCAAGATACCCAGGCCTTTGGTTGGATTGGTACCGACAATCTGGGGCAGATTGATGACAGTGATCATCTGGCCGCGGATGTTGGCCACCCCCATCACTGCGGGTGGCGAATTGACCATGGCGGTGACTTCTGGCATGACCAGAATCTCACGCACCTTGAACACATTGATGCCAAACAACTCGCGCTTGTCGGTACCGGGCGCCTCACCCAGGCGAAACAACAGCAACTCAAACATGCTGTTACCTGCCAGGTTGGTGCGCTCGTCAACGTCGCGCATGCTGGATTTGTTCATGATCTGCCTCTGCCTTTATGGAAATCGGTCATTCAACATGGTCAATGGTAACGTCATTGCACCGGCTTGGGCCACAACACCCAAAGCCGCAACGGCTGCTTGAGCCGCCCGGCCAACTCGCCTGCTGCCGCACCCCAGCCAACAAAGTAATCCGCGCGCAAAGCGCCAACGATCGCGCTGCCGGTATCTTGCGCCAGCACCAGCCGGTTGAGCGTCACGCTGGGCCCTTCGGAGGCCAACCACACCGGTGTGCCGTAAGGGATGCTCGTTGGGTCCACCGCAATCGAGCGCCCCGGCGTCAGCGGCACCCCTTGCGCACCACGCGGGCCAAAGTTGGCGTCAAAATCGCTCAGCGCTTCTTCCTTGAAAAACACCACCCGCGGGTTTTGCCACAGCAGCTCCCGAACCCGCTGCGGGTTGGCCGCAATCCAGGCGCGCATACCCGGCCACGAGGCGTCGCGCAACTCGCCTTGCTGTAGCAGCCAGCGCCCGACGCTGCTGTACGGTTGCCCGTTGTGTCCGGCGTAGGCCAGACGTACCAGGTGTTCACGGCCATCGTCTTCGGTCACACGGATGCGACCGGAGCCCTGAATCTGCAACAGCAAGGCGTCAACCGGGTCGGCCAGGTAGAGCAAGTCGTGCCCGCGCAGTGCGGCCTGCGCCTCGGGCAGGGTATCGATGTCGCGCCGGCTATACCAAGGCTTGCCTGCGCTCAAGCCTGTGGGCAACCTGTAAAGCGGCGTCGCAAAGCCCGCCCCGGCGCTGCGCCGGGCCACAAATTCGGGCTCAAAGTAAGCAGTCAACAAACCCGGCGACGTGCTGCCATCGGGCGGCTCGACGCGGTAGGGCTGCAGGCGCGAATGCAACCAAGCCAGTTGTTGTGCCGCATCGGCGATGCTCAGGCGCCGGATTTCAGGGCACAAAAGCGCAAACACCGGTCCTGGTTTTTCACAACTTTTCAGCCACGCGTTCCAGGCTTCAAACAGGTTGTCGTCATTGAGCCCCGGCAAGTCAGACCAAGCCACGGGCAGCCATTTGCTGGCGCTGCGCATGATCGGCGCACCCAGCGACACCGTGGCGGCGGGTAGCGTCGACTGCGCTGGAACGGACGCCGCTGGCGCAGCAGACGGGGCAGGCGCAGCCGTTGGCGCCAGCACAACCGACGTGCCGCACGCGCTCAGCAGCAGCACAACAGCAATGCCCACCAGCGCGCCGAGCAACCGCAGGCGGTGTAGCAGTCTCAAGGTGTGCGTCATAGCAAGCGGTGCTGCAAAGCCGGTAGCCGGGTGCGGCAGGCCTGCAGCTGGGCAAAGTCCAGCTCGGCCAGCACGACGCCAGCGCCCTGGTCACGCTGCGCCTGCACCCGACCCCAGGGGTCAATCGCCATGGCGTGGCCCCAGGTGCGGCGCTGGTTGTCGTGCACGCCGCCTTGCGCGGCGGCGAGCACATAGGCCAGGTTTTCGATGGCGCGCGCGCGCAGCAGCACCTCCCAGTGGTCCTGCCCGGTGGTGTAGGTAAAAGCGCTGGGCACCAGCAGCAAGTGGGCGCCAGCGCTGGCATAGGCACGGTACAACTCGGCAAAACGCAGGTCGTAGCAGACGCTCAAACCAATGCGCCAGCGTTGACCATCGCACGAATCCAGGTCAAAGTACACCGGCTGCTGGCCCGCCTGCAGCACGCAGGATTCGTCGTAATGTTCCACGCCGTTGTCAAAGCGGAACAAATGCATCTTGTCATAACGGGCAACCCGCGCGCCATCGGGCGCAAACACCAGCGAGCTGTTGCACACATGCGCCGGGTCACTGCCCGCCAGCGGGATCGTGCCGCCCACCAGCCACAGGCCCAGATCCCGGGCCGCGTCGGCCAAAAACTGCTGTAGTGGCCCGTGGCCCAAGGGCTCGGCAAGTGCAAGTTTGTCGCTGTCATTGTGACCCATGAGGCAAAAGTATTCGGGCAGAACCACCAGTTCCGAGCCAGCACGCGCAGCCTCTTGCAAAAGCTTGCCAGCCTGCGCCACGTTGGCCTGGACGTCAGCTGAGGACACCATCTGAATAGCGGCAACTTTCATGGTTTGGACTCCTTGGGTGGGCGGGTGGCAGACGGGACTTTGGTTACCTGCGGGTCAGCCCAGCTGCCGTCGACGTGGAATTCCTGTGTGGCCGAGTCGATCAGCGGACGCCGTAACACCCACTGCGCCAGAAACGTCCCCAAACCCACAGCCGGGTTGATCACGGTGGCCAGCAATGACGCGGTACCAGCGTTGATCTCGGGCACCACCACCACCTTGAGGTCCTGCGTTTCATCGGCAATATTGGCCTGGCCCTCCATCAGCACGGCGGCGTTGACGCCTTTCATCTGCAGGTTGTTGGTGCGCGCAATGCCCTTGTCAACGGTCACGTCGCCACGCAAAAAGTCAAAGGCAAAACCCTCGCTGAACACGTCGCGGAAATCCAGCGTCAGCCGCCTGGGCAAGGCTTGCAGACTGAGCACGCCGAGCAACTTGGCCAGCCCTGGGTCAGCCTTGAGAAACTGGCCTGAGGCCACATCCACAGTAAACGCACCGCCCAGCGATGGATAGTCTGGCTTCAAGGGCGAGCCGATCCACGCCGCCTGACCCTCAATCTTGCCGCTGGCTTGGCGCACCACGCCCGGCATACCAAAGCGCTCGAGCAACTTGCCGCCGTCGTTCATGTCGAGTTTGAAGTTCACCACCGTGCGCCTTGGCAGCGCTGTGCCGGTAGCTACCGCAGCAGACGACTGCGCCTGTGCGTTGATGCGCGCCCAGTTGCCGCTGGCGGTGAGCCTGGCCTCGGGCACAACCAGGTTAAGCTTGTTCAAACGCCACTCGCGCACGCCGCCTGCGCTCTGCGCTGCACGGTTGATGGCTTCCATCTCCAGGCGGCCGAGCTGCTTGCCACGCAATTCGAACGCGTCGACGACCACATCCAAGGCCGGCATGCTGGCTGGCTGCGCGTCCAGCAGCGACTCCACTTCGCTTGCCGTGCCGGGTGCCAGCGTCAGGCGCGCCAGGCGCGCATAAACCCGCCCGGCACCGGTGGTATCCAATGCCTGGCGGTACTCCAGGTAGCCGTTGAGTTCGGTGGCATCGACATTGGCTCGCCACAGCGTTGCGTCCCGGTCCGCACCGGCGACCAGGCGGTTGAACTGACGTTCACCAAAGACCAGACTGTCGGCCCGCAGCGCCAGCGTGGTCGGCAAATAATCAGTCCCAGAGTTCGCCCGTGCGCCGGTTGCCAACGCCTCCAGTCCCAGCTGCGACATCACGCTGGTCCAGGCATCCACATCAAGCCGCGCGACGTTCAGGTTGGCATTCACCCCCTGCGCCGGCAGCGCCAACGACCCCAGCGTACCAGCGCCGACGCTGATCGAGCCGCGCAGGACACGCGCCACCGGCCGCGCGGTATCACGTTCATACACCACCTGCGCCAGCCGGTCCAGCGACAGGCTCAACCGGTCCTGCCCACGTGCCAGCGCCGTGCTGCCCGACGCGAGCACCGCCTCCGGCAAGCCCCACTGCAGACGCAGCGGCAAAGTGCCAGACAGCTCCTTGCCCAGCGGCTCTGGCAGGGTTGAGGCCATCCCCTGCAAACTGCTGGTCACCAGCAGTTCGGGTGCACCCAGACGCAGGCCCAGGACTGCGCTGTAGGTGGCGCCGCCTTCCATATAGCGCGCCAGGCGCGCCACAAAGCCCAGCTCAGACGCCTGACGCAGACCATCGGCGCTGGCCTGACCGGCGATGCGAATCGTCGGGGTGCCGCGCGCTGTTGCCACAGCGCCAGGGGCAAACAGCAAGCCGCCTTCAAGCCGGGCCTCGCCGCCAAGCAAACGCCCTTGCACGCCGGTCAGCATCACGCCCTCGTCGGTGTAGCTCACCAAACCTTTGGCGCGCGCCAACCAGGGCACAGTTGGTGCGAACTGAAAATCATTGTTGACCAGGCGTACGCTGCCCTGCACCGTCGTCTTGGCCAGATCGGCAATAGGCAAGGTCAGCTTGAGCGTGTAGTCGGCCAATCCGGCGCCTTTGGCCTGGGCCAAGGCTTGCGCCGTGCGTTCGTTCAGGGGCGACATCTGTACCGTCCTGAGCGCCTCGGCCAGTGGCCCCTTGAAGTCAGCGTCCACCCGCACGGTGGTGTGGCGCAGGTCGGCAATCGACGCCTGCGCGCGCGTCACCTGCAACGCACTGGCCGCGCCAAGGCTGGCGTGCGCCACTTTCACCTGCAATTGGGTGCCGTCAATGACCACCTCGCCACTGATGTCGTCCAGCGTCGGCCACGGCGGCTCACCCGCGGGCTGCAAGGAGCGCGGCACGAAAGCCAGCTTGGCCTGGCTGACTGGCACGGTGATGCGAAACACCCCCTGGCGCGGGGCCACCTGCGGCAACTGGTCCAGCGGGCCCTTGACGACAAAACTGACGTTGCTGGCCATGCCCGCGACGATCGCCTCGCGCACGTAATCGCGCGCTGCGCTGTCGATCACCAGCGGCAGGTAACGGTGCACCTGACGCGCGTCAGCACGCGTCAGTGTGGCCTGCAAATCCAGCTCGCCCGGAAACCGGCTGCGCGTGGCCGTGCGCAGCGGGTCACTGGTACGCCATTTGACGCTGGCCTGGCCCTGCGCATCGGCGTTGGCAAAGCGCACGTCAGTCAGTTTCACCTGCCAATCGTCACCACGGTGCTGCCAGCTGGCCTGCGCCGACAACTGGTCCAGCGCGACGCGCCCCTCCTGCAACACAGTCGGCAAGTCGACGCTACCACCGGCCATCGACAGCCGCGCGCGGCCGGCGTTCTGGTCCAGATCAAAGTCCACGTCGAGCGCACGTACGCCTGGCGTACCGCGCACGGCGGCCACCTCCAGCTGACGCAACTGACCCTGCACCGAATACCGTGTTGGCGCCGCCAGCGGCCCCTGCCAGCTGGCCGACACGCTGTCGATGCGACCTTTGGGGCCGTAATCGAGCAAGGGCTGGCGCCACTGCGGCTGCAGCGGTACCCGGTCGGCAATTTGCGCCAGCGCCGTCAGGTCAAGCAAGTCGGCCTTGAACTCGCCGCGCGGCGCCTGGCCCGGGGCCGCCAGCGCCAGGTAGCGCAGGTTGCCACCGGGCCAGTGCAGGCCTTCACGGGTGTCAAAGGCCAAGCCTTGCGTTGAAAATTCAAAACCACCGTCCAGCAGCTGCAGGCCCAAGCGCCCCTGAACGCGCTGCAACGCCAACTCCTGCAACGCCGGCGCAAGCTTGACCGTGACCTCCGACAGCGCCACGTCGGCGGTCGCGCCGCTAACGCTGCCCTGGCGCACATCCGCCCAGGCACGCACGGCGCCCACGCCCTGGTTCAGATCCATCCCCAAACTGGCAAAACGCTGCAACTGGGACACGTCGACGCGGTCAAAGGCGGCAAACAGCTGGCCGTCCCATGTCTGCCAGCGCCCAGCCTGGCGCTCAAGCAAGGGCTGGATTAAGCGCCCACGCAGGCTGAAACGCTCGCCCCACTCGGCAGGCGGCGTGGCGTCCAGGCGCATGTCGTGGTGCCGTGCGGTGTTGCGCAGTACCACGTCGACGCCCTGCAAAACGATCGGCGGCGCGGCGCGCACCTCATCGGTCCAGCGCAACTCGCCGTTGGCGATCACCATCTCAAGCTGCGAAAAAAACCAGTTCAACGCCGGTGCGCTCGACCCAGCCGCCCCAGCAAAGTCGATTCCGGCGACGGTGATCCGGCCGTCGGCGTGGCGGCGCACGTCCAGCGTCGGCTGGTCAAGGTAAATCTGCTCAAAACCCAAGTGCCACAGCGAACGCGGCGACACCGACACCAGCACCCGCGCCAAACTCAGAGCGACCCGCCCCTGCGCGTCAAACAGTTCCACGTTGGACAACTCGAACGACGGCACAAAGCCGTTTGAGCGTGCCACCACCGCACCGATGCGCACCGGTACCCCCAGCGCCAGCGTGGCGCGCGCCTGCAGCTGCGGGCGAAATTCGCCGATTCGCGGCACAATCAACCAGTGAAGCGTTCCCCAGCCTGCGGCAAACAGCAGCCAGAAAAGCAGCGTGGCAGCTAGCAGCCATCGGGTCAGGACCGACCAGGTTTTGAGCAAGGTGAAAGACGGGGCAGACAAATGGTTTCAGAAAGAAGTTGAGCAAGACAAATTATGACCCGCCCACCTTTGGCCCGGCACTCGCGTTTTGCGCAGCGTGTGCATCGTCGCTATGCGCAGCAGCTGGGGCTGCTCGGCCCCGGCCTGCCGACACCGGAAAGCCTGCTAGACGCGTTTGCAGCCATCCAGCACACCGGCCAGGACACCGCCAGCGCCCTGCGCATCTTGCGCGCTTTGACGCTGGAACGTCTGCTGTGCCTGGACTGCGAGGCACAAGCCACTCTGGCACAAATCACCCAGGCGATGACCGCTCTGGCCGAATTTGCGCTGAACCAGGCACTCACCGCGGTGCTGGCCAAGCTCGACCAGGCACATGGCATGCCGCTGACCGCACAGGGGCAACGCGCGCGGCTGTGGATCATTGGCATGGGCAAACTCGGCGCGCGCGAGCTCAACGTCTCCAGCGACATTGACCTGATCTACATTTACGACGAGGACGGTGACACCGCTGGTGATGCGCAGGGGCGTGCACGCATCAGCAACCAGGAATACTTTGCCAAGGCGGTCAAGGCCATTTACAGCCTGATTGGCGATACCACCGATTACGGCTTTGTGTTTCGCGTTGACCTGGCGCTGCGACCCAACGGCAACTCGGGGCCAGCGGCCGTGTCGCTGGATGCGCTGGAAGAATACCTGCACGTACAGGGCCGTGAATGGGAGCGCTTTGCCTGGCTCAAGAGCCGCGTGGTGGCACCCTGGTCGAGCGTGGCCGACGGTTCGGTGCTGGCACTGCGCAAGGTGGTCATGCCGTTTGTCTTCCGGCGCTACCTCGACTACAGCGTGTTTGAGTCACTGCGCCTGCTGCACCGGCAGATCCGCGACCACGCCAGCAAACGCAGCGCTGGCCGGCCCGAGCGCGCCAACGACGTCAAGCTCTCGCGCGGCGGTATCCGCGAGATTGAGTTCATCGTGCAACTGCTGCAGGTGGTGCGCGGCGGCCAGTTTCCTGAATTGCGTACCCGCCCCACGCTCAGCGCCCTGCCGCGCCTGGTCAAGGCCAACCTGATGTCGGCCGAAAAAGCCGACGCGCTGGCCTGCGCCTATGAATTCCTGCGCCGGGTAGAGCACCGCATCCAGTACCTGGACGACCAGCAAACGCATATTTTGCCGACGCAAGACACCGACCTGGCCTGGATCGCCAGCACCCTCGGTCTGGACTCAACGGCGCAGTTGCTCAAGCAGCTCGACGCCCACCGCGAGCTGGTGGCCCAAGAATTTGACACCTTGCTCGGCGGCGCAGAGCCCGACTGCAAAGGCTGCCAGAGCGCGCAACCAGCCGACGCCAGCAACTGTATTGCCGACCTGCTGCCAAGTTTGGACGAAGCGTTTCGCCAGCGGCTACAAGCCTGGACCAACCACCCGCGGGTCAACGCCTTGCGTGACGAATCGCGCCAGCGGCTGTTGCGCCTGCTCTCGCGCACAGCGCAATGGGTGAGCGAGGCGCGCGTCACCGAAGCGGCGGCGGTTGGCCTGGTCGACTGGATGGAGCCGCTGCTGCGCCGCGAAAGCTATCTGGCACTGCTGCTGGAGCGCCCCAACGTGCACGAACGCCTGCTCAAACTGCTGGGCGCGGCGCGCTGGCCGGCGCGCTACCTGCTGCTGCACCCGGGCGTCATCGACGAACTCGCAGCCTTCAACATGCTCGACGAACGCTTTGACGCCAGCGCTTTTGAAGCCGAACTGGAACACCGGCGCAGCGCACTGCGCGCCGCCGACGAAGACGACGACGAAACGCTGCTGAACCTGCTGCGCCGCGCGCACCATGCCGAGGTGTTTCGCACGCTGGCGCGCGACATTGAGGGCAAGCTCTCGGTGGAACAAGTGGCCGACGATTTGAGCGCGCTGGCCGACGCGGTGCTGCGCGTCACCACTCGTTGGTGCTGGAGCCGCCTGAAAAAGACGCATCGCGTGCACCCTCAGTTTGGCATCATTGCCTACGGCAAACTCGGTGGCAAAGAGCTGGGTTACGGCAGCGACCTTGACATTGTTTTTGTCTTTGACGACGACGACGAGCGCGCCCCCGAGGTCTACGCCAACCTGGTACGAAAACTCATCAACTGGCTCACCGTCAAGACCGGTGAGGGCGACCTGTATGAGATCGATACCGCGCTGCGACCCAATGGCAACGCCGGGCTGTTGATCACCAGTTTTGCCTCCTACGCCAACTACCAGCAGCAACGCGGCTCCAACACCGCCTGGACCTGGGAACACCAGGCCATCACCCGGGCGCGCTGCGTGCTCGGCGACGCCGATCTGTACCGGCGCTTTGACGCAGTGCGCACCGCCGTTTTGACCGCCGAGCGCGACATCACAGACCTGCGGGTCCAGATCGTCGCCATGCGCGAACGCGTGACCAGCGCCAAAGTTGTCAAGGCCGAACGGTTCGACATCAAGTACAGCACCGGCGGCATGATGGACGCCGAATTTGTCATGCAGTTTCTGGTGCTGGCTTATTCGCGCACGCACGCAGAACTGCTGGCCAACGCCGGCAATATTGCGCTGCTGGAACGCGCCGAAGTGCTGGGGCTGCTGCCCGCAGGCGTCGGCCACCAGGCAGCCAGCGCCTACCGCACCCTGCGCCAGGTGCAACACCGCGCCCGGCTCAACGAAGCATCGGCGCAGTTTGCGGCAGACGAACTTGCCACCGAGCGGCAAGCCATCCGCAGCCTGTGGCAAACTGTTTTTTCATCCTGACCCAGTCCCTTCGCGTTTCAATATGACCCTACCCAAATTTTTATCCTTACCTGTGTTGTTGTCCGCCAGCGTGCTCTTGCTGGGTGCTTGCAGCAACAATGTCGGCGACCCACATCCTGACAAGCTGATGACCAAGCGCGTGGTCATCTTCAAGAAATTCACCAAAGCGCTCGAACCGATGGGCTTGGTGGCGCGTGACCGGCGCGACTATGTGAAAGCCGAGTTTGTCGAGCAGGCGCAAGCGCTCAAAGACCTGTCAACGCAACCCTGGGTGTATTTTTCAGCCGATGGCAACTACGCGCCCAGCCGCGCCAAACCCGAAATCTGGCTACAGCCCGACGTGTTCAAAAGCAGCAAAGAACGCTATCTGGCGGCGGTAGACAAGCTGGCGCAGGTGGCTGGCAGCGCCGATAGGCCAGCCATCAACGCGGCAGTCGACGAAGTGCAAAAGAGCTGCAAAAACTGCCATGACCAGTTCCGCAGCGAAACGGCACGCAGCCAGTAGCCGTCTTCAGGGCAGCGCCTGCAGCCAGCGCGCGGCAAAGTCCTGCGCGCTCAAGGCCTTGTCAAACAGATATCCCTGGCCCAACTCGACTCCCAGCTTGGCCAGATGTTGGCGTTGCGTTTCTTCCTCAATGCCTTCGGCCACCAGTGTGTGGCCCAGGTTGTGCGCCATGTCGACGATGGTGTGCACCAGCACCGCATCGTTTTCATTGACCAGTATGCCCTGCACAAAACCCCGGTCAATCTTGATGACTGACACCGGCAATTGCCGCAAATAGGCCAGGCTCGAATAGCCGGTACCAAAGTCGTCGATCGCCACCGAAACGCCCAATTGCTGCAACTGGCGCAAGAGTTCAAGCTGCTCGGGCGTGTGGTTGAGTAGCGCGTCTTCGGTGATTTCAAGTTCAAGCGCGCTCGCGCTGACCCGGTAATGATCGAGCCGGGCCTGCAAGTCCTCCAGCATGCCAGCGCGCTGCAAATCGGCCACATTCTGGTTCACCGCCAGGCGCCACCCGGCTTGCCAGCAGCCAGCCGCCACCCACGCACCAAGCTGGCGCAGCGCCTCTTGCATGACCCAGTTGTCCAGCGCCACCAGCAAACCGGCTTGTTCAGCGATAGCAATGAACTCACCAGGCAGCACCAGCCCGCGCTCTGGGTGCTGCCAGCGCACCAGCGCCTCAGCGCCAACCAGCGCACCATCGTGCAAGCGCAACTTGGGCTGAAAGAACACCCGCAGCTGCTGCTGTTCAATGGCTTGCGCCAGATCGTTGCGAACGGCAAAACTCTGGTCGTTGGCCTGACTCAGTTCGGGGCGGTAGACGGCAAAACGATTGCGACCGCCGATTTTGGCGTCGTACATGGCCAGGTCAGCGCTGCGCAGCAACAAGTCGGGCGTGGTGCCGTCCTGCGGAAAAAGTGCCAACCCGACGCTGGACATGGGATGGTAAACCAGCGCGTCTTGCAGCTGCACCGGCGCGCGCACCTTGTCGAGTAAATTCTCGATCACAGCGCGCGCGCCCTTGGCGTCGGTATCTGGCAACAGCACGACAAATTCGTCGCCACCAATGCGCGCTACGGTGTCTTCGGTACGCACGCTCTGCTGCAAACGCCGCGCCACCTCCTGCAGCAACGCGTCGCCCACCTGGTGCCCGAGCGTGTCGTTAACTTCCTTGAAACGATCAAGGTCGACAAACAACAAAGCAAAGGACTTGCCGTGGCGCTGCGACGCCGCCATCAACTGCGCCAGCCGGTCATTGAACAAGGCGCGGTTGGGCAGCCCGGTGAGGGTGTCGTACGACGCCTGGTGTACCAGCGCCAATTTGGCGTTGTGCAGTTGCGTCACGTCGGACTGCGTAGCCATGTAGTTCAGCACCGCGCCGTCGGCATCACGTACCGCATTGATACTGGACCAGACCGTGTAGAAGCTGCCGTCAGCGCGGCGGTTATTGATCTCACCAGACCAAGCGCCGTCACGGTCAATGGCCTGCCACATGGCTTGATAGAACGCTGCATCATGCCGCCCCGACTTCAACACATTGGCCTTTTGTCCCATCACCGTGGTGGCTGAAAAACCGGTCTGGCGGGTAAAGGCCGGATTGACCCGCAGGATACGGGTATCTGCGTCGGTGACGATAACGGCTTCAGCCGAGTTCTGAAACACCGCCTCGCTGAGCAACAGCTGGCGCTGCTGGTCTTTCAGGGCGCTGATATTGGTCGATATCCCTCCCACCCCATAGACGTGACCCGCGGCATCACGCAGCGGGAATTTGCGCGTCAAGAAATCCTGATGCCCAGCGGGCGGGGCCGCATGGACGTGTTCCTCAAGAGTGCGTGCGTGGCCGTTTTGCAGCACCATCTGATCTGCCTCGCGATGCAAAATAGCGTCGCGCAAGGGCAGGAAATCCTCACGTTTGTGCCCCACCACCTGGTCTTGCGGGTGCCCAAGAAACTGCAGCAAGGCCTGATTGGCCAACAGGAATTTGCCTTCGGTGTCGGCCGCGTAGATGAAGGCATCGCTGGAATCAATGAGCGAGGTGTAGAAACGCTGGTCGGCCTGGCGCGCCTGCTCGGCGCTGCGGTCGACCCACAGCATCAACACCCGGCGGTCGAGCTTGTAGTCGATCGACAAGCTGATCAGATGCACATCAAAAACCGGCGCTTCTTTGGCGTTGTTGCCGTGCCGGGAGACAAGCGGCAGCACGGTGGCTTCACCCATTGCAACGTTGCGCAAGGCCTGATGAATGCGCGTGCGGTCCTGGCCTGTCAGCGCTTTCCATAAGCGCATGTCTGCTTTGACCAGGGGTTTGCGCGGACCAAGCAAGGCATCGGCCAGCGCATTGCATTCGTCAATCACGCCCTGACCGTCGACCACCATCGCGGCCAGCGGCAGGTGCGAAAACAGGTACTGGTAGCGCTGGCGGGCCAGCTCGGCGTCGTGCTGGGCAGCGCGCAATTCTTCGTTTTGCAGCTCCAGCTCGACCTGGTAGATGCGCAAGTCTTCGAGCAATTGCAGTGTGTTCTGCTGGCTGGTATCGTCGCCGCCGACCCGCTGGCCATTACCCTGCGCAGCATTGGTTAAAACCGCTTGTGCTCGTTGTTTCAAAAGCGCCAGGCGCTCTGTTTTTTGAATTTCTATTTCTTCTGGCGGGTTCATACCTGAAGCTCCTGCAAGCTGCTGCGCCATTCGGTGATGTTGACGTGGCTGACCACCGCACCGGGCTGTTCACCCGCCACAGGAGACACATGCATGACAAACCAGCGCTGCTCGGTGGGCGAGTGGCAGGGGTATTCCATCGAAAAATGCGGGCGGCGGCCTTCGAGCACCTCGCGCACACCGCGCTGCGCCGTGACGGCGGTGGGGTCATCAGGCGGCTGGTGGATGTCTTTGCAAACCTCCAGGTAATTGACGCCGGGGCCGGAATGCGCCAGAAACTCGTCGCCGTTGTTCAGTGCAAATTTGCGCCAGGCCGCATTCACCTGGGTGATGATGCCCTGGCTGTTGAGCACCGCAATGTGTTCGGACAGGCAATCAATGATGTGCTGCAGGCGCGACACCTCGTGCAGCGCGGTCACGTCCATGAAGCTGATGACCGCGCCTTTGGCGCTGCTGGACGGCACACGGTAGGGCAACATGCGCACAAAATAATGCAAGCCGTTGATGCCGCGAACTTCTTTTTCGACCTTGTTGCCATCTTTCAGGGTGTGGTTCAGGTCGGCAATCAGCGCGGGGTAAATCAGCGTGTGCGCCAGGTCATCGAGCGGGCGGCCAATGTCGGTGTCGCGCAACCGGAAGATGTGCGTGGCGTCGGGCGAAAAGCGCGTCAGGTGCATGTTTTCATCGACAAACACCGTGCCTGCGGCCACCGCCTGCGCCATGTTGTCCAGGTCGGCGTTGAGCCGGTTGAGGATGTCGATTTTTTCCTGATATTCGGCGTTGACGGTGTTGAGCTCTTCGTTGACCGACTGCAGCTCTTCGTTGGAGCTTTGCAATTCTTCGTTGGAGCTCATCAGCTCTTCATTGGTGGACTGCAGTTCTTCGTTGCTGGTTTCAAGCTCTTCTACCGTGGCCTGCAGGCTCTCGCGGGTGGCGGTGAGCTCGCGCTCAAGCAGCTCCATGCGTTCGGTGGTTTCAGAACTCACGTCAATCGAGGTGATCGACTCCGACGCCGCCTGGGGCTGCACCTGCTCAAACGCCAGCAGGGTCAGGTGTTCACCCTCAAATTGCTCGACCGGCCAGGCGCTCAGGCGTACCTGTTCCTCAAGACCCTCATGGTTGGTAAAGCGCAGTCGGTCTGAGCTGACGCTCACGCCTTCGCGCCCGGCCTTGAACAACAAAGCCACCGCTACCGGCACCAGCGGCTCGGGCAGGATGCGGTTGATGTCCAGACTGGCATGGCCCTCGCGCAGCTGCAAAAACCGCGCGACCGAGCCGTACGAGTGCACCAGTTCCTGACTGGCGTTCACCAGAATGGCTGCCGGTGGCGCAAACGCGTGCAGCAACGCAGCAAAACCCTGTTCCACGGCGGTGCTTTTGACCCGGCTGGCGCGTGCATGGCTGCCACTGAGCATCGGCACGGGCGTGTAGCCGTAACCCGAGCCTTTGGCCACATCGAGCGGCTGGTTCAGCGGCTTGACCATCTGCCAGATCTTGTGCTTGGCGCTGATGGGGGTGAAGTCTTTTTGCAGCTCGGCCAGCGACTCGCTGGAGCCCAAAAACAGGTAGGCGCGCGGCAGCAGAGCGTATTGCAGCCGCCTGAGCGCGCGCTCTTGCGCCTGCGCCTTGAAGTAGATCAGCGCGTTGCGGCACACCACCATATCCATGCGGGTAAACGGCGGGTCAGAGAGCATGTTGTGGCGGGCAAACACAATGCACTGGCGCAGCTCGTTCTTGACGACAAAGCTGTTGCCGCGTTTGACGAAGAAACGCTCGAGCTGCTGCGGTGAGACCTCGGCCGCGATCGACTCGGGGTAGGTGCCAGCACCAGCAAATTCAACGTTTTGCTGCTCCACGTCGGTGGCAAAAATCTTCAGCGCCGGCCAGCGCTTGAGCGAGTCAAACGCCTCCAAAAACATCATCGCCAGCGAATACGCTTCTTCACCGGTGGACACCGCCGCCGCCCAGACGCGAATGGTGTCGCCGCCCTGTTTGCGCGCCACCATCGGCTCGATGATCTGGCGCCCCAATATCTCAAAGGCCTCGGCGTCGCGGAAAAAACTGGTGACCGGGATCAGCATCTCACGGCGCAGGATCAGCAGTTCGTTGCGGTCGTTGCTGAGCAGTTCGAGGTACGAGTCGAGCGAGATCACCTGGCGCACATTCATGCGCCGCTCCAGCCGACGCATTACCGTGCCAGTCTTGTATTCCTGAAAGTCAATGCCGCCCAATTGCAGCAGCAAGCGCAAGATGCCGTTGAACGCCGCCTCGGGGCTGAGCGACTGTGCTGGTGCCGCGGGTGCCTCAAGGGCAACTGCGGCCTGGACAATCGGTTGGTTGGTGATGTGCGCAAGCAAGCGCGCACCAATTTTTTCGACCGGCAAAATGGCATCGACCAGGCCGGTGGCAATGATCGAGCGCGGCATGCCGTCAAACTTGGCATCTTCGGGTTCCTGGGCAATCAAAAACCCACCAGCGTCGTTGATGGCCGACGCGCCGCGCGTGCCGTCTGAGCCGGTGCCCGAGAGCACCACGCCCACCGCACGCTCGCCGTAGTGCTGCGCCACTGACTTGAAAAACACGTCGATCGGCAAGGTCAGGGTGCGCGGGTTTTTGGGGGTCAGTGTGAGTGTGCCCTCGCCCATGTGCATGATGGCCCCGGGCGGGATCAGATAAACGCGGTTACGTTCGATCGGCATGTCTTGCTCAACCATCACCACCGGCATGGTGGTGTGGCGCGAGAGCAAATTGGCCATCATGCTCTTGTGGTCGGGCGACAAATGCTGGATAACGACAAACGTGGCGCCGGTGTCGGGGTTTAAACCGTCAAAGAGCTTTTCAAGCGCTTCCAGCCCGCCGGCCGAAGCACCAATGGCGACCACGTTGGCTGGCGCCTCTGCAACTGCAGAGGTAATTGACGACGCACTGACTTGCCCGGAGCCCATAGACACACCTTTACCAACAACGAAACCGATAATGAGGCCCAGCAACCTCAAGAAACCGGGCCATTATCGCCGCGAACATTATTTGTCCTGGACAAACCACTCCCTATGACGCAGATCAATATTCCGTCGTTCAGCCAGGCGCAGGTGGAGCAGCGCACCGGCTTGAGCCGTGAGGTGCTGCGCAAATGGGAGCTGCGCTATGGCTTTCCGCTGCCGCAACGCGGTCACCGGGGTCAACGCCATTACGATGGCGCGGCCACACGCAAGCTCGAACTGATCAGCCGTTTGCTGAGAATGGGTTGGCGTGTGAGCAAGCTGGTCGGGTTGCCGGTGGATGCCTTGCAGGCCCTGCTCGATGACGGCCAGGCGCACGCCACGCCAACCCCGCCCAGCGCGCTGGTCCTGGCGCAGGCCACGCTGACCTTGCTTGAGCGCTTGCAGCCAGGCCAGCCGCCAGCGGCTGCGCCGCTTTTTTTGCAAAGCCAACTGCAACAACACGGTCTGAATGATTTTGTCGCCTACCTGATGCCGGCCTTCAACCTGGCGGTGGGGCGCGCCTGGCAGGCGCAGCGCGTCAGCGTTGCCGCCGAACACCACTACACAGCCACGCTGCGCCAACTGGTGCTGCGCGCCTTGCCCGAACCCAGCCTGAATATTCAGCCACCGCGGGTGCTGCTGGCCACACCACCTGGTGAATTGCACAACCTGGCGCTGCTGGCGCTACACGCCCAACTCGGCTTGCAAGGGGCGCATTGCCTTGACCTGGACTGCCAGGTGCCAGCGCCCGAAGTGCTGCGCATGGTGCACGATTTTCAGATCAGGGTGGTGGCTATTTCAGCCAGTGCCAGCATGCCCAGCGCAGCACTGGCACAGTACACAGGCGACCTGCGCCGCGCCTTGCCCGAGGCGTGCGCGCTGTGGCTGGGCGGCCAGGGGTTTGCCGCCTGGGCGCCCCCACAAAGCCCGAACTGCACCGTGTTCAACGACACCAGCCAGGCCGTCGGGCACTGGTTGCGTTTGGCAAGAACATCACGTGTAAAAAATTGACGCTTTAATATCAGTAGCTGCTTGCGCTTATTCTATAAGGGCTAGAGGCCAATTTGGCTATTGAATTCTGATCCTGTTCACCAGTGCGGTGGTGGAGTAACCCGCCACAAACGGCAGCGCCAGCGCGTGGCCGCCCCAGCTTTGCACCAGCGCGGTCTCTGGTAGTTTGGCCATGTCGTAGTCGCCGCCTTTGACCAACACGTCCGGGCGCACCAGGCCGATGAGTTCAAGTGGCGTGTCCTCGTCAAACCAGGTCACCAACGAGCTGCTGGCCAGCGCGGCGATGACGCAGGCGCGGTCCATCTCGTTATTGAGCGGGCGATCGGGCCCCTTGCCCAGACGGCGCGCCGAGGCGTCGGTATTGAGCGCCACCAGCAGGCTGCCACCCAGCGCGCGCGCCTGCTCCAGGTACATCACATGGCCGCGGTGCAGCACGTCAAAAACGCCGTTGGTAAACACCAGCGGGCGCGCCAGCGTGGCCAGGCGCGTGGCCAACTCTTGCGGCGGGCACAACTTGGTTCGTATTGACGCCGGGGCGACACTAAACAAGGAAACAGGCTTGGTTTGACTCATGTATTGGATGCTATCAGCCCCGGGCGACGCGCTATGCTGCCCGGCTGAAGCTGCACCCACCCGGCTAGGCATAATCCAGCGCAACCATGAAGCTTGTCCCCGTCAATGTTGATGCCATCGTGATCGGCCGGCCGCTGCCGTGTGCGCTGCGCGACCAGTCCGGGGTGCTGCTCGCCAGCCAAGGCTTTCAAGTCGGCAGCCGCGAGGACCTGGAAAGCATGATCGGCAGGCGCAGCCAGATCTACATCGACTTTGACCAGTCGGACAACTTCCGCCGCGGCTACGTCAACCGGCTTAACAACCTGGTGCTGGAAGACCGCGAGTTGGGGCAGATTGCCCAGGTGCAGGTCTCGCCTTACGACGCCAAGCGCGAAAAGGTCGAAGTCGACGTGAGCGACCTGCCCGATTGGATTGAGCTGCAAACGCAAGCCCATGCCACCCTGCGCGACACCCATGGCGAATCGTTTTTGCCGCGGCTTGAACGGCTACAAACCGAATTGGAGCGGCACACGCTGCGCAACCCCGATGCGACGCTTTTTGCGCTGATCCAGTTGGCCAGCAGCGAAATGCAGCACTACAGCGCCACGCACGCCATGCTGGTGGGCGTGATGTGCAGCGTTGCCGCGCGCAGCGTGTTGCGCTGGCCGGCCGATGAATGTTCGGCGCTGGTGAGCGCGGCACTGACCATGAACATCAGCATGACCGATTTGCAAGACCGGCTGGTCACGCAAAAGGAGCCGCCGTCGCCGCAACAGCTCAGCCGCATCGCGTCGCACGCGGCGCGCTCGGTGGATCTGCTGCAGCAAATGGGCGTGGTCAACGATCTGTGGCTAGAAGCCGTACTCAACCACAACGCCCGGTTTCCCGGGCCGCTGGGGCGGCGCGGCGCCGGGCAGCGGCTGGCGCGCGTAATCCAGCGCGCCGACATGTTTGCCGCGCGGCTGTCGCCGCGCCTTGCACGCGCGCCCGATTCACCCGGCGCAGCCATGCAGTCATGCTATTTTGATGAAAACCACCAGATTGACGAGGCTGGTGCCGCGCTGATCAAGGCGGTCGGCATTTATTCACCGGGCACGTACGTCAGGCTGACGACACAAGAAGTCGCGGTGGTGGTCAAACGCGGCCACAACACCACCATGCCACGGGTGGCGGTGCTGCTCAACCGCCAGGGCATGCCCACCGGCGAGCCGATCCTGCGCGACACCAGCCTGGCTGACTATCGCATCCTGGCCAGCGTGCCATTTCGCGATGTCAAGGTCAACCTCAGCCTTGATCGTCTGCTGGCGATCAGCCGCCAGGTCGGCACCGACCGGCCCTGGTAAGCCCCCACTTGCAACCCGGCCGCGGCGCTTGCACGGGCGCGCGCGCCGTGGCGCCGCCCTGCAAAAAACCAGACAATGTGATAAATTACCAATCAGTCACAAATTTACGTCAACGTTTTTTATGCGCCTTCTCCAATGAAAATCGCCATCGTCGGCTCGGGTATTTCAGGTTTGGCTGTCGCCCACCAACTGGCCGGGCAGGCCGAAATCACCC
>Ga0210029_1000299_pt1 | contig 33019 bp, 34 predicted proteins | sample CryGeymeta201521_FD_183985 | JGI IMG/M metagenome (GOLD analysis project Ga0210029, IMG submission 183985) | Groundwater microbial communities from Crystal Geyser aquifers in Utah, USA - Crystal Geyser metaG 2015-21 (SPAdes) (version 2) | ecosystem: Environmental > Aquatic > Deep subsurface >... | reverse complement strand
TGAAGCTTGAAACCTTGAATTTGCCCTCGGGTCAGGCCGACGGTCTGGCCGCAACAACGCTGACCTTGCCGTCTGCTGAATCACTGCTGCAAGCCAAGCAGATCGAAACCTTGCAAGCAGAACTCAAAGCGCTCCAGGACGTGACTGCCAGGAACAACGCAGCGCTGGCCGAGATGCAGATTCAGCTGCAAAAAGCGCAGACCGAACGCGTGTCCCTGCAGTTGTTTTATGTGGTGCTGGCCTTGTTGTTCTTGTGTATTTCGGTCCTGGTCTGGCTGCTGTGGCAACGCTATCGTGACCAACCCCCGCAAGATGGTCGGGCCAGCATTCTGACAGAGATGGCACTGTCGGCCAGCGAACGCGATGACTTGTCCGGGCCGACGACGCCTATCGGGTCGGTTTTGCCAGGCGAGAAACCGGCGCAGTCCTGGTGGCATGCGCAGTCGGGTACTGCGACCACGCCGCAGACCGTCATCCAGACTGCACCCGTGGTCGCCGCTGCGCCTGTCCAGGTGTTGAGTAAATCGGCAATTCCAGCCTCCTTGCAAGACCTGAACCACGCGTTTACCAATACGCGGTTGCAGGACGTGGGCGACAGTAATTTTGGCGCGATTGCCCATGAAGAAGTCGATCTTGACATTGACATGAGCAGTTGGGCCGGACTGGGTGACGCAAGCAAACCGGGCGACTCCGGCGCCGAGTCGATTCTGGATATTCGCCAACAGGCTGAATTTTTTGTTTCGCTCGGGCAGACCGAGCGCGCCCTGTTTGTCCTGAAAAAGCAGATTGCCGAAGCCGCACAACCCAACCCGTTCATCTATCTGGATTTGCTCTCGCTGTTTCACTCGCTGGGTTACAAGACCGATTTCCGCGAGTACCGCACTGCTTTTAACCGCCATTTCAACTGTGTTTTGCCAGATTTCCCGGCCTACCATCTGGAAGGCCGGGACCTGTCGGCCTACGCCGACGAGCTCGCGCGTCTGACACAGGTCTGGAATCGCAAGGAAGTCATGGCTTACCTCAATGCCTGTATCTACCGTGCCGAGCAGGCGTCAGCACAGCCGTCGTTCGAGTTGGCAGCGTTCCGAGACCTGCTGCTGCTGTACGCGATTGCAGAGCAAGTGGTGGGTCAAGGCAACCCGGCCTGACCGGTCAGGCCGCGCTCGCAGCCTGGATACAGGCTGCACACACGCAGGCACGGTTCACATCTGCTGCGGCAATCCGGTCCAACAATGCTTTGGGGATGTTTTCAGTGCTGCACCAGCACGGCGGTTGTTTGACTCCGGTTTGGCGTTCCAATTCCATGGCGCACTGGTTGGGTTGACCGCACAGTGGGCAGCGCTGCGGCGCGGTCGCTGCGGTGGTGTCGGTCATGGTGAATCTTTCAGCGTGAGTGCCAGTTCGTACAGCGCGTTGCGCGGCTCGCCGGTAATCTCGGCTGCCAGCTTGACCGCCGTTTTGAGGGGCAGTTCGGCCAGCAGTAATTGCAGCACGCGTGGCTGTGGTGTAGCGGCGGTCTCCGCTGCGCCCGGGTGCAGCACCAAGGCAAATTCGCCCCGCGTCCGATTGGCGTCTTGCGCCAACCAGCCGGCGAAGTCAGCCGCTGCCAGTGTGACGATATCTTCAAATTGCTTGGTCAGTTCGCGACCCACCGTCAGTGGGCGCTGGCCGAGTGCTGCCAGTGCTTGTGCCAGCGCCTCGACGCGGTGGGGTGCTTCCAGCAGCACCACCGTCCGTGGCTCAGCGGCCAGGGCTTGGACGGCAGCGTTGCGCTCGGACGTCTTGCTGGGTAAAAAACCGACGAACAAAAAACCGCTACCGTGGTCGGCATCCTGTGCCAGTCCGGCCACACTGAGCGCAGTGGTTACGCTGCTGGCGCCGGGCAGGGGTACCACATTCAGGCCGGCTTGTACGACACCAGCCACCAGGCGGGCGCCGGGGTCACTGATGGCGGGTGTGCCTGCGTCGCTGACGTAGGCTACGCGGACACCCTGGCGTAATCGATCGACCACGCTGCCCATGGCCTGCGCCTCGTTGTGCTGATGCACCGCCAGCAACTGTGCCGCGGACTTGTCGATGCCGTAGGCCCGCAGCAGCGCCTGGGTGTGGCGCGTGTCTTCACAGGCAATCACATCAACCAGCTGCAGCACGTGCAACGCCCGCAGTGTGATGTCAGCGAGGTTGCCGATCGGCGTGGCCACCACATAAAGCGCGCCGGCCGGATAATTCTGACTGGCGGCAGCGTCGTGCGCTGCGTGCAGTGCCGTGGCAAAGGTTCCCGCCAGTCGGGATGGAGGAGGGGTGGTCAATGGGTCTACTTTCAAAAAATTCGCCGCTGGCGCCAGCCACGACCAAACAACGCGGTGACGCCGCCGAGGCGCTGGCTCTGCAGCACCTGCAACGCGCCGGGTTGCTGCTATTGCAGCGCAATTATCGGACGCCTGGGCGCGGTGGCGGCGAGATCGATCTGATCATGCGTGCACCCGACGGCACTTGCGTGTTTGTCGAGGTGCGTCAGCGTCGCAGCACCAGTCACGGCGGCGCAGCCGCCAGCGTCAGCATCACCAAGCAACGCCGCATCGTCTTTGCCGCGCGCCACTACCTGCTGCGGCAAGCATCACTGCCGCCGTGCCGGTTTGACGTGGTTGCTGTCGATAGCGGCGCCGTCCAATGGATTCAGGGTGCTTTTGACGCCCCAACGTGACAGTGGGGGTCAAAGCGCCGCCGCTCTCCTTTTTAAGCTGGGGATAAGCCGCACGCAGGTATCATCGCGCCCATGCTGGAACAACGTATTCAACAACACTTTATCGACAGTGCCGACCTCAAGTACCAGGCCGCGCCAGTCTTGAGCAAACCCATTGCCGACGCGGTGCAAGCCTTGTTGGCCTGTGTCACCAGCGGCGCCAAGGTGCTCAGCTGCGGCAATGGTGGCTCGGCCGCCGACGCACAACATTTTGCCGCCGAATTTGTCGGCCGCTTTGAGCGTGAGCGCCCGGAACTCGCGGCCATTGCGCTCACCACCGACAGCTCGATCCTGACGGCCATTGCCAACGATTACGACTTCAATGTTGTGTTTTCGCGCCAGGTGCGTGCGTTGGGGCAGCCCGGTGACGTGTTGCTGGCCATCTCCACCAGCGGTGACTCAGGCAACGTGCTGGCGGCGATCGAAGCTGCGCATGAGCGCGACATGGTGGTCATTGGCCTCAGCGGTCGCGGTGGCGGCAAAATGGCGCGCGCCTTGCGCGACACTGACGTGCACATCTGCGTTCCGCACGAGCGCACTGCCCGCATTCAAGAGGTTCATCTGCTGACGCTGCACTGCCTGTGTGACGCGGTGGATGATTTGTTACTTGGCGATTCTGAAAGCATGGCATGAACAAACAAACGATCAAGCATTGGGTGATGCTACTGGCCTTGACCGGCAGCGTGACTGTCGGCCTGAGTGGCTGTTTCCCAGTGATCATGGGTGGTGCAGTCGTGGGTGGGCTGGTGGCCACCGACCGGCGCACGGCCGGTGCCCAGCTGGAAGACGAAACCATTGAATTGCGCGCGGCCAGTCGTATCCGGGACAACCTGGGTGATCGGGTGCACGTCAACGTCAACAGCTACAACCGTCGTGTCCTGCTCACCGGTGAAGTGCCCAACGTGCAAGACAAACTGCTGGTGGAACAGGTGGTGTCGCGGGTAGAGAACGTGCAGTCGGTCGTCAATGAGCTGGCCGAACTGGGTAAAGCGACGCTCGCCCAGCGTTCGTCCGACACGCTGGTGACTGGCCGCGTCAAGGCCGGTTTGGTGGACGCCAAAGAGCTGTATGCCAATGCCTTCAAGGTAGTGACCGAGCGCGGCACGACTTACCTGATGGGCCGTGTCACACAGCGTGAAGCCGATCGCGCCACCGAAATCGCCCGCTCGACCAGCGGCGTGCAAAAAGTGGTGCGCGTCTTCGAGATCATCAGCGAAGACGAGCTGCGCAACCTGCTGCCGCAGCCCGCACCTGAAGGCAAGACCAACACGCCACTGTAGTTGCCGCAAGTCGGAACAGTTCACTAACAGCAGCTCAAACCGCGAACACCGCAGAACTGGTTTTGCCGGGCTGGAGGTGTTGCCCCCTTGAGGGTGTGACGCGCTGCCAGCGTGGCTCAGGGGGAATTTACTTCAGTCGTTTGATCAGGCTGGAGGTGTCCCAGCGCCGTCCGCCCATTTGCTGGATGTCGGCGTAGAACTGGTCGATCAAGGCGGTGGCCGGCAGGCGCGCACCGTTGCGCTTGGCCTCGTCGAGCACCAGACCCAGGTCCTTGCGCATCCAGTCCACGGCAAAACCGAAATCAAATTTGTCGGCGACCATGGTTTTGCCCCGGTTGTCCATTTGCCAGCTTTGCGCGGCGCCTTTGCCAATCACATCGAGCACCAGGTTCATGTCCAGACCCGCTTTCTGGCCAAAGGCAATCGCTTCAGCCAGGCCTTGCACCAGGCCTGCAATGGTAATCTGGTTGACCATTTTGGCCAGCTGGCCGGCACCGCTGTCGCCCAGGTAGGTAAACGCTTTGGAGAACGCCATCGCCACCGGCAGTGCAGCATCAAATGGGGCTTTGTCACCGCCACACATGACGGTCAAGGCGCCGTTTTGCGCACCGGCCTGGCCACCTGAGACTGGCGCGTCGACAAACTGCAGGCCCAGCGTTTTCGCTTTGGCGTAAAGCTCGCGCGCGACGTTGGCCGAGGCGGTGGTGTGGTCGACCAGAATGGCGCCCGCTTGCATGCCGGCGAAGGCGCCGTCTGGACCCAGCACGACGCTGCGCAGGTCGTCGTCATTGCCAACGCAGCAAAAGACGATATCGACGCCTTTGGCCGCCTCGCGCGGCGTGCCGGCGTGCGCCAGCTGACCGCTGGCACCGGCGGCTTGCGCGTACGCATTGCACCAAGCGACCGCTTTGGCAGCGGTTCGGTTGTAAACCGTGACGTTGTGACCCGCCTGTGCCAGGTGTCCGGCCATCGGGTAACCCATGACGCCCAAGCCCAAAAAGGCGACGCGGCGCGCGGAAATCGGTTCGTAAGTTCTGCTGGTCATGCAATATCCTTCAAAAAAGCATTCAGATGATGGTGAGATTTTCGGTGCCCGCGGCCAGGTTGGTGTTTTTGGCACGTTTGCCGTTGAGCTTGATCTGCAAGCGCAGGTCGTTGACCGAGTCGGCGTTGCGCAGCGCGTCCTCGTAGGTGATTTCTTCAGCTTCGTAGGCGTTGAACAGCGCCTGGTCAAACGTCTGCATGCCGATATTGGCACTCTTCTTCATCACCTCTTTGATCTCGGCAACCTCGCCCTTGAAAATCAGATCGGCAATCAGCGGCGAATTGAGCATGATCTCCACCACCGCGGTGCGGCCTTTGCCGTCGGGCTTGATGATCAGCCGTTGCGACACCATCGCCTTGAGGTTGAGCGACAAGTCCATCAGTACCTGCTGGTGCCGGTCTTCGGGGAAAAAATTGATGATGCGGTCGATCGCCTGGTTGGTGCTGTTGGCGTGCAATGTGGCAAGACACAGGTGGCCGGTCTCGGCGAAGTTGACGGCCAGGTCCATCGTTTCCCGGTCACGAATTTCACCCATCAGGATCACATCGGGTGCCTGACGCAGCGTGTTCTTCAGCGCAGCGCCCCAGCTGTCGGTGTCAATGCCGACCTCGCGCTGTGTCACCACGCAATTCTTGTGCGCGTGCACAAACTCGATCGGGTCTTCTACGGTGATGATGTGGCCATAGGTGGTTTCGTTGCGGTGGTCGACCATCGCCGCCAGCGTGGTCGTTTTGCCGGAGCCGGTGGCGCCAACGATGATGCACAGGCCGCGCTTGGTGTTGACGATGTCCTTGAGGATCGGCGGCAGCTTCATGTCGTCGATGGTCGGCAGCTTGTTCGGAATGGTGCGCAGCACCAGACCCACCTTGCCCTGCTGCATGAACGCATTGGCACGAAAACGCCCCAAGACAGGCGGTGCAATGGCAAAGTTGCATTCCTTGGTGCGCTCAAATTCGGCCACCTGGCGGTCGTTCATGATGGAACGCGCCAGCGCAATGGTGTGCGTGCCGTTGAGCGGCTGCGGCGATACCTTGGTGATCTTGCCGTCGACCTTGATCGCTGGTGGCAAATCAGCTGTCAAAAACAAGTCGCTCCCGCCACGCCCGACCATCAGCTTGAGCAGGTCGGTAATGAATGTGGTTGCCTGATCGCGTTCCATACGAAAACTCCTTCATTTAACCGGGTGCGTGCGTTTACCAGGGCAGCAAAGCGCGAACCGCCGTGAAACCGGCTTTGCCGGGCCACTGGCCCCGCCTCTGACGGCTGGCGGGTGAAGCGGCCACACGAAGTGGGCAAGCCGGGGGGTGTGCCATCTCTACCCCGGGAAATTTTCCGGCATTTTGGCCTTGGTGCGCGCTTCGGCCGCACTGACGACGTTGCGCCGCACCAAATCGGTCAGGTTCTGGTCGAGCGTTTGCATTCCAACGCTGTTGCCGGTCTGGATGGACGAATACATCTGCGCGACCTTGGCCTCGCGGATCAGGTTGCGGATGGCACTGGTGCCGAGCATGATCTCATGCGCGGCCACACGGCCACTGCCGTCCTTGAGCTTGCACAGGGTTTGCGAGATCACCGCTTGCAGCGATTCGGACAACATGGCGCGCACCATTTCTTTTTCTTCAGCCGGAAACACGTCGATGATCCGGTCAATGGTCTTGGCGGCGCTGCTGGTGTGCAGCGTACCAAATACCAGGTGGCCGGTTTCGGCAGCGGTCATGGCCAGGCGAATGGTTTCCAGGTCGCGCATTTCGCCCACCAGAATCGCATCGGGGTCTTCACGCAGCGCAGACCGCAAAGCAGCGGCAAAACTCTGGGTATGCGATCCGACCTCGCGCTGGTTGACCAGGCATTTTTTGGAATCATGGACAAACTCGATCGGGTCTTCCACCGTCAAAATATGGCCAAACTCGTTCTCGTTGAGGTAGTTGACCATCGCCGCCAGCGTCGTTGATTTGCCCGAGCCGGTGGGGCCGGTCACCAGCACCAGGCCGCGCGGCTTCATCGCCAGGTCGGCAAAAATTTTCGGGCAGTTGAGTTGCTCCAGCGTCAGAATTTTGCTTGGAATGGTACGAAACACGGCACCGCAACCGCGCTGCTGGTTAAAGGCGTTGACCCGAAAACGCGCCAAGCCTTCAATTTCAAACGAAAAGTCGATTTCAAGAAACTCCTCGTAGTGCTTGCGTTGGGAGTCGTTCATGATGTCGTACACCATGGCGTGAACCTGCTTATGATCGAGCGGCTCGACGTTGAGCCGACGCACGTCGCCATTGACCCGGATCATTGGCGGCAGTCCGGCTGACAGATGCAGGTCTGACGCCTTGTTTTTGACACTGAAAGCCAGCAGTTGGGTGATATCCACAAAACCCCCTCATCATTTGTTACGCCAGTGAGATTATGACCACGATTCAAACCCGGATCAGCGCAGTACGCGAGCGGATCGCAACAGCTTGCCAACAGGCTGGCCGCAGCCCCGACGCGGTTGCGCTGCTGGCGGTGTCGAAAACCTTCGACGCCGACGCCGTTGCTGCGGCCCATACCGCCGGGCAAATTGCGTTTGGTGAGAATTACATCCAGGAAGCGGTCGACAAGATCACCCGGTTGCGGCACCTGCCACTGGTGTGGCACTGCATTGGCCCGGTGCAGAGCAACAAAACGCGCCTGGTTGCCGCGCATTTTGACTGGGTGCAAACGGTGGATCGACTCAAGATTGCGCAGCGCCTGAGTGACCAGCGCCCCGTGCAATTGGCGCCGCTGCAGGTGTGCATTCAGGTCAATGTAGACGGCGGCCCCACCAAGTCGGGCGTGGTCCCGGGGCAAACCCTGGAGCTGGCGCGGGCCGTCGCGGCTTTGCCGCACCTGCGCTTGCGCGGGTTGATGTGCATTCCCGAACCTGCTGCGGATTTTGCAGCTGCTTGCGCAGTATTTAAAAGGGCTAGCGCCTTGTTTGATGCATTAAACCAAGCAGGCTTGGGGCTTGATACCTTGTCGATGGGCATGAGTGCCGACCTCGAATCAGCTGTCGCTTCAGGCAGCACCATGGTGCGTGTCGGCAGCGCCATCTTCGGCCGACGCAACTAGGGTGTAGCCGCAAGGTCTGCGTCTTAAACGCTCGACACCGTGTGAATCCCGCGACTTATGGCATAGTCTGACGATTCAGCACAATATTTAAATCGGAGATTACGATGTCCACTCACTCTTCCAGCAGCCACGCTGCGGCCCTGTTTGGTGACCGGATACTGTTGTTGGCAATCGCCATCAGTGCGGTGGCCAGCCTGATACTGGGCTTTCAGTTTGTCGATACTTCACTCGCGGTTGTGAGTACCCTGGTGTTTGTCGTTCTGACCGGTGCGGTCTACGCCAGCGCCAAGGCAACGAGCCTGAGCAAGTACGTACTGACCTTTGCCCTCATTGGCCTGGTGGTGTTGCACATTCAGTTGGCGCGCGGGATGGTCGAGTTTCACTTTGGTGTGTTCGTCACCCTGGCACTGTTGTTGGTGTACCGAGACTGGCGCATCATTGTTTTTGGCGCCGCAGTCTATGCGGTGCACCATGTGTTGTTTGATCGCTTGCAAGCGGCCGGCTTCGGCTTGTTTTGTCTGTCCGAACCCAACTTTTCGGTTATCTTGCTGCACGCGGTTTACGTGGTGGTGCAGTCGGGAGTCGAAGTTGTGCTGGTGCTTGGCATGGCCCGCGCCGCGCGTGCGGGGGAGGAGTTGGGCGTGCTGGTGTCGCAAGTTAACCAGGCCGACGGCATTGCCCTGAACGTTGTCGCTGTTGCTGCCGAAACCCCGGCCGGTGTGGCCCTGAAGTCGGCGCTGGCACGTATGGACGCAGCGGTGGCGGCGGTGCGCACCGGCTCGTACAGCATTGAGTTGGCCGCCTCCGAGATCGCCAGCGGTAACCAGGACCTGAGCAACCGCACCGAGCAGACCGCCAGCAACCTGCAAAGCACCGCCAGCAGCATGGCGCATCTCACGCAAATGGTGAATCAGTCGGCCGAGAACGCCCGTCAGGCCAATCAGCTGGCGATGAACGCCAGCAGTGTGGCCACCCAGGGCGGCCAGGTCGTCGGTCAGGTGGTCGACACCATGCGCGGTATCAACGAGGCGTCGCGCAAGATCAGCGACATCATCCAGGTGATTGACGGTATTGCGTTCCAGACCAATATTTTGGCGCTCAATGCCGCGGTGGAGGCGGCGCGCGCTGGGGAACAAGGCCGTGGTTTTGCCGTGGTGGCGTCCGAGGTGCGGTCACTGGCCGGGCGCAGTGCCGAGGCAGCCAAGGAAATCAAGACCCTGATCAACACCAGCGTCGAGCGCGTCGAATTGGGCTCGGCGCTGGTCGATCAGGCTGGCAGCACCATGACCGAAGTGGTGAGCTCGATCCAGCGCGTGACCGACATCATGGGTGAAATCAACGCCGCCAGCAATGAACAGGCTGCGGGTGTTTCTGAGGTATCGGATGCCGTGCGGCAGATGGATCAGGCGACACAGCAAAACGCCGCGCTGGTTGAACAAATGGCCGCGGCCGCCGCCAGCCTGCGCACGCAGGCGCAAGAGCTGGTGCAGACGGTTGCCGTATTCAAGAGTGGCGAGTCAGCGGCGGGCGTCTTGCCGACAGCGCGCGCGTTGCCCCCGCGCCAGGCGGCACCCAAACCCGTACCTGCGCGGCAGCAGGCGCGGGTCAGTACGCGCGCCAATGCCCCCGCACCAGGCAAGACGCCGCGGCTGGCCGTTGCAGATGTCCCGATCAAACCCGCCCAAGTGGCGGCACCCGCCAAAGCGGCAGCCGACGACTGGGAAACCTTTTGATCTTTCGACCAAGGATTACACATGCCATCATTCCCGACGTTTGTTCGCCCCCTGCTTTTTTGCACCATGCTGGCGCTGGGCGCCAACGCTGCGCTGGCCGTTGGCACGGTCAACGTCAAGCAGAGTGCGGCGCTCCAGAGTCAGGGCGTCCTGCTTATTGATGTGCGCACACCGGGCGAATTTGCCCAGGGCCACGCCCCTGGCGCGACCCTGATTCCGCTGGATCAATTGCCGCAGCGTCTGGGTGAGCTGCGCCGCGTGCAAGACAGGCCGATCGCGCTGATTTGCCGCTCTGGCAACCGTTCGGGCCAGGCGCAGGTCATCCTCGAAAAGGCGGGTTTTACCAAAGCTGTCAACGTCGAAGGCGGCATGAAAGCCTGGGCCAAGGCTGGTTTGCCCGTGGTGACTGGCGCACCAGCAAGATAGGCGAACACCAGCCCCGTAGCGGGTCGAGCAAAACGCACGGCAGTCATGCCCGAGCTGATCGGGCATCCACGGCGTCGGATCGCGCGCGGCGGCTCAGTGGTCGGGCAGTTGCGCCAGCCACGCCTGCAGCTCGGTAATGGCCTGGTCGGTGGTCGCAGCGAGAGCTTGCACACCCCCTGACGCATCGGCGGTGGGCGCCGTTTGCTGGGCGATGAAGCTGCGTTGCGCCAGCAGTGCATCGCCCGTGACCCTGCGCACCAGCACGGTGGCACGCAAGCGTACCAGCGCGCTGCTGCTGTCTGGCGTATCAAACAGCTGGCTGAACTCTTCCAGGTCGACCTGCAGTTTCAGCAGCGCGGGCTCGGTGATGGCAACTGCGGCTGCACTTGCGGATCGGGGCGGCGCGACAGCGCCTGGATGCAACACCGCGCGACGCAGGCCCAGGCGCTCGCGCAAGCGTTGGTCAACCAGCAGCGCTGGCGGCATGCTCCAGCGCGAGTGTGCGTATGCTTGGGGTTGCTGTGCGTCGGCGTACATCAGGCGGTACAGCAGCGCGGTGCCACCCAACGCAGCGCTGGCTTGCACTGGGGCCAACTCCAGCGGCGGCAGCACTTCCGCGCGGTCGCCGGGCCTGATCTGGCGCGCGCCCGGGCCAAAGTCGTGCAACAGCACGCCAGCGTCGTTGCGCGGCAGCGAGCAGCCGGTCAGCGCCAGAGAAATCAAGAGAAACAGGGCTCTAGCCCCTGATAAATATGCGTAAGAAGCTATAAAAGACATAGTTTTGAGGGGTGAAGGTTAACGTCAGTTCGGCCGAACTTGTTGCCCTAGCGAACCGCTGGTGCAGGCGCCATGAAGCCGGGCTCGCCCGGGCCCGGGTGCGGCGTCGGTTTGCCCAGCAGCAAGGCCTGGGGTTGGTCGCTGAATGCCTGGGCCAGTTCACCGATCTGGCGGGTGGTGCGCGCCGCCGCCTGCACCGCCTGCTGCACGGCCGGCAAGGTGCTGTTGTGCAGTGTCTGCCCGGTGGCCACCAGCACGTCGGCACCCCAGTCGAGCTTATCGAGCGTGCCGCCGGGGGCGTACATGCGCTCGGTCACACGCCTGAAAACCAGCGCCGAGGCGCGTGCTTCGTTGGCACTGTCACCCACGCGCTGTGAGGTGGCCTGCAGAGCGGCCAAGGTCTCCTGCCCTGACTTGGCCAGCGCGGGCCAGCTTTGACGCGCTTGCGCTGAGAGCTGCTGCAAGTCAGCCGCTGCTTGGCCCAGGTTGTTGACCGCGGTCATCAGCGTGCGCTGGTTTTCGGGTGACAGCAGCGCGTTGAGACGCTGGCCCGATTGCTCAAGCTGCCCGAGCAGGCGCTCGCCCTGGTCGGTCAGCCGGTTCATCAGGCCTGCGCGCAACGGGATGCGTGCAGGCTGTTCGGTGCCGGTGGCCAGCGCCGTGCTGGTTGGCGTTGCGTCATCCAGCGCAATGAAAGCCAGGCCGGTCACCCCCTGCACACCCAGGGTGGCAAAGGTGCTGCTGGTGATGGGCGCCTGGTCGTCGACGGCAATGCGCACCAGCACCTGCGCACGAGCGTCCGGGTCGAGCCCGATGGCGGTGACTTTGCCCACCGGTACGCCGTGGTAGCGCACGCTCGCTTGCGGTTGCAGACCGGTAACGTTGACGTTGCCGCTGAGCAGGTACTCGCGCATAGCGCGGGTGTCGCGCGTCAGCCAGACGGCGGTGGCTGTCAACAGGGTCAGCAACAGCAGCACAAAGCTGCCGGCGGCCAGAGCGTGGGATTTGTTTTCCATAAGTACCGGTAGGGGGTGTTTTTACTCCGTCTGCGCTTGCCTGTGCAACAGGGCGCTGGCGCGTCGGCCACGTTCGCCCAGAAAAAACTCTTTGATGAACGGGTGCGGCTGCGCCATAACATGTGCCGCGTCGCCCTCGGCCACGATGTGTTTGTCAGCCACCACCGCGATGCGGGTGGAGAGTTCCAGCAGCGTGTCGAGGTCGTGCGTGACCATCACCACGGTGAGCCCCAGCTCTTCATGCAGGGATTTCAGCAGCGCACAAAACGTGTCGGCGCTGCCGGGGTCCAGCCCGGCGGTGGGTTCGTCCAGCAGCAGCAGCGGCGGGTCCATCACCAGCGCGCGCGCCAGCGCCACGCGTTTGATCATGCCGCCCGACAAACTGGCGGGCATCTGGTGCGCAACAGAAGGCGCCAACCCGACCATCTGCAGTTTGACCAGCGCGACGTCGCGAATCAGGTTGTCTGGCAGCGTGCCCAGCTCACGCAGTGCAAAGGCAATGTTGTCGAGCACGCTGAAAGCGCTGAACAACGCCCCGTGCTGAAACAGCATGCCGACGCGGCTGGAAGCACCGGCACGGCCTAGCTGTGTGGCGGGTTGCCCCTGCACCGTCACCTGGCCGCGGGTGGGCAGGGCCAGCCCCAGCATCTGGCGCAACAGCACGGTTTTGCCGGAACCCGAACCGCCGACGATCGACAGCAGTTCGCCGCGCGCAATGCGCAAGTCCAGCTCCTGGTGCACCACCACGTCGCGCCCGGCGCGGCGAAACACCGACCACAGTTTGTCGATCTGCACCATGGGCTGGCGCAGCACCTGCGCGACGGGCTCAATCGGCGGATTCATAGGCCAACATTCTTGAAAATGACCGCTGCCGCGGCATCCACCAGCAGCACCAGCGTGATGCTGGTCACCACCGACGCCGTTGTTCCCTGGCCCAGGCTTTCGGTATTGGGCTTGATGCGCAGGCCGTAATGGCAGGCAATCAACGCAATCAGCACGCCAAAGACCACCGACTTGCCCAAGCCTAGCCACAGATTGCCAATCGACACCGCATCGGGCAGCGTGGTTAAAAAATAAGCGGGCTTGACGCCCAGCACCAGATCGGCGGCCAGCATGCCCCCGAGCATCGCCGCCGCCGTAGTCCACACCGCAATCAGCGGCATGGCAATCGCGCTGGCCAGCGCCCGCGGCAGCACCAGCCGCAAGCCAATGGCAATGCCCATGACGCGTATCGCATCAATCTCTTCGGTCACGCGCATCACGCCAATCTGCGCCGTCATCGCCGAGCCCGAGCGCCCGGCAATCAAAATAGCCGCCAGCATCGGCCCGAGCTCGCGGATCAATGCAATGCCCAGAATGTTGACGATAAACGTGTCCGCGCCAAACTGGCGCAGCTGGCGCGACATCAGGTAGGCCAGCACGATGCCGATCATGAAACCGACCAGCGCGGTGATGGGCAGCGCGGTCGCCCCCATGTGGTACAGATGGCCCGACACATCGCGCCAGGGGCCACGGCGCGGTGCGCGTAGCAGCGCGAGAAAGTCAAGTGCCAGTTGCCCAAGCAGGCGCACCAGGCCACTAAGGTGTTCTTCCACGCGCCAGAGTGTCTCTCCCAGTTTCAAAAACAGCGTCCAGGCGCTCGTGTGCGGCCGCGCGGGCGCGGCGGTGGTGAAGCGTGCCACCCGCTCCAGCATGGCGCGCTGGTGGGGCGTGAGCAGAAGTTGCAGCGGCCATTGGCGGCCCCAGTGGTTCCACAGCAGTTGCGCTGCAGTGTGGTCGAGCCGGCTGATGGCGCGCAGGTCCCAGGCGGTGGGTGCGGCGCCGGGTTGTCCGATCTGCGCCAAGGTCTGGCTGATGCGTTGCCAGTTGGCGGGCTCGGCCAGACGGGCGGCGTTCCAGCAGCCCGCCAGCACCCAAGTGCGCGCATTGGCGTCGGTTTGCGGTGTCAGGGTCGGGGCGGTGTCGGTCATGGCAAGCAGTTCAGGTGCGCATCGTAGCGGCAAGCGTGCGCTGGGGCAAAATGCCCCGGCCGCAAAGGAGTTTTCCGCCATGACTGCAACGTTCGACTACATCATTGTGGGTGCCGGTACCGCCGGTTGCCTGCTGGCCAACCGCCTGAGTGCCGATGCCACCCAGCGCGTGCTGCTGATTGAAGCGGGGGGGCCGGACAACTACCACTGGATTCACATCCCCGTGGGCTACCTGTATTGCATGGGCAACCCGCGCACCGACTGGCTCTACAAAACCGCGCCCGATGCGGGCCTGAACGGGCGCAGCCTGCGCTACCCGCGTGGCCGCGTTCTGGGCGGCTGCAGCAGCATCAACGGCATGATTTACATGCGCGGTCAGGCGCGAGATTACGACGCCTGGGCACAGGCCTTGGGCGACGACGCCTGGCGCTGGGAAAGCTGCCTGCAAGACTTCAAACGGCACGAAAATCACTACAAGTTAGATAGCTACTCGCGCAGGTCCAATGAGGGCTGGAGTGCAAAAACGCTTGAAGAATTTGCCAACACCCATGGCGCCGGTGGCGAGTGGCGGGTGGAAAAGCAGCGCCTGCGCTGGGACATTCTGGATGCCTTTGCAAACGCCGCGCAGCAGGCAGGCATACCGGCCACCGACGACTTCAACGCCGGATCTAACGAAGGTGTCGGCTACTTTGAGGTGAACCAGAAAAGCGGCTGGCGCTGGAACACGGCCAAGGCGTTTTTGCGCCCCACCTGCACCGCGCGTGCCAACTTCACCCAGTGGACGAACGCCCAGGTGGCCAGGCTGCTGCTGCAAAAACAGGCTGATGGACGCTTGCGCTGTACCGGTGTCGAGCTGATCCACGACGGCGTGCGCATGACGGCCAGCGCCAGTGCCGAGGTGATCCTGAGCGCGGGCAGCATTGGCTCGCCGCAAATCCTGCAGCTCTCGGGCATCGGCCCAGGCGCGCTGCTGCAGCGCTGCAATATCCCCGTGCTGCACGACGCGCCGGGGGTCGGCGCCAACCTGCAAGACCATTTGCAGATTCGCGCGGTGTTCAAGGTGCAGGGCGTGCAAACGCTCAACACCCTGGCCAATTCACTCTGGGGCAAGGCGAGGATCGCTCTGGAGTACGCGCTCAAGCGCAGCGGCCCGATGAGCATGGCCCCGAGCCAGTTGGGCGCCTTTACCCGCAGCGACGCCAACCAGCCTTACCCCAATATCGAATACCACGTGCAGCCGCTCAGTCTGGACGCGTTTGGCGAGCCGCTGCACCCGTTTGCCGCGTTCACCGCCAGCGTCTGCAATCTGAATCCGACCAGCCGGGGCAGCGTGCAGATCACCTCGCCGGACTTCAAGATGGCCCCGGCGATTGCGCCCAATTACCTCAGCACCAGCGCCGACCGCAAGGTGGCCGCCGACTCGCTGCGCCTGACGCGCACCATCGTCGCGCAACCGGCGCTGGCCAGGTACCAGCCGCAAGAGTTCAAGCCGGGCGTGCAGTTTCAAAGCGATGACGAGCTGGCACGTTTGGCTGGCGACATTGCCACCACTATCTTCCACCCAGTGGGCACCACCGCCATGGGCCCCGATGGTGATCCCGCGGCGGTGCTCGACAGCCGCTTGCGCGTGCGCGGCCCCGGTGGCCTGATCGCGGGCCTGCGCGTGGTCGACGCCGGTGCCATGCCGCGCATCACCAGCGGCAACACCAATTCGCCGACGCTGATGATGGCCGAAAAAGCGGCCCGCTGGATCATTGCCGACGCGCACCAAAACGGTTAGTGTGCACCAAGGGTAAACACGACAAGGGTATGTCCGGATGGCACTGCACCGCGTTTGGGCATTACAGTACCCACCAAACCTGCAGGCCAGTCAGTGCGCTGCAGGAAGCGACCCCAGGAGACAAGGCCCTACGCGGCCAGACAAAAAACCAAAGGCACCGGTGATCCCGGTGCCTTTTTCAATGGATCGCCCGACGACAATGTCGCCATGGAACTTCTCATTGTCTCGGTCGCCAGTCTGTTTGCCGGGTTTGTCGATTCGATCGTCGGCGGCGGTGGCCTGATCCTGATCCCGGCGCTGTTTGCCACTTTCCCGGCAGCGCACCCGGCCACGCTGTTTGGCACCAACAAGGGGGCGTCGATCTGGGGCACGGGTATGGCCACTTGGCAATACAGCCAGAAGGTGCAGATGCGTTGGGCGGCGCTGCTGCCCGCCGCACTGGCCGGGCTGGTGGGCTCGTTTGCCGGGGCCTGGCTGGTCACGTTGCTGTCACCGGATTTTTTACGAAAGGTTTTGCCTTTTGTGCTGCTGGCGGTGCTGCTTTACACGCTGGCCAAAAAAGAATTGGGGCGCACCCACGCACCGCGTTTTGCTGGTCGACAGGAGCAACTGCTGGCCGCGGGCATCGGGCTGGTGATTGGTTTTTACGACGGATTTTTTGGCCCGGGCACCGGCAGCTTTCTGGTGTTCCTGTTCGTGCGTTTCCTGGGTTACGACTTTTTGAGTGCTTCGGCCGCGGCCAAGCTGATCAATACGGCGACCAACTTTTCGGCGCTGGTGCTGTTCATTAGCACCGGGCACATCTGGTGGCATTTTGTGCTGGCGATGGCGCTGGCCAACGTGGCGGGCAGCCTGCTGGGCACGCGCCTGGCGCTCAAACACGGGACTGGTTTTGTGCGCACGGTGTTTTTGTTGGTGGTCACCGCCCTGATTATCAAAACAGGCTATGACGCGTTTGTCCGGTAACTGTCTCACGTCGCCCCCCCCAATGCGTCCGATGGTCATTCTAGAAAGCGCATCGCGTTATTCTGGCGCTGAAGCTGACGTCACGGGCCAGGCCACTTCTACCGCCGGTCTGGGTTTGCCAAGGGGCGCGCTTGACTGGCCGTTGCGGGTGGCGGCCAGGTCTTCGTCGTTGGGGTACAGACCGAGCAGCCAGTAGTCGAAGGCGCGCCGCGTGATGGGCGCAGCCGACGCCGAGCCATAACCGGCGTTTTCCACGATCGCAGCAATGGCAATTTTGGGAGCCTCCGCCGGTGCAAAAGCAATGTAGAGCGCGTGGTCACGTTTGCGCTCTTCCATGCGCACGGCACTGTATTTTTCGTTCTTGCCCAGCGATACGGCCTGCGCTGTGCCGGTCTTGCCGCCACTGAGGTAGGCGGCGCCCGCGAACACCCGCGCTGACGTACCCGCCTGCGTCACGCCAACCATCGCGTTGCGGATGACGTCGATGTGCTCTGGCTTGAAGCCCAGGTCTTGTGCTGGCTCAGCGGGCAGCGGTGTGATGGCGCCCGAGCGGGTGTCCTGCGTTGCCAGCGCCAGCCGGGGTGTATGCTTGACGCCGCCGTTGGCAACGGTGGCGGTGGCTTGCGCCAGCTGCAGCATGGTGAAGCTGTTGTAGCCCTGGCCAATGCCCAGCGAGATCGTTTCGCCAGCGTACCATTTTTGCTGTTCCGGGCGTTTGTAGTAATTGCGTTTCCAGCGGGTGCTGGGCAATACGCCACGCACTTCGCCGTTGATGTCGATGCCGGTGAGCTGGCCAAAACCCAGCGGCGCCATGAAATCGTGGATGGCGTCGACACCGATCTCGTTGGCCAGCGAATAAAAATAGGCGTTGCTGGATTCGACGATGGCACGGTGCATGTCCATAGGGCCACCGCGCTCGTTTTCCGGGCTGCCAAAACGGTGGCCGCCAAACATGTAAAAGCCAGGGTCGTTGATGATGGTCTGCGGCGCGCGCTTGGCCAACGTCAGCGCCGCCAGTGCCATGAACGGCTTGTAGGTGGAGCCGGCCGGGTAAGTGCCGCGCAGCGCACGGTTGAGCAGCGGCTTGTCGATCGATTCGTTGAGCTGCTGCCAGTTGTCCTGGTCGATGCCGTCGACAAACAGGTTGGGATCGAACGTCGGCTTGCTGACAAAGGCCAGCACCTCGCCGGTTGTTGGGTCCAGCGCTACCAGTGCGCCGCGGCGTTCGCCGTACAGGTCTTCAATGAGCTTTTGTAGCTTGATGTCGATCGACAAGCGGACGTTGTTGCCAGGTACCGCGGGTTGGCTGGCCAGTCGCCGGGTGGCGCGCCCGCCGGCTGAGGTTTCCATGGCGTCGATGCCTGTGGTGCCGTGCAGCAGCGACTCAAAGCGCTGCTCGATGCCGAGCTTGCCGATGTAGTCGGTGCCGCGGTAGTTGGCCGCTTCGTCGGACTCGTCGAGCGTTTCTTTTTCTTTGGTGTTGATGCGCCCGATGTAGCCGATCACATGGCTGGCGAGCTCGCCGTAGGGGTAACTGCGAAACAGCCGCGCCTTGATGTCAACGCCGGGAAAGCGCCAGCGTTGGGCGGCGAAACGGGCCACTTCCTCGTCACTGAGTCGGCTGCGCAGCGGCAGCGATTCGAAACTCTTGCCCTCTTCGCGCAGTTTTTTGAAGCGACGCCGGTCGCGTACGGTGATCTCGATGACGCTGGCCAGTTCGTCGATCGTCTGTTCCAGGTTGGCTACTTTGGATGGCGTGATCTCCAGCGTGTAGGCCGAATAATTCGTCGCCAGCACGATGCCGTTGCGGTCCAGAATCAAGCCCCGGTTGGGCACCACCGGCACGATCGCCGTGCGGTTACTCTCGGCCTGCGCGCGCAAGTCGTCATGGCGCACCACCTGCAGGTAGACCAGCCGCGCCACCAACAGCCCGAAGCACAACAGGACGACGACGCTGGCCACCAGCACCCGCAGCCGAAAGCGTGCCAGCTCTGCCTGAACATTGCGAAAGACAGTCATGTCAAGTCAAAGCGGACGGGTTTCATCCGGGTCGGGTGACTGGCGTTGCGGCATGAGCAGCAGCACGCTGACCACCGGCCAGAGCAGGGTTTCCAGCAAGGGCGCCAGCACCATTGACCAGCCCGGCAATGCGTCCCCGGCAGCGATGCGAACCAGCAGCGCGAGCACATGCGCTGCCACAAACAGCGGCAGCACCTGTGCCATCTGGCTGGCCAAGGTAAACCACAGCAGGCGGCGGTGAATGCCAAGGGCCAGGAAACTCAAGGCGGTGTAGGTCAGAGCGTGCTGTCCAAGCAAGCCACCCTGATGCACGTCGACTGCCAAACCGAGCACAAACGCGGTACCCACGCCCACGCGCAGCGGTTGTTGCACGGTCCAGAACAACAAGACCACCGCCACCACGTCAGGTAGCCAGGCCGCGCGTCCCCAAAACACCATGTTTTGCACCATGGCCAAGGCCAGCGCAGCGACCAGACTGGCCCAGATAAATACCGGCTTGACCGGCATCAGCAACTGCTGACCGCGGGGCATGATCATGGCTTGCCCCTGGGTTTTTTGGCCGCCAGTGGTATCGGCTCTGGCGTCAACGGGGCGGAGGTCAGTTGCACCGGCTTGAGCACCAGCACGTGCAGCGCACCACTGACCTGCGCCAGGGGCTCACAGCGGATGTGGGCAAAGGTAGAGTCGCTCTGCCGGGCAACGCCCTTGACCCGTGCCACCTGCAGACCGGGTGGGTAGACGCCGTCAATGCCGCTGGTGGTTAGCACATCGCCGGCCTGCATGTCCACATTCGCGTCAAGAAAACGCAGCTCAAGTTCACCGCCAACGCTGGCGTCGCCAAACGCCAATGCCCGCACACCGGTTCGCGCATTGAGCACAGGGATCGATTGGTTGCGATCGGTGACCAGGGTGACTTCGCTGACCAGCGGGTAAACCCGTGTGACCTGGCCCAGTACGCCAACTTCGTCGATTACCGGCGAGCCGGGCACTACAGCGGCCAGCGCCCCTTGGTCGATGATAATTTTTTTTGTGAATGGATCGGCCGCGTCGTAAAGCACCTGCGCAGCCAGTGCCGGCGTGTTGACGCGCGCGCGCAGCTCAAGCAACTGGCGCAGTCGCGTGTTTTCCAGCGTCAGCTGTTCGACCTGCTGGGCCCGCTGCGACTGCAGCCCCAGGCGGTATTGGGCGCTGGCGGCATCGGCCTGTGAGTTTTGCAAGGACTCAAAGTAGCGGCCGCTGTCTTGCAGCCAGACAAACGGCCGCAACACGGCCCATTGCAGCGGGTACAGCACCGTGGCCAGGGTGCTTCGTATTGGCTGTGCGACCTGAAAGCGCAGGTCAGCCACCATCAGCAGCAGCGACAGCACCCCGAAAAAAACAAGTTTGGACAGGGCCGAGGGCCCCTGCCGGAAAAAAGGCGGCGGCGAACTCTCCAGCGTACCCAGTGGCATCGCTGCGTCCGTTCGCTTATTCGCTGGTGAAGATCGAGCCCAGGCGCTCGACCTGGTCCAGCGCCATGCCGCAACCGCGCACCACGCAGGTCAGCGGGTCTTCGGCCACCAGCACCGGCAAGCCGGTTTCCTCGGCCAGCAGGCGGTCCAGGTCGCGCAACAGCGCGCCACCACCGGTGAGCATCATGCCGCGGTCGGCAATGTCGGCGCCCAGTTCAGGCGGCGTTTGTTCCAGTGCATTTTTGACGGCCGAGACGATGTTGTTGATCGGGTCGGTGAGCGCTTCAAGGATTTCGTTGCTGGAGATGGTGAAGCTGCGCGGCACGCCTTCTGAGAGGTTGCGGCCGCGCACTTCCATCTCGCGCACTTCACTGCCGGGGAAGGCCGAGCCGATGTTCTTTTTGATCGCCTCGGCGGTGGGCTCGCCGATCAACATGCCGTAGTTGCGGCGGATGTAGTTGATGATCGCTTCGTCAAACTTGTCACCGCCAACACGCACGCTGCCCTTGTAGACCATGCCGCCGAGCGAGATCACGCCAACCTCGGTGGTGCCGCCACCAATGTCGACCACCATCGAGCCCTGTGCGTCAGAGACTGGCAAACCGGCGCCAATCGCGGCAGCCATGGGTTCTTCGATCAGGTAAACGTCGCTGGCACCGGCACCCAGGGCGCTCTCGCGGATGGCGCGGCGCTCCACCTGGGTGGAGCCGCAAGGCACGCAGATGATGATGCGCGGGCTGGGCCGGAAAATGCTGCGCGGGTGCACCATCTTGATGAACTGCTTGAGCATCTGCTCGGTGACGGTGAAGTCGGCAATGACGCCATCTTTCATCGGGCGAATCGCCTCGATGTTGCCGGGCACTTTGCCGAGCATGGCCTTGGCTTCCTTGCCGACGGCCTGGATCGTCTTTTTACCTTGCGGGCCGCCTTCGTGACGGATCGCCACCACCGAGGGCTCGTCGAGCACAATGCCCTTGTCGCGCACGTAAATCAGGGTGTTGGCGGTACCCAGGTCAATGGCCAGGTCGGTTGAAAAATATTGCCGGAAAGTTCCAAACATGAAGGTATCCTTGTGCGGGCACCCGCGGCGCTTCGGCCGACAAGTCGCCCAAATTAATGATCAAAACGGCGTTTTGGGGTCTGAAACAACGCTTTTTCAGACGCAAACGTAAAGGCGGGATAATACCCCATGGCCTGTGCATAACTTGCTTGCCGACGCCGTAATTCCCGCGTTTTACACCTTGTTTCGATGGAAAAACCATGGCCCTGACCCCCGTTGATATTGACCGCCTGGCGCGTTTGGCCCGGCTCGGCCTGCAGCCCCAGGAGCGTGCGCGCTTGTGCACGCAACTCAATGATTTTTTTGGTATTGTTGAAAAAATGCGCGCCGTGGACACCGCCGGTATCGTGCCCCTGGCGCATCCAGTGGATGTGACGCTGGCGCAGTCGCTGCGCTTGCGCGACGACGTGGCCAGCGAGCCCAACCAGCGCGAGGCCAACCAAAGGAGCGCGCCGGCGGTCGAGTCGGGCCTGTTCCTGGTGCCCAAAGTCATTGAATAACCCGAATCCATCACCATGTCGCCCTCCACTCACGAATTACACGACCTGACGCTGACCGAATTGGCCGCGCAGTTGCGCGCGCGCGCAGTCTCCAGCGTTGAAGTTGCCCAGCATTTTCTCAGTCGTGTCCAGGCGCACGCTGCCCTTGGTGCGTTTCTTGACACCAACCCGGACGTAACGCTGGCGCAAGCCCGCGCGGCCGACGCCCGTCTGGCCGCCGGCACGGCAGGCGCACTCGAAGGCGTGCCGCTGGCGCACAAAGATATCTTTGTCACCCAAGACTTTGTCACCACGGCCGGCTCCAAAATGCTCGAAGGCTACCGCTCACCGTTTGACGCCACCGTGGTGGCGCGGCTGGCGCAGGCCGGTGCGGTGAGCTTGGGCAAACTCAATTGCGACGAATTCGCCATGGGCTCGGCCAACGAAAACTCGGCTTTTGGTCCGGCCAAAAACCCGTGGGATACCACGCGCACGCCAGGCGGCTCATCGGGGGGCAGCGCCGCTGCGGTGGCGGCACGGCTGACACCGGCAGCCACTGGCACCGACACCGGTGGTTCCATTCGTCAACCTGCGTCGTTTTGCGGCGTGACGGGTATCAAACCAACCTATGGGCGCGCGTCGCGCTATGGCATGGTGGCTTTTGCGTCCAGCCTTGACCAGGCCGGGCCACTGGCGCGCAGCGCCGAAGATTGCGCTTTGTTGCTGTCGTCCATGTGCGGGCCGGACCTGGACCGCGACTCAACCTCGCTGGACGTGCCCACCGAAGATTTTTCCCTTCAACTCAATGACAGCCTCGCCGGTCTGCGCATTGGCGTGCCCACCGAATTTTTTGGTGAAGGTTTGAGTGACGATGTGCGCGCTGCGGTGGATGCCGCGCTCAAGCAATATGAGACGCTGGGGGCCAAGCGGGTGCCGATTTCGCTGCCGCGTACCGAGTTGTCGATTCCCGTGTACTACATCATTGCGCCGGCTGAAGCGTCGAGCAACCTGAGCCGCTTTGACGGGGTGAAATTTGGCCACCGCGCCAAGGACTACACCGACCTGGCCGACATGTATGAGCGCACCCGTGCCGAAGGCTTTGGCGACGAGGTCAAGCGCCGCATCATGATTGGTACCTATGTGCTCTCGCACGGCTACTACGATGCCTACTACCTGCAAGCACAAAAAATCCGCCGCATGATCGCTGACGACTTCCAGCAGGCGTTTCAGCAGTGCGACGTGATCGTCGGGCCGGTGGCGCCCACGGTGGCCTGGAAACTCGGTGGACATGCCGACCCGTTGACCGACTACCTGGCCGATATCTTTACCCTGCCGGCGTCGCTGGCGGGTCTGCCCGGCATGAGTTTGCCGGTGGGTTTTGGCGCGAACCACATGCCGGTGGGTTTGCAACTCATTGGTAACCATCTGTCGGAAGCGCGGCTGCTCAACGTGGCGCACCGCTTTCAGCAAGCCACCGACTGGCACACCGCCAAGCCGACGGTTTGAGCGCGAGGAACACTGTGATGAATAAAGCGATGATGTTTTATGAAAAGCAGCCATTGAAGAGTGAAGTTCACCTTGGAGACTGCGCAGATGTGCTCAAGACTTTCCCGGATGAGTGTATTGATTTGATCGTGACATCTCCCCCGTATGCTGATCAGCGCTCTTCAACGTATGGTGGTGTGAATCCAAACAAGTACGTTGAGTGGTTTTTGCCGAGATCGAAAGAATTTTTAAGAGTGCTTAAAACGGAAGGTTCGTTCGTTCTAAATATCAAAGAAAAAGCCGTAGATGGTGAACGTCACACGTATGTAATTGAATTGATTTTGGCTCTGCGAAAGCAGGGGTGGTTTTGGACTGATGAATATATTTGGCATAAGCGCAATTGCTTTCCAGGGAAATGGCCAAATCGATTTCGTGATGCTTGGGAGAGATGCCTGCACTTCACTAAGTCAAAGAAATTCAAGATGAATCAAGAAGCGGTTATGGTGCCGATGGGAGACTGGGCTCAGACCCGACTTAAAGCACTTGGTAAAAATGATGCCATCAGATATGACTCGCAAGTTGGCAATGCGTTTGCCAAAAACGTAGCGAATTGGCAAGGACGTGAATTGGCCTACCCGACAAACGTCTTGCATTTAGCGACGGAGTGCGGAAATAAAAGACATAGTGCTGCCTTTCCTGTGTCTTTACCAAGTTGGTTTATCCGACTCTTCACGGATGAACAAAGTGTCGTTCTCGATCCCTTTGTTGGATCTGGCACCACGATTGAAGCTGCCTTGGCGTTGCGTAGGCGTGTTATTGGAATTGACATCTCACCTGAGTACGTAAACATCTGCCGAGAAACAATAGCACCAATTCAACCTGTTCTACTCCAAGAAATTAAGAAATATGACCTTGCTACAAAAAACAAAAGAGTTCGTCGCTGAAAACATTAAGCCACTGTTTCACGATAACAGGTTGCGCAGTATTGAAGCCTTGCAACTAAAGAAAGTCTTACAACGAAAAAACCCATATTTGTTTAAGGCGAAGGCAGTTGCATCAGCACCTGAAATAATCAAGCAGTTGCTAGATGCGCATCTTTCTTCCAATGAGGAAACGCTGTTTGGCGAATTTCTTGAGTCCATGGCTATTTTTGTTTGTGAGCAAAAATATCAGGGAGTAAAGTCCCTTTCGGAAGGAATTGATCTCGATTTTTCACGCGATGGCGTTCGATATGCAGTGTCGATTAAAAGTGGGCCTAATTGGGCAAATGCGGGTCAAGTCGCGAAAATGGTGAGTAATTTTGATCGAGTCAAGCGGGTAGCCGGGCATCGTGCAAAGATTGTTTGTGTAAACGGATGTTGCTATGGACAAGATGCACGTCCCGTCAAGGAGCGTGGATATCTGAAATTGTGCGGTCAGGATTTCTGGTCATTGATATCCGGCGAACCTGGCATGTACCAAGAAATCGTAGAACCTTTAGGGCATCAAGCAAGGGTGCGCTGCGATGAATTTACCGAGGCATATGGTCGTGTTTTAACGCGTTTCACCCGAGATTTCACCGCTGATTATTGCAACCAAAGTGGGGCTATCGAATGGACAAAACTTCTGGACTTAAATTCCGCTAGCAAAAGTAACTGGCAACCATGACAACTAAACTTATACAGGGCTACGAAGTGGTGATTGGTTTTGAAACCCACGCCCAACTCTCCACCCAATCCAAAATTTTCAGCCGCGCGCCAACGGCGTTTGGTGCCGAGCCCAACACGCAGGCCTGCGCGGTTGACCTGGCGCTGCCGGGCACGCTGCCGGTGATGAACAAAGGTGCGGTCGAGCGCGCTATTGAATTAGGCTTGGCGCTGGGCTCACACATTGCGCCGCGCAGCATTTTTGCCCGCAAAAATTACTTCTACCCGGACTTGCCCAAGGGCTACCAGATCAGCCAGTTCGAGATTCCGGTGGTGCAGGGTGGCGCGGTGGAGTTTTACCTGGGTGACGAGAAAAAAATCGTGCGCCTGGTGCGTGCGCACCTCGAGGAAGACGCCGGCAAATCGCTGCACGAAGACTTCATTGGCCAGACCGGCATTGACTTGAACCGCGCTGGCACGCCGCTGCTGGAGATCGTCACCGAGCCCGACATGCGTTCCAGCTTGGAGGCGGTGGCCTACGCCCGCGAGCTGCACAAGATCGTCACCTGGATCGGCATTTGCGACGGCAACATGCAAGAAGGCAGCTTCAGGTGTGATGCCAATGTGTCGGTGCGCAAACCTGGCGCTGAGTTGGGGACACGCCGCGAGATCAAGAACTTGAACAGCTTCAAGAACATGCAACAGGCCATCGACTATGAGATTCGCTGGCAGATTGAAGAGCTCGAAGACGGCCGCGCCATTCAGCAGGCAACCGTGCTGTTCAACCCCGACACCGGTGAAACGCGCGCCATGCGCAGCAAGGAAGACGCCGCCGACTACCGCTATTTTCCCGACCCCGATCTGCCGCCGCTGGTGATCGATGCGGCCTGGATCGAGCGTGTGCGCGCGGCCATGACCGAACTGCCGCGGGTGATGGCTGGGCGTTTTACCAAAGACTACGGTTTGTCAGACTATGACGCCACAGCCCTTACGCAGAGCCGGGATGTAGCTAGCTATTTTGAAGCATCTGCGAAAGCCAGCGGGCAACCCAAACTGGTGGGCAACTGGATCATGGGCGAGATCTCGCGCCGTCTGAATTTGGCCGAAGCCGACATCAGTGCCTGCCCGGTGAGCGCAGCGCAACTGGCGCAATTGGTGGGCCGCATTCACGACGGCACCATCTCCAACAACGCGGCCAAGCAGGTCATGGACGTGCTGTGGAGCGCGCCTGGCAGCCGCGTTGACGCGGTCATCGAAGCCAAGGGCCTCAAGCAGATGAACGACACCGGTGCACTGGAAAAAATCGTCGACACGGTGCTGGCGGCCAACCCCAAAAACGTCGACGAGTTCCGCGCCGGCAACGCCAAAGCGCTCAACGCGCTGGTTGGTCAAATCATGAAAGCCAGCGCCGGCAAAGCCAACCCACAACAAGTCAACGAACTGCTGCGGCAGAAACTATCGGCTTGAACGGCTGGCGGGCGCGTCAGTCGATCGACTTGGAGACCTGATTCCAAAGCGGGATCAGGCGGTTGAGCTCGGTGTCAAAGCGGGTTTTGATTCGAATGAGCTGTGCGTCAAACTCGGCCAGCAGGCGGCCCTGCACCGCCAGCGCCTGGTTGACCTCCTGATATTGGTGTTGCAACTGCGGCGGTGCTTTGCTGGGGTCTTTCTCATAGAACGCCATCTCGTCCGTGAGCTTGCTGCGCTGAGCCAACAGTTCGGTCGTGCGCGTCAGCGCGGTTTGCTTGCTGCGGTTGATGTTGTCAAGTGCTTCCGCTCGCTCTTTTTCGTGCGCGGCCGGGTTGGGGTAACGGATCAGCAAGGCCCGGTCTTGTCGGCGTTCTTCTTCAATCCGGGTACGCTCAGCCAGGTCAGCCCGGGCTTTGGCGTCGCGCTGTGCCTGCTCCTTGGCTGTCAGTGTCGGGCCGACGCGCGCCTTGACGGTACCGCTGGGGTTGAGGATTTTTTGCTCGCGGTCGCGGCATGCGGCGATGGGTCGGTCCGACGTCAGCTTGCGGCCATGGGCGTCAATACAGGTATAAATCTCGGGGCTGGGTAGTGCTGTCTGGCCCGGCGCTTGCGCCACCGCAAGCGAACTCAGCGTGGTGCCGATAGTCAACAACGCGGCGGCAAGTCTCATGACGCGACACCGTAGCGCACGCGGTACGCTAGCACCCGCTGGTGTGCGTCGGCCAATTCGGGTGAGCGGTTGCGGTCAAGGTAGTGCATCAGGTCGCCCAGCGTGGCGATGGCACAGACCTGCAGTCCGAGTTGCTGCTGAACATATTGCACGGCGCTGTGGTTGACATCGTGGCCATTTTCAGTGGCTTTTTCCTGTCTGTCCAGCGCAATCACCACGGCGTGTGCGCTGGCTCCGGTGGCCTGGATCAGCGCGATCGACTCGCGCACCGCGGTGCCCGCGGACATGACGTCGTCGACGATCAGCACCCGACCCTGCACCGGTGCGCCGACCAGCGTGCCGCCTTCGCCGTGGTCTTTGGCTTCCTTGCGGTTGTAGGCAAAAGGCACATTGCGCCCCAGGCGCGCCAGTTCCACAGCGAGTGCGGCGCCCAGCGGGATGCCCTTGTAGGCGGGGCCAAAAATCATGTCGAATTCGATGCCACTGGCAAGCAGGCGCTGGGCATAAAATTGTGTCAGCTTGCCCAGTTTGGCGCCGTCGTCAAACAGCCCGGCGTTGAAGAAATACGGGCTGATGCGTCCGGCTTTGGTCTTGAATTCACCAAACCGCAAGACGCCGCTTTGCACGGCAAACTGCACAAAATCTTGCGCCAACGCATCGTGGTTCGCGGTAGTTGCGGTGGCGATACCTTCAGACATGGAGACTCCCTTGTTCACATTGACCAGCTTGAACCTCAACGGCATTCGTTCGGCCACCAGCAAGGGCCTGCAGGCCTGGCTTGACCAAACACGCCCGGATTGTATTTGCGTGCAAGAAATCAAGGCGCAGGCCGCCGACCTGGCGGGCAAGTTCGAAGCCCTCGCTGGTTTGACCGGCTACTTTCAGTTTGCCGAAAAAAAAGGCTACTCCGGTGTCGGGGTCTACAGCCGCCATGTGCCCAGCGAGGTGGTGGCGGGTTTCGGATCGGACGAGTTTGACCTTGAGGGGCGCTATCTGGAGCTGCGGTTTGACACGCCCGCGATCAAACGATCGGTGATCAGTTGTTACTTCCCCAGCGGCTCGTCGGGCCCTGATCGCCAAGCGGCCAAGTACCGGTTTCTGGACGCGATTTATCCGCATTTGCAGCGACTCAAGTGCGAGCGTGAACTCATCCTGTGCGGCGACGTCAACATCGCCCACCAGGAAATAGACCTGAAAAACTGGAAAAGCAACCAGAAAAATAGCGGCTTCCTGCCCGAGGAGCGCACCTGGATGAGCAAGCTGCTGGGCGAAGGCGGGCTGGTTGACGTGTATCGCCGGTTGCACCCTGACAGCACCGACGATTGCTACACCTGGTGGAGCAACCGCGGCCAGGCTTATGCCAAGAATGTGGGCTGGCGACTCGACTACCATTTGGCCACGCCGTTGATCGCTGCTGGCGCGCAGTCAGTGAGCATATACAAGGGCGAGAAATTTTCGGACCATGCGCCGGTGACGGTGATTTACAACATGTAGTTCTTTTGTGCTGTGTCAACTTCACGCAATGTCCGGCCTTTAAAATTCTGAGGGTTTCTACTAACAACTCTCTGGGATCATCATGACTGCTCGACTCACCAACAAGGTTTCCATCATCACCGGCTCGGCACAAGGCATTGGCCTGGCCACCGCGCTTAAATTTTCCGCTGAAGGCGCCATCGTCGTCGTCTGTGACGTCAAACAAGAAGGCGTCGACCAAGCCGTGGCCCAATGCCGCGCCCTGGGTGCCACCGCCGAAGGCTTTGTCATGGACGTCACCAACCGCCCGCAGGTCGACGAGGTGGTGGCCAAGGTCAAGGCCAAGTTTGGCCGCATTGACGTGCTGGTGAACAACGCCGGTATCACGCAAGACGCCCGCCTGCAAAAGATGACCGCCGAGCAGTTCGACAAAGTCATCAACGTCAACCTGCGTGGCGTGTTCAACTGCAGCCAGGCGGTGGCCGACGGCATGGTCGCGCAAGGTAGCGGCGTGATCCTCAACGCCAGCTCGGTGGTCGGTCTGTATGGCAACTTTGGCCAGACCAACTACGCTGCCACCAAGTTCGGCGTCATTGGCTTCACCAAGACCTGGAGCCGCGAGCTCGGCCCCAAGGGCGTGCGCACCAACGCGGTAGCCCCGGGCTTTATCACCACCCCCATGGTGGCAGCCATGCCGCCCGAGGTGTTGGCCAAGATGGCTGACAAAGTGGCCTCGCGCCGTTTGGGCAAACCCGAAGAAATTGCCAATGTCTACGCCTTCCTGGCCAGCGACGAAGCCAGCTACATCAACGGCGAAGTGATCGAAGTCTCGGGCGGCATTTCGCTCTAAACCGCGCGCTCAGCGTATTTGTTGAAGCGCCAGGCGGTGGCATCCAGGGTGATGCGCCGCCAGGTAGCGCGTTTTTCAACGGGTGTCATTTCGGTCCAGCGTTGCACCTCGTCAAAGCTGCGCCCGCAGCCCTTGCACACCGTGTCGCCTTGGCTGGTGGAGCAAATCGCGATGCACGGTGTGTCGGGCGTGGTCTCGTACCAGGCCAGCCAGGCCGCCAGTGCTTGCGCGCCCAGCGCTGATTCATCTACAGTGCTGGCGCGGGCAAAAGCCATCTCACCATAGACCTCGGCCAGCGCCCGCGTTGGCGCAGTCAGACCCGCGTCGTCGCGCTGCGGGCTGCGCGTGCGCCAAAAGTTGATGGCTGCTTCGATGTCGGTAATGTGGATCAACGCCATGGGGCGCGGATGATAGCCGAGTGAGCGCTTTTCCCTGGGCGTCAAAGGAATTGCCCGGCCGTGGTTCAATCCGCCGCCTTGCAACTCGCTGAATAGTCATGGAACTTTTTTCTGCCGCCTGGTGGTCTGCGCTGCTGGCCATTGTGCTGATTGACCTGGTGCTGGCCGGTGACAACGCCATTGTGATTGCGTTGGCTGCGCGCAGCCTGCCACCGCACCTCAAGTCCAAAGCCATCGTCTGGGGCACCGTCGGTGCGATCGCGGTGCGCTCGGTCATGACGATCGGCGTCGTCTGGTTGCTCAAAATTCCGGGGCTGATGCTCGTCGGTGGCTTGGGCCTGGTGTGGGTAGCTTACAAACTGCTGGCCGACGACGATGGCGATGCGCACAGTGGGTCGTCGGCCAACACCTTTTGGGGGGCCATGAAAACCATCATCGTCGCCGATGCGCTGATGGGTATCGACAACGTGCTGGGTGTGGCTGGCGCGGCGCACGGGGCGTTTGACCTGGTCATCATCGGCCTGCTGATCAGCGTGCCGATTGTGGTGTTTGGCAGCTCGGTGGTGCTCAAGCTGGTGGAGCGTTTCCCGATCATCATCCAGGCCGGTGCGGCGGTGCTGGCTTTTACTGCGGCGAAGATGATTGTCAGCGAGCCCTGGCTTAGCGGTGTGTTTGGCGCAGCCCGCTGGGCCGTTTACGCGCTGGTGGTTTTGGGTGTGCTCGGCGCAGGCTGGTGGCGCAAGCGCCGCGCTGCTGCGGCTGCAAGCATTAGCGGCTGAGTGCCTGCTCCTTGCGCAGGGCCTCCACCTGACGCAGGCGTGTGTCGATGATCGATGCGTCAATGTGGTCGGCCGAGCTGCTGAGGCCGCCTGCGGCTTTCATGCGCTCTTGCGCGGCTTTGAGCCGGTCGATCGCGCCGCTGTAGTCCAGCCGGGCGGCCTGCGCTTCGGCCTCGGCGCGCAGCGCGCGCAGCGCCTGGTTTTGCGCTGCGTACAGGCTGGCCAGCCATTGCCAAGCCAACGCGTCTTGCGGGTAGATGGCCAACCATTTCTGCAGGTTTTGGGCTGACAGCGCCAGCGTGTCAGGCAAATTGGACTGTAACGCCGCTTGCGCCTGCAACAACAGGGCCGGGCGGCGCGGCTGTGCGTCCGCCGTGTCGCTGGTGCCCAGCTGTTCGGCCAAGGCGCGCACCTGCTGGCGTGGCTGGTCGCGCGCTGCCAGGTCAATTTCGGCGGCGAGCCAGCGCACAGGTGCCTGTGCTTGTGCATCATGGGCCACCAGGGTTTGCAGCCGCGCCAGATCACCGCGCGCGGTGCCCGCGTCGCGCAGCCGGATGGCGGCCAGGGCGGCACCATACCAGGCGCCGGCCTGCAGCGCGGGTGCCTGCGTTGCCAAAGCCGAATCTTCCACCACCGGTTGCCAGCGGTGCAGCGCATCGACGCCCAGATTGGACAACACCTTGGCGCGCGTGGCCATCATGGCATGCAGCATGGTGGGCGTGGGTACGCCCGGGTGCGGTGCGCCCAGCGGCAGGCGTGATTGCACGTCGGCGATGCGTTCGGTGGTCAGCGGGTGGCTGCGCAGATAAGGGTAGGCGCCGGTGTCGTTCAGGCGTGCGGCCTGCTGCAGCTTGTCGAACATGGTGACAAAACCGGCGGCCTCAAAACCGGCCTGCGTCATCACGCCAAAGCCGATGCGGTCGGCCTCGCGCTCCATATCGCGCGAAAAGTTGAGTTGGCTCTGCGCCGACAGCGCTTGCCCGCCAACAATCAGCGCGTTGCCCGCCTCGGGGCTGCGGCTGGCGGCCAGCGCACCCAAAATCATCGCGCCGATGAGCCATGGCGATTGCTGACTGTCCTTGGCAATCAGGCGAGAGATATGGCGTTGCGTGACGTGGCTGAGCTCATGGCCCAGCACCGAGGCCAGTTCGTCGCGGCTGCTCACCACCGCCAGCAGGCCCAGATGCACACCCAGGTAGCCGCCAGGCAGGGCAAAGGCATTCACCGTGCGGTCGCGCCCCAGCAGAATCTGCCAGGCAAAGCGTTCGTCCAGCTCAGCGGTCAGGTCGCCGCGCGCGCGCGCCGCCGCCAGCAAGGGTTGCCACACGCCTTGCACGTAGTCGGCCAGCACCGGGTCGTCCAGATAGTCCGGGTCGCGGTAGAGCTCGCGCGCAATGCGGTCGCCCAGGCGGCGCTCTTCGGCGCTGGCCATGGCGCTGCCGTCGCCCAGCAGCGGCAGCGCTGACTTGCCGGATGGCGCACCAGCCGGGCTGGTTTGCGCCTGCAGGCCCACCGGCAACACAACGCTGGATATTCCTAAAAAAATAGCTGCTACCACTTGTCTTATAAGGGCTGGAGGCTTGTTTTTCATAAATTTATTGGATCAGGGTGCAAGGCTGGGGCGGCCGACAGGGCAAAGCCCGCGCCGCCGAGCCCGTATGATGCCAGCCGCGCGTAAAGGTTCGGTAAACACCTTCGCATCATCCTGTTTGAAAACGACTACCGCCATGAGCACACTCACCCATTTTGACGCACAAGGCCAGGCCCACATGGTCGACGTGGCCGCCAAGGTTGCCACGCACCGCATCGGCATCGCCGGTGGCCGCATTGAAATGCAGCCCGCCACACTGGCGATCATCGAATCGGGCAGCGCCAAAAAAGGCGACGTGCTGGGCATTGCCCGCGTGGCGGGCATCATGGCGGCCAAGAAAACCAGCGACCTGATCCCGCTGTGCCACCCGCTGGCGCTGACCCGCGTTGCTATTGAGTTTGAAGTGCTTCACGCAGATGAATCAAGGGCAAGCGCCATTTTTTGTACTGCAACGGTCGAAACCGTTGGCCCGACCGGCGTGGAGATGGAAGCTTTGACCGCCGTGCAAGTGACGCTGCTGACCATTTACGACATGTGCAAGGCGGTGGACCGCGGCATGGTGATTACCGACTGCAAACTGCTGGAAAAACACGGTGGCAAGTCGGGCAGCTTTGTGGCGGGATAACAGATGGGTGCCAGACGCGCGTGAAGGCTGAAATTTCGGAGTCCGACTCCGAAATTTCATGGTGAAACTACCGTTCTTTTGCCAGCCACGCCGCATAGTCCTTTGGAAAAGCCGCCTGAAAGCGCGCAGCGTAAAACGCTACTTCATCATCTCGCCCCAGCAACCGGGCGCTTTCCAGCAGCAGCTCGACCACCCGCGCCTCGGGTGAAAAGTGCAGCATCTCTTTGGCC
>Ga0210029_1000297_pt1 | contig 33074 bp, 28 predicted proteins | sample CryGeymeta201521_FD_183985 | JGI IMG/M metagenome (GOLD analysis project Ga0210029, IMG submission 183985) | Groundwater microbial communities from Crystal Geyser aquifers in Utah, USA - Crystal Geyser metaG 2015-21 (SPAdes) (version 2) | ecosystem: Environmental > Aquatic > Deep subsurface >... | reverse complement strand
AGCCTTTGAACTCAACGAACGCCAGGGCGCGCAACCCCACTTCATCGACCTGTGCCAGTTGCTGGGCGTACCCTTGCCGGGCAGCGTGGGTGACTATATTTTTGAACAAGACACGCTGGTGCTGGGCGAGGCGCGCGGCTATGCCGATGTGTTTTACCGCGACCACTTTGCCTGGGAAAACAAAGCGCCTGGCAAGAACCTGGACGCGGCGCTCAAACAGCTGCTGACCTACAGCCTGGCGCTGGCCAACCCGCCGCTGCTGGTGGTGTGCGACCGCCTCACCATCCGCATCCACACCCAGTTCAACGGCCATCCGTCTGAAGCGCACACCGTGTTGTTGCAAGAGCTGGACCAGCCCGAAAAACTGGCCCTGTTGCGCTGCCTGTGGCTGGATCCCGAGCGCTTTCGCCCGCAAAAAACCAGCCGTGACATCACCGAAGCCGCAGCCAAAAGCTTTGCCACCCTGGCCGATGGTCTGAGGCGTCGAAAATTGGGGTCGGATCCCAATTTTGCGCAGCAAAACTCGGGCGCTGACCCCAATTTGGTTCACGACGAGATCGCCCACTTTCTCACCCAATGCCTGTTTTGCTTCTTTGCCGAAGACGTCGGTCTGCTGCCCGAGCGCATGTTTGAAGGCCTGGTCAATAACCGGCATATCACCAGCGACAAACTTACCCTTGGGTTGACCAACCTGTTCACTGTGATGCAGAGCGGTGGCCTGTATGGCAACGACGACATACCGAGGTTCAACGGTGGCCTGTTCAAGCGCGTGAAAGTGCCTGCTTTGAGCATCATGGAAGTGACCGAACTGCGCAACGCCGCCGCACTCAATTGGTCGGCGATTGACGTGTCGATCTTCGGCACGCTGTTTGAGCGCGGGCTGGACCCCACCAAACGCAGCCAGCTCGGCGCCCACTACACCGACCCGGCCACCATTTTGCGCATCGTCGAGCCGGTGCTGAGCCGTCCATTGCTGCAAAAATGGGAGCTATTAGCCCAGGATATAAAAGGGCTGATGGCCAAAAGCACTAATAAAAAAAGTGCAGCTATCAAGCTTCCAGGTCAGCGCAAAAGGCAAGCCAGCGCGGGTGACAAGCATTACCAGCAGGCGCACCGTCTGTTCATTGAATGGCTTGATTTTTTGCGCGATTACCGCCTGCTCGACCCAGCCTGTGGCAGCGGCAACTTTTTGTTTCTGGGCCTCAAAGCACTCAAAGACATCGAGCACAAAAGCCACCTGGATGCGGCCAGCTTCGGCCTGGATCGCGAGGCTGATCTGGTCACCGGTCCGCACAACGTGCTGGGCATTGAGCTCAACGAATACGCCGCCGAACTGGCGCGGGTGACGGTCTGGATTGGCGAACTGCAGTGGCGCATGGCGCACGGCTACGAGTTCAAAACCAACCCCGTGCTGGAGCCGCTGGACCACATCGAATGCCGGGATGCGCTGCTGACGATTGCAGTGGTAGATCAGGTAGTAGAAAAGGGGTCAGATCACAATTTTGCCCAGCAAAATTCGTGCTCTGACCCCTTTTCTGCGGGTTCAGCCAAAGCTGCCATTCAAGCCACTGAGGCCACTTGGCCCCAGGCCAATGTAGTCATTGGCAACCCGCCGTTTTTGGGTGGCAGCAAAAAGCGCCGCGAACTGGGCGACGATTACTTTAAAGCGCTCGACACTGTGTTTGCAGGCCGTGTGCCCGGTGGGGCGGACTTGGTGTGCTATTGGTTTGATAAGGCGCGTTTGCAAATCGCAACGGGTCAATTGCAAACTGCCGGATTCGTGGCCACCCAGTCAATTCGGGCGGGTTCCAACCGCACCGTGCTGGAACATTTGCTGCAAGTGCCAGATTTGAACCACAATCCAAGCCATGAGCACGATCACCATCGACACCCTTCAACTCGTGGAGCAGCTGCGTTCGGCGGGCATACCGCAGGAACAAGCCGAGGCCGTGGTGCGGGTGATTGCCAAGAGTCAGGACAGTTTGGTGACATCGGATCACTTCGATGCCAAACTGGAAAGCGCGTTAGCGCCGCTTCGCACCGACTTGGCGGCTGCCCAATCCGCATGGCATATCGAATGCACTGGTGGTCAAGCCGTGGCGCAACGGGCAAGACCTGAGCAAACGCCACAGCGACACCAGGATTGTTGATTTTGGAACCCATATGACCGAAGGCGATGCTGCCCTGTTTGAAATGCCGTTTGCGCATGTGTTGCAGTCGGTTAAGCCTGAGCGGATGAAGGTTCGTCGAGAAAGAACGGTGCGTTTATGGTGGCTACACGAAGAAGCACGTGTGTCGATGCGAAATGGGTTGGCTCGTTTACCGCGCTTTTTGGTGACACCTTGTGTTTCAAAACATCGATTTTTCGTGTTTTTGGATGCCAACATGTTGCCTGATACCCGCTTGAATGTCATCGCCCGCGCCGACGACACCACTTTTGGCATCCTCAGTTCGCGCTTGCATGAAGTCTGGTCTTTGGCGCAGGCATCCATGCATGGCGTGGGCAATGACCCCACCTACAACGCCAAATCCTGCTTTGAAACCTTCCCCTTCCCCGCCGGCCTGACCCCCGCAGATACCGCCCACCAGCGTGTCGAGACGCTGCCAGACGGCGCTGTCATTCCTGCCGAAATTTATATACAAAATAGCCCTCTAGCCCATGTATAACATGGGCAAGCAGCTATCAAAAGCGTAACAAACGCCACACCCTCAGGCACGGTGCGTGAAGCCGCTACGGCCATCGCCCAAGCCGCCAAGCGCCTGAACGAGCTGCGCGAGCACTGGCTCAACCCGCCCGAGTGGACGCACCGTGTGCCCGAAGTCACGCCGCTGGGGCTGGACAAGACGCCGTACCCCGACCGCATCGAACCCAAACCGGGCATCAGCGAGGCCGACCGCAAAGCCCTGCAAAAACGCACCCTCACCAACCTCTACAACGCCCGCCCCGCCTGGCTCACGCTGGCGCACCAGCAGCTCGATGGGGCCGTGGCCGCCGCTTATGGCTGGGCTGACTACCGTGCCGACATGCCCGACGATGAGATTTTGCAGCGCTTGCTGGCGCTGAACCTGGCGCGATCAGCTACCATTTCAGGCTTTTACCCACCTGCAACATCATGAAACCATCCGCAACTTTGGAGCTTCAACGCCACGCCATACGAGAGGCGACCATGCGTTATCAAGCGACCAATCCGCGTGTTTTTGGTTCGATCGTGCATGGCAATGACACCGATGGCAGTGACCTTGATCTGTTGGTCGATCCCTTGCCAGGTACCACCTTGTTTGATCTGGGTGGACTGCAGGTTGAACTTGAAGCCATGTTGGGTGTACCCGTGGACGTGCTCACGCCCGCAGACTTGCCCGTCAAGTGCAGAGCGCAAGTGCTGGCGCAGGCTCGGTCCGTATGAAATCAAGCCGCGTTGCCGATGGTCTGGATCACATGCTGGAAGCGGCACAGCAGGCGTACGTGTATGTTGAAGGGCTGGCGCAAGAAGACTTTGAGGAAGACAAACGCGCCAAACAGGCAGTCATCCTGAATCTGATCATCATTGGCGAAGAGGCCACCAAGTTGCTGAAAGATGAAGAGGCTTTTGTAAATCAACAGCCTGAGATTGCATGGCGAGGCATGAAAGGCATGCGCAACCGCATTGCCTGAATTGATCAAGCGGTTGCCCGCCATTCGTGCAATAGTCAATTGAAAAACACGAAAGCCGGGGTCGAAAAATTGCAATCAGTCAAGCTTTGACCTTGCGGTTTTGATTTAATCCATCGGGTTGGTTTGAGCCTGCCTGTTCGCCCGTTGAATTGCCGTTTGCCCCAAGTGGAATGCAACTGGCGTGACAGCCCACTGGCAGCGAGTTCGGTTATCGTCAGCACATGACAATTTCTTTCCTGACCCTGGGCCTGCGCGGCCTGCAGCGTGACCTGCGTGCTGGCGAGCTACGGCTACTGATGGTGGCCGTGACCCTCGCAGTAGCGGCGCTGACTGCTGTCGGTTTCTTTGCCGACCGGCTCAAAGGGGGCTTGCAGCGCGACGCGCGTCAACTGCTCGGCGGCGATGCGGTGGTGGTCAGCGACAACCCGATCCCTGCAGCTTTCATTGAACAAGCCCGCACACTGGGCCTGCAGCAGGCACAAAACCTCACCTTTCCGACCATGGCGCGTGCGACTGAGGCGCAGGGTGGGCAGATCAAGCTGGTGGCTTTGAAAGCGGTTGAAGCCGGCTACCCGTTGCGCGGCAACCTGCGCTTGAGTCTGAGCGCCGCACCGGGCGCGCCCGTGACCACTGAGCGCGCCGCACCACCCTCGGGTCATGTTTGGGTCGAAGCGGCGGTGCTGGAGGCGCTGAACCTGCAGGTGGGCGACGCGCTGCTGTTGGGCGACAGCAGCCTGCGCATCACGCGGGTGTTGGTCTTTGAACCCGACCGTGGTGCGGGTTTCATGAACTTCTCACCGCGGGTGATGATGAATATGGGCGACATGGCCGCCACCGGTTTGGTGCAGCCCGCCAGCCGCTTGCGCTACCGCCAGGCCGTGGCGGGGAGCGATCAGTCGGTGCAAGCCTTTGTCGATTGGGCCGAGGCGCAGGTGCTGTCGCACGCGGTGCGCGGCACGCGCGTCGAGGCGCTGCAAGGCGGCCGCCCCGAGCTGGGTACCACGCTCGATCGGGCTGAGAAGTTCTTGAACCTGGTGGCGCTGCTGGCGGCGCTGCTCAGTGCGGTGGCGGTGGCCTTGGCGGCGCGCGGCTTTGCTGCGAGCCACCTGGACGACTGCGCCATGCTGCGCGTGCTGGGCCTGCCCCAGCGCACCATTGCCGGGGCTTACGGTTTTGAATTTGTGCTGGTGGGCTTGCTGGCCAGTGCCGCCGGTGTGGCGCTGGGTTTTGCAGTGCATTACGGCTTTGTGGTGTTGCTTGCGGGCTTGGTGGACGGCAGCCTGCCCGCGCCTGGTGTATGGCCGGTGTTGTTTGGCATGGGTATGGGCTTGACACTGCTGCTCGCGTTTGGCCTGCCACCGGTGCTGCAACTGGCACAGGTGCCGCCGTTGCGCGTGATCCGTCGTGACGTGGGTGGTTTGAAGCCTGCCTCGCTCACCGTGCTGGGCGTTGGCTTGCTGGGTTTTGCCGCGCTGTTGATGGCCGCCAGCAGCGATGTCAAGCTGGGGTTGATTGCTGTCGGTGGTTTTGCCGCTGCCACGGTGCTGTTTGCCGCGTTGAGCTGGCTGGCGGTGAAGCTGCTGCGCGCTGTGGTGAACGACGCCACTGCGCCCACGGCGCTGGTGCTGGCCACGCGCCAGATCGCCGCCCGCCCGGCCTTTGCTGTGGTGCAGGTCAGCAGCCTGGCAGTGGGCCTGCTGGCGCTGGTGTTGCTGGTGCTCTTGCGCACCGACCTGGTGGCCAGCTGGCGTGCGGCCACGCCGCCGGATGCGCCCAACCGCTTTGTCATCAACGTCATGCCCGAGCAAGGCGATGCTTTTACCCGGGCGCTTAAAGGTGCAGGCGTGGCCAAATTCGACTGGTTTCCGATGATTCGCGGCCGCCTGGTGGCGGTCAACGGCCAGGCGGTCAACCCGGATGATTTTTCGGACGAGCGCGCGCGCCGCCTGGTAGACCGCGAGTTCAACCTGTCGCACAGCGCCACCTTGCCCGAGCAAAACATCACCGTGGCCGGGCGCTGGCAGGCCAACGAGCCAGGAGCCATCAGCATGGAAGAGGGCATCGCCCAAACACTTGATTTGAGTCTGGGCGACAGCCTGACGTTTGACGTGGGCGGCATACAGGTGCAGTCCAAAATCACCTCGCTGCGCAAGGTGGACTGGGGCTCGCTGCGCGCCAACTTCTTTGCCATGTACCCGGTTGACCAACTCACCGGTGTGCCCGCGACCTACATGAGCGCCTTCAAGGCTCCGGCCTCGCCCGGGTTTGACGCCGCGCTGGTGCGCCAGTTTCCCAACATCACCAGCGTTGACATGACGGCCACCATCGGCCAGATTCAGCGGGTGCTCGACCAGGTGATTGGTGCGGTGGAATTTTTGTTTGCCTTCACCCTGGCCGCAGGCTTGGTGGTGCTGTTTGCCGCCGTGACCGCCACGCGCGAGGAGCGTGCGCGTGAATTCGCCATCATGCGCGCAGTGGGGGCGCAAGCGCGCCTGCTGCGGCAGGTGCAGCGCATCGAGCTGGCCGGGGTGGGGCTGCTGGCGGGCTTGCTGGCATCGGTTGTAGCAAGTCTCGTCGGCTGGGCGCTGGCCAAGTACGTGTTCAACTTTGACTGGGCGGTGTCGCTGTGGGTGCCGCTGCTGGGGGCATTGGCTGGTGCGCTGCTGGCCTTGCTAGCCGGGTGGTGGGGCCTGCGTGAGGTGTTGCTGCGCCCAGTGGTGCAAACGCTGCGCCAGGCTGCCACCTGACAGGGTTTCAATTTACTATTTATAAAGTAGCTACTTGCGCTTATATTTATTGGGCTAGAGGCCAATTTGACTATGAACATTGAAGAACCAACCAAGACGCTGACGCCGTTCGAGCAAATCGGCGGCGAGGCCCAGGTGCGCGCGCTGACCGAGCGCTTTTACGACCTGATGGACCTGGAACCGGCCTACGCGCAATTGCGTACCGTACACGCGCCAACGCTGGACGATGCACGGCAAAAACTGTTCTGGTTTTTGTGCGGCTGGCTGGGCGGCCCGCAGCACTACGTGGAGCGCTTTGGCCACCCGCGCCTGCGCCAGCGCCACATGCCCCACCAGATTGGCTTGGTTGAGCGCGACCAGTGGCTGGCGTGCATGAGTCAAGCGATGGCTGAGATGGCTGTGCCCGAGCCGCTGCGCACCCATCTCAGGCATTCCTTTGCGCAAACCGCTGACTGGATGCGCAATCAGCCAGACTGAAGCGACGCATCCCGGACACCCAACGCCGTGGCTCCGTTGATGCCAGGCCCGGTCGCCGCGCCGGTCTCGCTGCACGGCGATGGAGGGCAGCCTACGCTACTCGTGCCGCAGTGCTTCGATCGGATCCAGCCGCGCTGCCCGGCGCGCCGGGAAATAGCCAAACAGCACGCCAATCCCGGCCGAGAAAACAAACGCCAGCGCGTTGATACCCAGGTCAAACACAAACGGCACATCCATCAGCTTCGACAGCCCAATCGACGCACCGGTGGCCAGCACAATGCCGATCACTCCACCCAGCGCCGACAGAACCACCGCTTCTATCAAAAACTGCAGCAACACCTCGCGCTCCAGTGCGCCAATGGCCAGGCGCAGGCCGATCTCGCGGGTGCGCTCGGTGACGCTCACCAGCATGATGTTCATGATGCCAATGCCCCCCACCAGCAAGCTCACCGCCGCCACTGCACCGAGCAGCGTGGTCATCACCTTGGTGGTGCTGGAAAACGCTTCGCCAAGCTGCTTGGTGTCGAGCACATTGAAGTTGTTCTCATCGCTTTCTGCCAGCTTGCGCCGCTCGCGCAGCAGCTCGGTGATGCCGGCCTTGACGCGCTCGGGGTCAGCGCCGTCTTGCATCGACACCAGCAGCGTATTGACGCGGGTGTTGCCGGTGATGCGCCGCTGCAGCGTGTGCAACGGCATGAAGACCAGGTCGTCCTGATCGTTGCCAAACGCGCCCTGGCCTTTGGCGCTGAGCACGCCAATGACCTCGCAGGCAATCTGCTTGACGCGGATGGTCGCCCCTACAGCCGCCTGGCTGCCAAAAAGTTCGCGCCGCACGGTCTCACCGATCAGGCACACGGCGGCCCCCGCCACTTGCTCTTCCATCGTGAATTCACGGCCGTCGGCGACCTTCCAGTTGCCGGTGAACAGCCAGTTGTTGGTGCTGCCGATGACGCTGCTGCTCCAGTTGCGGCCGTCCAGAATGATGGTGGCGCCGCTGCGCGCTTCCGGGGCCACGGCGGTGATGCCGCTGACCTGGGTGGCGACTGCCTGCGCATCGATCTCCTTGAAAGGCGGTGCCCCGCCGCCGCCGCCCATCATGCGTTGCCCGGGGCGCACCTGCAGCAGGTTGGTGCCCAGTCCAGAGATCTGGTTCTGGATCGCCAGCGTGGCGCCGTTGCCCACGGTGACCATGGTGATGACGGCGCTGACGCCGATCACAATGCCCAGGATGGTCAGGAACGAGCGCATCAGGTTGCGCCGGATCGAGCGCAGTGCCAGCAGCAGGGTGTTAAGCCACATGACTGGCCTCCTGCGCCCTGAGTGCCGCCGGGTGCGGGTTGCGCGTGTCACTGTCGACCACGCCGTCGACAAAATGCACGATGCGCTTGGCGTAAGCTGCCATGTCAGCCTCGTGGGTGACCATCAGCACGGTGATGGCGTGGTCGACGTTGAGCTTCCAGAGCAAGTCCATGATCTCGATGCTGCGGTGCGTGTCCAGGTTGCCGGTGGGCTCGTCGGCCAGCAGCACGGCGGGCTCAGTCACGATGGCGCGGGCAATGGCCACGCGCTGTTGCTGCCCGCCTGAGAGCTCAGCCGGGGTGTGGTGTTCCCAGCCGGCCAGGCCGACCGAGGCGAGCGCTTTTTTGGCTGCAGCGTGGCGCTGTTTGGCCGGCTCGCCACGGTACAGAAGCGGCAACTCGACGTTTTCCTGCGCGCTGGTGCGCGCCAGCAGGTTGAAACCCTGAAACACAAACCCCAGATAACGCCGGCGCAGCAGCGCGCGCTGGTCGCGGCTCAAGCGCTCCACGTGCACGCCGCTGAACAGGTATTCGCCGGTGGTGGGCGTATCCAGGCAGCCCAAGGTGTTCATGGCGGTTGATTTACCCGAGCCACTGGGGCCCATGATGGCGACAAATTCGCCCGCGTCAATGCGCAAATCAACCCCTTTAAGCGCCTGCAAGGCGGTGGCACCCTGGCCGTAGGTTTTGGTCACACCCCGCAGTTCGATCAGCGGCTGATCGCTCATGGCTTGCTGGCGGCGCCGGCGCGCTGTTCGGTGATGACGGCCATGCCCTCGGTCAGGTCGCCACCGGTGATCTCGGTCATGCGGCCGTCGCTGATGCCAGGGGCGACGTTGACCGCTACCGGCGTGCCGTCACGCAATACCCAGACCTGTTTGGCTGTACCACCCGAAGCTTTCTTGGCGGTGCGGGGCAGGCGCGGCATGACGCTGGCCATGATGTCGCCGCCCTTGGCCTTGGCACGATCAGCGCTTTGCGGCGAATAGCGCAGCGCGGTGTTGGGCACCAGCAGCACGTCCTTGCGCTCGACCGCGATGATGGTGCTGGTGGCAGTCATGCCCGGGCGCAGGCTCAGGTCCTCATTGACCACGTCCATTTGCGTGACATAGGTGACGACGTTGTCGGTGATGGTCGAACCAAACGACACGCGGGTGATCGTTGCCGGAAAGCGCCTGCCAGCAAAAGCGCTGACGGTAAAGCTGGCTTTTTGCCCCACCTTGACGCGGCCCACGTCGGCCTCGTCGACATTGACGCGCAACTGCAGCTGGCGCAGGTCTTCAGCAACGGTGAACAGCGTGACCGCCTGCAGCGACGCAGCGACGGCGTTGCCGGGGTCAACCGAGCGCGTCAGCACCACACCGTCAATCGGCGAGCGGATAAACGCCTTGGCGACGTTGGTCTCGTCGGTGGTGAGCGAGGCCCGGGCGGAATCGAGGTTGGCGCGGGCGCTGGCTTCGCTGGCGGTGGCACGCTCCAGCGCAGCGCGGGCGCTGTCGAGTTCGCTCGCCGACGGTACCTTGCCGCCTGACAAGCGAGCCACTTCTTCCAGCCGCGCCAGACTGGCTTTGGTTTCTTTGACAGTGGCGCTGGCCTGCGCCAATTGTGCCTGCGCCGCGCTCTGTGCCGCGCGTGAGCGCGTGACCTGGTCATTCAGTTTGGCGGTGTCAAGCTCGACCAGCACCTGGCCCTTTTTGACGCGGTCGTTCACGTCGACCAGCACGCGCGCCACGGTACCCGAGAGCTCGCTGCCAATGTTGACGGTGCGCGTGGGCTGCAGCGTGCCGTTGGCGGTGACGGTGAGCGTGAGGTTGCCTTTGGCGGCGGGCTCGGTGACATAGCTGGGTGCTGCAGCCGCCTGTTGTTTTTGCTGCCAGGCGTAGTAACCACCAGCGCTGGCAGCTATTAATAAAAGAGTACCCAAAAACCAGCGCCGACGCCACCAGGGGCGCTTGGCCGGGCCGGCCAGCAGGGTTTGCAAGTCGTTGGGCGAAGCATCGCCGCTGGGGGTGGAATCAGGTGTTGCTGCCATGGTGAGGGTTCAATCGTTAAAGGTTGCTGCTGTAGGGCGCGGGCGTGATGGCGTTATTGCCAGCCGCCACCCACGGCCTTGATCAGGCGCACATAGTCGGCGCTCTGATCAGCACGTGCGCTGGCCAGGCTGTCCTCGGCGCTGAGCAAGGTGCGCTGCGTTTGCAGCACGGTTTGAAAGTCGATCAAACCGCTGGCGTAGCGGTTGTTGGCCAGCAGCGCGGCGTTGCCCGCAGCGCTGGCGGCCTGCTGCAAGGCATCGATGCGCTGTTGACTGTTGCGCCAGGACACCAGCGCGTCTTCCACATCTTTGAGCGCCGTCAGCAGTGTGCCCCGGTAATTGGCCTGGGTCTGCAGCAGGGCGGCACGTTGTACTTCAACGCGGGCCTTGCCGGCACCGCCATCGAACAGCGGCGCCGTCATGCTGGCCAGCACCGTGGTGGCTACCGACGCACCGTTGCTCAGGCCTGCCAGCGTCAACGCGGTCAGCCCGACCGAGCCGCCCAGGCGAAAACCGGGGTAACGCGCGGCGTCAGCAGCGTCAACGCTGGCCAGTGCCGCTTGGACGCGGGCTTCAGCTGCGCGCACGTCGGCACGCTGGCGCAGGCGCTCGGCGTCGATGACGTCGGCAATGGTGCGGGGCGCCAACGGCACGGCCTGTACCGCCTGCAACAGTGCGTCGAGCGCAGTCGGGTTGTTGCCAGTGAGCAGCGCCAGACTGTGGCGGGCCTTGGCCAGGCTGCTTTGCAGGCTGGGCAGCAGCGCGGAGGTTTGTGCGGTGGCGGCTTGCGCCTGCTCTACCTCAAGCGCAGTGAGCAGGCCTGCCTGGGTACGCCACTGGGTGATTTGCAAAGTCTCTTGCTGGCTGGCCAGGTTGCGTTGCGCCACGTCCAGTTGCGCCTGCACGCTGCGCAGCTGGATGTAGGCCAGGGCAACTTCGGCGCTCATGCTCAATTGCACGTCACGCAGGCTGGTTTGCGCCGCCACGACCTGCGCGTCCTGGTTGGCCAGCGCGCTGCGGTTGGCGCCAAAGATGTCGAGCTCCCAGCTGGCGTCCAGTCCGGCGCGGGCGTTGACGCTGGATGCGCCTTCGCTGGCGTTGCGTTGCAGCGAACCCGACAGCGACAGTTGCGGCCGTTGCGATGCAAGCTCCACCTCGCGCGCGGCGCGCGCTTGCAGCACAGCGGCGCGTGCGGCTTCGACGCTGGTGTTGCTCAGCAAGGCTTGGCTGATGAGTTGCTGCAACTGTGCGTCGTTGAACGGTAGCCACCAGGGCGCAAGCATGGCTTCGGCGGGCAAGGTTTGCACTGCAGCTGCGCTGTCGGGTGCTGTGGTGGTGTTGAGCCAGCCAGTCTGGGCACAGCCGATCAGGCTCCAGCTCAGTACCACAGCGCTGCCGATGCGCGCGACGCTTCCGGTCCAGGGCTGTGTCGGGTTCAAAAGTGCAGGGTGCTTGCTTCTTGCGCGGGGCATCAAAAACATGGGAACGGTCATTCGCTGTGGTGGAGTTGCAGCCGCCAATTGTGCTGCAAGCGGTGTTTGCGGTCTGTCTCAGAGGGGTAAACCTGGGTAAAGTTCCCGTGGGACAATGCGCCGCTATGCATCCAAAAGCCCTGCTTGACGCCTGTTCGGAACTGGTGCGTCTGACCCTCAAATTTGACCATCCAGCTGACGCCATTGTGTCGCGGTTTTTCCGTGAGCACCGCGGCTTTGGCCCGCGCGAACGCGCCACGCTGGCCGAGACGGTCTACGCTGTCTTGCGCCAAAAAAACCTGTTTGACCACCTGGCCCCGTCGGGCAGCGGCCCGCGCGAGCGTCGGCTGGCCATTCTGGGCTTTTATGGCCCGGGTGATTTTTTGCGCAGTGCGTTGACCGATCAAGAAAAAAACTGGCTCGACCAGTGCGAACAGATCAAGCAGCAAGACCTGATGGACCGGCATCGCCATAACCTGCCCGAGTGGCTGGTGCTCCCGCTCAAGGAACAGTTGGGTGACGGTTTCTGGCCGCTGGTTGAGAGTTTGAACAAAGGGGCGGGGCTGGACCTGCGCATCAACACGTTCAAAGCAAAGCGAGCCGAGGTACAGCAAGCGCTGGCTGCTACAGGAATCAAAGCAACGCCGACGCCGTATTCGCCCTGGGGCCTGCGCATTGCGGGCAAGCCCGCGCTTAACAAGCATGCGTCGTTTTTGCGTGGCGACTTTGAGGTGCAAGACGAAGGCTCGCAACTGCTGTCCATGCTGCTCGATGCCAAGCGCGGCGAGATGGTGGTTGATTTTTGCGCGGGTGCCGGCGGCAAGACGCTGGCCATTGGCGCGGCGATGCGCTCCACCGGGCGGTTGTACGCGTTTGACACCTCGGCCGGGCGCCTGGATGCCTTCAAATCCCGCCTGGCGCGCAGCGGTCTGAGTAACGTGCACCCGGCGGCGATCGCGCACGAGCGTGACGACCGCGTCAAGCGTCTGGCGGGCAAGATTGACCGGGTGCTGGTCGACGCGCCGTGCACCGGCCTGGGTACGCTCCGGCGCAACCCGGATCTGAAATGGCGTCAGGATCTGAAAGCCGTTGCGGAAATGGCCGTCAAGCAGGCTGCCATCTTGCAAAGTGCGGCTCGTCTGCTGAAGTCAGGCGGGCGGCTGGTTTACGCCACCTGCAGCGTCTTGCCGCAGGAGAACGAAGCCATCGCCCAAGCTTTTTCTGACGCCAACCCTGACTTTGTGGCGCTTGACGCGGGCGAGTTGTTGGCAGGGTTAAAGGTAGAGCAAGCCGCAGCGCTGTGCAGCGGCGGCGACAATGGTCAACGCTATCTGCGCTTGTGGCCACACCTGCATCAGACCGACGGTTTTTTTGCCGCGGTGTGGCAGCGCAAGTAGTTACGCTGGATTTCCATGACAACGAGAGAGACAAAAGATGACGGTTTTGTTGGACTGGGCCGCCTACGGCCTGTGGCATTTGAGTGCCTGGCAAGTGGTACTGGTCACTTTGGCAATGACGCACATCACGATGGTTTGCGTCACAATTTACCTGCACCGCCATCAGGCGCACCGCGCGCTTGATCTGCACCCGGTGGCGGCCCATTTTTTCCGCTTTTGGCTGTGGCTGACCACTGGCCAGATCACCAAGGAGTGGGCGGCGATTCACCGCAAGCACCACGCCAAATGCGAAACGCCCGACGACCCGCACAGCCCGCAGATTTACGGCATCAAGACGGTGTTGCTGCAAGGCTATGAGTTGTACCGCAAAGAGGCGGTCAATCAAGAAACGCTCAAGCGCTACGGTCACGGTACGCCCGACGACTGGCTCGAACGTCACGTTTACAGCGGTCATTCGTTTGCCGGTGTTTTGCTGCTGCTGTTGATCGATCTGGCTTTGTTCGGGGCGCTGGGTCTGACCGTGTGGGCCGTGCAGATGGCGTGGACGCCGGTCATGGCCGCGGGCATCATCAACGGCGGCGCCCATTATTGGGGCTACCGCAACTTTGAGGTGAGCGACGCCAGCACCAATATCTCGCCCTGGGGCATCGTCATTGCCGGTGAAGAACTGCACAACAACCACCACACCTATCCCACGTCGGCCAAGTTGTCGGTCAAGCCGTATGAATTTGACATCGGCTGGCTCTACATCAGTGCCTTGCAGCGCGTGGGCCTGGCTACTGCCAAGAAGACACCGCCACGGCTGGCGCTGGGGGTGGTGCGGCCGGTGGCCGATGAACAGACGCTGGAGGCCTTGATCCAGAACCGCTTTGAGCTGATGGCCGGTTACGCCAAGGGCATGCGCCGGGCGTTCAACGACGAACTGGTAGCGCTCAAAGCGCGTCGGGCCGATGTCACAGTGATCCGCGCCGCGCAGCGCTGGTTGCATCGGGATCTGGACAAAGTCCCCGCGGCAGTTGCCGAACACCTGGCACTAGCGCGTGAAGCCTCGCCGGTGCTCGACAAACTGGTGGTCATGCGCGAAGAGCTGCGCCAGATGTGGCTGAACCGCTCGCACACGCGCGAACAACTCACAGTCGACCTGCAGGGCTGGTGCCAGCGCGCCGAGGCCAGTGGCATTGCGGCGCTGCAAGAATTTGCGCTCAATTTGCGCGCAGTGCGGGTATAAAAAAACCCGCCATAAGCGGGTTTTTTGATCAGGGATCGGGCTGAATTATTTCAGCTTGATTTCCTTGTATTCCACGTGCTTGCGTGCTTTGGGATCAAATTTCTTGATCAGCAGCTTTTCGGGAGTGGTTTTCTTGTTTTTGTCGGTCGTGTAGAAGTGACCGGTGCCGGCAGTGGATTCCAGCTTGATTTTTTCGCGTCCGCCTTTGGTTGCCATGATGCTCTTTCAGTTATGGTTTAGGCTTGACCGCGGGCACGCAGGTCTGCGAGCACGGCATCGATGCCATTTTTGTCGATCAAACGCAGGCCAGCGTTTGAAATCCGCAGGCGAACCCAGCGGTTTTCAGACTCAACCCAGAAACGACGATATTGCAAATTGGGCAGGAACCGACGCTTGGACCGGTTATTGGCGTGGGAAACCGTGTTTCCCACCATGGGCTTTTTGCCCGTTACTTCACATACGCGTGCCATTTGGACACTCCGATACTTTTAAACGGCCGCAACTGACGTTGCAAGCCTCACCTCGCCAAGAAAAAGGGTGGCGGTAACCCAGCAAAGCCCGGTATTATAGCGGGCAGTGGGGTGACTACTCTTGCTGCTCCAAAAAGCGCTGGGCGTCCAGCGCCGCCATGCAACCGGTACCCGCGCTGGTGATGGCCTGGCGGTAGACGTGGTCTTGCACGTCGCCGGCGGCAAAAACGCCAGGTACGCTGGTCTGGGTGGCAAAGCCGCTTTGTCCGCCGTGGGTGACGATGTAGCCGCCCGCCATCTCCAGCTGACCCTGGAATATCTCGGTGTTGGGCGCGTGGCCGATGGCGATAAAGCAGCCCTTGAGCGTCAGGTCTTCGGTAGCACCCGTGGTTACATTTTTGACGCGTACACCGGTGACGCCGGTGGCGTCGCCCAGCACCTCGTCGAGCGTGCAGAAGGTGCGCAATTCGATCTTGCCCTCAGCTACTTTGGCCATTAGCTTGTCGATCATGATTGGCTCGGCGCGAAACTTGTCGCGGCGGTGGATCAGGTAAACCTTGCTGGCGATGTTGGCCAGGTACAGCGCTTCTTCGACGGCGGTGTTGCCGCCACCGACCACGCAGCAGATTTCATTGCGGTAAAAAAAGCCGTCGCAGGTGGCGCAACCCGACACACCGCGGCCCATGAAGGCTTCTTCGCTGGGCAGGCCGAGGTACTTGGCCGAGGCACCAGTGGCCAGGATCAGTGCGTCGCAGGTGTAGGTGCCGCTGTCGCCGGTCAGGGTAAACGGTCGCTTGGAAAAATCAACCTTGTTGATGTGGTCAAAAACAATTTCGGTGTTGAAACGCTCGGCGTGGGCCAGGAAGCGTTGCATCAGCTCGGGCCCCTGGACGCCGTCCACGTCGGCGGGCCAGTTGTCAACCTCGGTGGTGGTCATCAGCTGGCCACCCTGGGCGATGCCGGTAATCAGCAGGGGTGACAGGTTGGCGCGGGCAGCGTAAATGGCGGCGGTATAGCCGGCCGGGCCCGATCCCAGAATGAGAACTTTTGCGTGGCGTGGGGTCGTCATAAGGTGCCTTGAGAGTTTGGATACAGATCGCAGGTACAGTTGCGTCTTAAGCGCATTATCCGGGAAGACGCAATGGCCCAGCGTGACAGATGCCTTGGGCAAGCCCGGGCTTGGTACGATTCAACAACTTTTCAATGACTTATTCCCTTCACAATTTAGCCGGGCAACGGGCTGCGGCGGGCCAAGACGCCTCGCGTGATGGTTGGCGGCGCTTTTCCAGTGAAATTTCGCTGGTGCTGGGTTTCATCGCTTTGGCTGTCTGGCTTGTTTCGATGGTGACTTATTCACCGCTGGACACGGCCTGGTCGACCTCGGGCGTTGGTGCGGCTGCGAACAATCGGCTGGGTCAGCCAGGCGCTTGGCTGGCCGACGCCAGTTACTATCTGTTGGGCTATTCGGTCTGGTGGTGCTTTGCCGCCGCTGCGCGTGCCTGGCTGGGTGCTTTTGCCCGGCGCCTGCGCGGTGGCGACGACGCATTCGCACACCAAACCATGGATGCCGGGGCAGCGCCAAGCCGCGCGCTTGCACAGGCCTGGTTCTGGCTTGGCTTGGTGCTGCTGGTGTGCGCCAGCGCAGCGCTGGAGTGGACACGTTTTTACAGCCATGAGGCGAATCTGCCCGGGCACGGCGGTGGCATCCCGGGTTATTTTTTGGGACCACTGGGCATGCAGTGGCTGGGCTTTACCGGGTCGGGCCTGGTTGCCATTAGCGTGGGGGTGTTGGGCTCGGCCATGGTGTTTGGTTTCTCATGGCTGCTGTTGGCTGAGCGGCTGGGGGCGTGGCTGTTTGCCCAGATTGAAACCCGGCGCGAAAAAATCGCTTTTGAAGAAGACATCGCGCTGGGTCAACAGGCTGCGCAAGCACGTGCCCAGGTGCTGGTCGAGGAGCGCCAGGAAGAATCTGCGCCCAGCCAGGCCAAGCCAGCAGTGCGGGTGGTCGAGGCTGCGCCGGTTGAACTCCCAAAAAGCGAGCGCGTTCAAAAGGAGCGCCAGAAGCCGTTGTTCCAAGACCTGCCCGACACCAAGCTGCCGCAGGTTGACCTGCTCGACGCCGCGCTGACGCGCCAGGAAACCGTGGCCGCCGAGACGCTGGAGATGACCAGCCGCATGATCGAAAAGCGGCTCAAAGACTTTGGCGTCGAGGTGACCGTGGTGCTGGCGCAGCCCGGGCCGGTGATTACCCGCTATGAAATCGAACCCGCCACCGGCGTCAAAGGCGCGCAGATCGTCGGGCTGGCCAAGGATTTGGCGCGCAGCCTGAGCCTGGTGTCGATCCGCGTGGTGGAAACCATCCCCGGCAAGACGACGATGGCGCTCGAGTTGCCCAACGCCAAGCGCCAGACGATCCGGCTGGCTGAAATTCTGGGTTCGCAGGCCTACAACCAGGCCAAATCGCTGCTGACCATGGGGCTAGGCAAGGACATTATTGGCAACCCGGTGCTCGCCGATCTGGCAAAAATGCCGCATGTGCTGGTAGCGGGTACCACGGGTTCGGGCAAGTCGGTGGGCATCAATGCCATGATTCTGAGCCTGCTGTACAAGGCCGAAGCGCATGACGTGCGGCTGGTGATGATCGACCCCAAAATGCTGGAAATGTCGGTCTATGAGGGCATCCCGCACCTGCTGTGCCCGGTCGTCACCGACATGAAACAGGCGGCCAATGCGTTGACTTGGTGCGTGGCGGAGATGGAGCGCCGCTACAAGCTCATGAGCAAGATGGGCGTGCGCAACCTGGCGGGTTTCAACACCAAGTGGGACGAAGCCAAGGCCCACGGCGAGTTCATCCGCAACCCGTTCAGCCTGACGCCCGACGACCCCGAGCCGGTCGAGCGCATGTCGCACATCGTGGTGGTGATCGACGAGCTAGCTGACCTGATGATGGTGGTGGGCAAGAAGATCGAAGAACTCATCGCCCGGTTGGCGCAAAAGGCGCGGGCCGCCGGTATCCATCTGATTTTGGCCACCCAGCGACCCAGTGTGGACGTGATCACCGGCCTGATCAAAGCCAATATTCCTACCCGCATTGCCTTTCAGGTCAGCAGCAAGATCGACAGCCGCACCATTCTTGACCAGATGGGCGCCGAGGCGCTGCTGGGCATGGGCGACATGCTCTACATGCCCAGCGGCACCGGTCTGCCGATTCGGGTGCACGGCGCGTTTGTCAGCGACGAAGAAGTGCACCGCGTGGTCACCTACCTGAAAAGCCAAGGCGAGCCCAATTACATTGAAGGCATTCTGGAAGGTGGCACCGTCGACGCTGACGACGCCAGCCAGGGTGAGGGTGGTGCGGGCGGCGGCGAGAAGGACCCGTTGTACGACCAGGCGGTCGAAATCGTCCTGAAAAACCGCAAGGCCAGCATCTCGCTGGTGCAGCGCCACCTGAAAATTGGCTACAACCGCGCCGCACGCCTGGTCGAAGACATGGAAAAAGCAGGCCTGGTCAGTAGCATGAGCAACAGCGGCCAGCGCGAGATTCTGGTGCCGGCGCGCAATGACTGACGCGCAAAATGGCGCGCCTGTTGTGCAGCCAATTTGGCATCGCTGGTCACAACCCAAAGAAAGAATTACCGTGAGTTGTCGTTTAATTGCTATTTTGTTAGTAGCTGCTTGCGCAGGTAATACTTGGGCTAGCGGCCTAAAAAGCCTTGAAGAATTTGTCCGCGCCACAAAGGCAGGCAAGGCCGATTTCACCCAGGTGGTGACCTCGCCTGCCAAGGACGGCCAGCGCCCGCGCGTCAAAACCTCCAGCGGTACGTTTGAATTTTCCCGCCCCAACCGCTTCCGGTTCAACTACCTCAAGCCCTTTGTGCAGACCATCGTCGCTGATGGCCAGACGCTGTGGTTGTATGACGTTGACCTGAACCAGGTGACGGCGCGTAAACAGGCAGCGGTGCTCGGCGCCACCCCGGCGGCGTTGATTGCCTCGGCCGCCGATGTCAAAGCCCTGCAGGCCGACTTTGTGCTTGCCGACGCGTCAGATGCCGACGGGTTGCAATGGATGACGGCGACACCCAAAGCCAAAGACAGCCAGATTCAATCCGTTCGGGTCGGTTTTGATTCCGCGTCGGGTGCGCAGGCCAAGCCCGTCTTGCGCACGCTGGAGATTCTGGATAGCTTTGGCCAACACTCAGTGTTGACTTTCAAAGCCTTTGTGGTCAATCCGGACTTGTCTACCAACACGTTTGAATTCAAGCCGCCAGCGGGCACGGATGTCATCAGGCAGTGAGTTGACTCTTTGGGCGATTTGGTTGTGCATAAGCCACGCTATCTGGGTGACCGACGCTTGGTCTGGATGGCAGCGGGCATTCGCGACAGGCAGCTTTCTAGACGCCAATTCACGTTGTGCACAAAAATCAGTTGATGCCAGTAGAGCCACCAAAAAGCAGGCATCTACTTTTCACCCGGAAATTCAACTGTTATTTTTGTACCCCGATTCGCGCTGGCTTCGGATTGCCAGCACAAAGGCTGTATCGAGTGGTGCCACGTATCTATACAACGCAACGTAGCCACGGGAAGCTCTCCCAATGACAAGTTCACGTTTGCCACCTTTAACTGGACGACCGATCATGGGGCTGGTAGCCAAAATTTGCACAGCCTCCAGAATTTCCCCAATGCGCTCAGGCGCGCAGCCCTCATCAAACTGTGCCATGTAGTCAAAGAAGCGATCGAAGTCGTCGAACACCTCAGGCGCAATCTCGATGCGAGTCATGTCCGCAGTCAATGGCTCGTACTGCGAGTCAATGGCCTGTTCGGGCTTTCCCCACGGGACTTGGCTGTCAGATACGCTTTCGCATCTTCCCAAGATACCGTCTTCCCGCAAGCCAGTATCGCCTTCCACCGCTCATCTGCGATTGCATTGAACTCACTGTCGATTTCAACCTGTTCCACAGTCTGCGAGATAGCGTCGAGAATGAAGGCATGCGCTGATTTTCCAGCATGGTCTGCCGCAGCTGCGATGCGCTCCTTCATGGTGTCATCGAGGCGGATGGTGGTGGTCTGCATTGATTGCTTTCAAACTATGGTGTCAATGTAGCATTATTGTGCTACCCATGCAAGTCACTGAGAATTGATAGCACTCAATGTCGGCAATCTGGCAGGCGGATCAGCAAATCCATTGTCAGCCATGGGTCTTTATGCAGAGATGTGCATAAAGACCCTTATGCACAGTTTCCAGTTATGAACAGTTTTGTTTCATTGATGGCGGCCTTCACGGTGGACAGCCGAATTTGACAGGTTGATTAGCTTTACATAATTTCCGGATGGGCGCATGGGTGGTGGCTTCACAACTGGAGACCACCATGAATTCGATCAACTCGTTACCACCCTTGGCCAAGACCTGGCTACTTGACGGCCCGCTTGCCGCGCATGTTGATGCCTACACGGCAAATCTTGAGCGAGGAAGTTACTCCCGGCAATCATCGCGTAGTCACATTGATGCACTGGCGCATTTCGCCCATTGGATGGGCCGCTGCACCCTGACGGCCAGTCAACTTGACGAGGATTGCGTCAGTCAATTTCTCAACTTCCACCTGCCGAGCTGTGATTGCCATTCCATGGCGCTGAGAAGCCATGATCAGTTGCGCGCTGGCCTTGGGCTGCTGCTGGAGGTACTTCGCGAGGAGCGAGTCATCGCCGAATTGCTGCCACCCACTGGACCAATCGCCGAGGAACTGAACCGGTATGACGCACACATGCGTGATGCACGAGGTCTTGCCGTGGGAACACGCAAAGACCGGTTGTACAGGGTGGGGCAATTTCTGCGCTGGACGTTTACCGACAGGGCCTTCACTGGCAAAGACATGCTGGTTGAAGACCTGCGCGCCTTCATCACCAAAGAGCTGGAGCGGGTCAACTCGACATCGCATGCCCAATCTTTGGCAGCGTCCTTTCGGGACTATTTCCGCTATCGCCTCACTTGTGGCGATGAAGTGCGTGGGCTGCTGGGCGCAATTTCAACACCTGCCCAATGGACGCTTGCGTCACTGCCTCGTGCCCTCACGGCTGAGGAGGTTCAGCGACTGATGACGCATTGTGAACAAACCGTGTCATCACGGTGGCGTCTGCTGAGCATGATTCGGCTGGCTTTGGATCTTGGGCTGCGTAGCGGGGAGATCACCAAACTCGAACTCAGTGACATCGATTGGCGCAATGGCACCGTAAAACTCAAGCAAACAAAGTCGATGCGCCAAGATATTTTGCCTTTGCCAACGGCCACGGGGGAGGCTCTGGCCGAGTACCTTCGCCACGAGCGACCAATCACCACCCTCAAGACCATTTTTGTTCGTCTAAAAGCACCTCACGATCAACCCGTCGGGGTTGACGCTGTACGTGCTGTCATCGGTCGGGCGTTGCGTTGCGCCGGTATTGCGCACGGTCGCAGCCATTCCTTGCGCCACACCTTGGCGTGTCGGATCGTCAATGGCGGTGGTTCCATCAAAGATGTAGCCGACATGCTGAGGCACCGCTCCTTAAACACCTCGGTGATCTATGCCAAACTTGACCAACACAGTTTGGTCGAAGTGGCATTGCCCTGGCCTGGGAGTGCCGTATGAACGCCGCCGTTGGTCTTCGCACGAGGGTGCAAGAATTCCTGCGTGAGCAGCGTAATTTGGGCTACCGCCTCGTTTCATGTGGTCGGGAATTACTGAACTTTGCCAGCTTTGTTGAGGATTCAAAGCACTTTGGAGCGGTCACTGTTGAATTGACTTCGCAGTGGGCACGCGAGGCGCATGGCGGCAATGTCAGTATTGAAACGTCGGCCAGACGGTTGGTGAACTTGCGACCATTCTTACGGTGGTTACAGCAGTTTGAAGCGGCCACCGAGGTCCCAGACGACTCAATCTTCGGATCACTTCCGGGTAGAAAGACACCGCACATCTACCGTGCAGATGAGGTGTTGGCGCTCATGCAAGAAGCGGGCAAACTTGGTCCCTCTGACGGTCTTCGTGCCGCCACTTATGCGACGCTGTTTGGACTGATTTCCGCAACAGGGTTGCGCATAGGTGAAGCCCTTGGGTTGACTGATATTGATGTGGACTTGGTGGCGGGCGTGCTGACGGTGCGCGGCGCCAAGTTTGGTAAGTCCCGATTGGTGCCTGTGCATCCAAGTGTGATCGCGCCCCTGGCCGCATACCGCGCGACACGCATGAAGCAGGTGCCTAACGCGCCGCAGTCACTGTTTTTTGTGGGCTCGCGTGGGATACATCGTGGTAAGCCGCTGGGTGACAGGCAAGTCCACCGCATCTTCAAGCAGTTACGTACACAGCTTGGCTGGGTTGATCGTGGCGGTCATGGGCAGCCACGCATCCATGATTTGAGGCACAGTTTTGCGGTGAAACGATTGACGCTGTGGCATGAGCAAGACCTGGATCTAAACCAAAGGATGTTGGCTTTGTCGACTTACATGGGGCACGCCAGGATTTCACACACTTACTGGTATCTCACCGGTGTGCCTGAATTAATGGCTTTGGCTGGTGCCAGGTTTGAATGCTTTGCATGTGCCGGGGAGTTCGATCATGAATAATTCCAGCGTTTCTCCGAGTTTCCCTTCACTGGTGCAATCGTTCTTCACCGAACATTTGACGAAACAGCGCGCCTTGAGTTCGCGTACCGTGGCCGCCTATCGCGATGCCTTTGTTTTGTTTTTGGACTTCGCACAAAAGCGACTGCAAAAGCCACCCACGGCGTTTTTGCTCGCCGACATCACTCCTGCCCTCATTCTGGCCTTTCTTGATCATCTTGAAGTCGACCGCCACAACGCAGTGCGCAGTCGCAATGCAAGATTGGCTGCACTGCGCTCATTTCTGAAGTTCGCTGGGCGCAGGGATGTCGCAGGGCTGCACGTCGTTGAGCAGGCGTTGGGGGTACCGATGAAGCGATATGAACGGCCGATGCTTGGATTTCTCTCCCGTGGCGAGATGCTTGCCGTGATCGGCCGCCCCGGCCAGAGTTGGACCAGCCAGCGTGACTGTTTGCTGATGGCGTTGATGTACAACACAGGTGCCAGAGTTTCGGAGGTGATTGGCGTCAAGGTGTCTGATGTCGTACTGGATGCCTCAGCTTGCGTGCACTTGCATGGTAAAGGTCGCAAGGATCGCTCTGTCCCACTCTGGCGATCAACGGTCAAGTCGGTTCGTCAGTGGCTAAAACTCAATCCCGATTTGAGACCAACCTCGGCCTTGTTGCCAAATCGGTGCGGTGAGGCGATGACCCGCTCCAACGTAACCCAACGCATGGCATTGGCAGTGCAAGCTGCCGTCAAAACGATGCCGGGTCTGGAGAAGCGCGCGATTTCTCCCCACACCATCAGACACACCACAGCCATGCACTTGTTGCAGTCGGGCGTGGAAATCAGTGTCATCGCATTGTGGCTGGGACATGAAAGCCCGACAACAACCCATCAATACGTCGAAGCAGATTTGGCCATGAAGGAAAAAGCGCTGGCTCGCCTACAGGATCCTGCCATTCCCGCCCGGCGTTTCAAGGCGACCGAGTCTTTGTTGGAATTCTTGAAGAGCCTGTAATTATGTAAAGGGCAAAGACCTCATGTTTTGCCCTTTACAGACGAGACCGCCAACCCAACGAGCGCAAACTGTTCATAACTGGGAGATGTACATAAGGGTCTAAACCCGTCCTTCAACCCCACCTTCACCCGGTATTGCGCAGCCCCGCTGCAATGCCGTTGATCGAGATATGAATGCCGCGCTTGAGCCGGTCGTCGCTTTGCCCGGTGCGGTAGCGGCGCACCAGTTCCACCTGTAGGTGGTGCAGCGGGTCGATGTAGGGAAAGCGGTGGCGGATCGAGCGTTGCAGCGCCGCGTTGTTGGCCAGACGTTGTTTACTGCCCGTAATCAGTTCCAGCGCCTGCGCGGTGAGGTGCCACTCTTGCTCGATCGCGGTAAACACTTTTTTGCGCAGTTTTTTGTCCGCCACCAGCTCAGCGTAGCGCGAGGCCAGCGCCAGGTCGCTCTTGGCCAGCACCATGTCGATGTTGGACAGCAGGGTTTTGAAGAAGGGCCATTGCTGCTCCATCTGACGCAGAAGGGTCAAGCGTTGCTTGTGCGTCTTGGCGGGGGTTTTGTCACCGGCTGGCTGCAAGAACTGGTGCACGGCCGAGCCAAAGCCAAACCAGCCCGGCAGCGTCAGGCGGCACTGGCCCCAGCTAAAGCCCCAGGGGATGGCGCGCAGGTCTTCTATGGCTTGCGTGGCTTTGCGCGAGGCCGGGCGCGAGCCGATGTTGAGTTCGGCAATCTCACGGATCGGCGTGGCGGCAAAAAAGTAGTCGGTAAAGCCGGGTGTCTCATAGACCAGCGCACGGTAGGCAGCCATGCTTTGCAGCGACAACGTGGCAGCGGCTTGCAGGTACTCGGGCGGGGCTGAGCGGGTGCGGTTGAGCAGCGTGGCCTCCAGCGTGGCGGCAACCAGCGTTTCAAGGTTGCGCCGGCCAATTTCGGGGTTGGCGTATTTGGAGCCGATCACCTCGCCTTGTTCGGTCAGGCGGATTTGCCCGCGCACGGTGCCCGGGGGCTGCGCCAGAATCGCCTCAAAACTGGGGCCACCGCCGCGCCCTACGGTGCCGCCGCGGCCGTGGAACATGCGCATTTGCACAAAGCGCGCATCGCCCGGGTTGGGGTGGCCCTGGTTGATCTGGTTGAACACCTCCACCAGTGCAATTTCGGCCTGGTACAGCTCCCAGTTGCTGGTGAAAATGCCGCCGTCCTTGTTGCTGTCAGAGTAGCCCAGCATGATGTCTTGCTCGCCATACTGGCCGTGGTTGCCGCGCTGCACCAGGGGCAGGATGCCGGGCAGGGCGTAATACGCCTGCATGATCGGTGCGGCGTTGCGCAAGTCTTCGATGGTCTCGAACAGCGGCACGACGATCAGGTCGGCGTGCGCCTCCTGGTCCAGCGTGCCGTGCAGCAGGCCCACTTCTTTTTGCAGCAGCAGCACTTCGAGCAGGTCGCTCACCGTCTCGGTGTGGCTGATGATGTAGTGGCGAATGGCTTGTGCGCCAAACTGCTCGCGCATTTGTTTGGCGGACTCAAAGACACCGATTTCACTCAACGCAAGCGGGCTGTAGCTGGCCCCCATCACGCGCAGTGGCCGCGCTTCGCATAGCAGACTCAGCAGCAGCGTGCACTTGGCGGCTTCGTCCAGATGGGCGTAGTCAGGCGTGATGCGGGCGATGGTCAGCAATTCTGAGAGCACGGCCTCGTGCTGGTCCGAGCTTTGGCGCAGGTCGACGGTCGCCAGGTGAAAGCCAAACACCTCGACGGCGCGAATCAGTGGCTGCAGGCGCTGCGCCACCAGTGCTTGCGCGTGGTGTGTTTTCAGCGAGGCCTCGATCACGCGCAAGTCAGCCAGAAATTCCTGTGCGCTTAGATACGGGTTTTGCGGTGGCACGGCGTGGCGCGCAGCATCGCCGCCGGTGAGTGCTTTCAGGGTGGCGGCCAAGCGCGCGTAAACGCCAATCAGGGTGCGGCGGTAGGGCTCATCCTTGCGGTGCGCGTTGCTGTCAGGCGAGCGCTCGGCCAGCGCCAGCATCTCCGGGCCAAAGTCCACCAGCAAGGCCGACAGCGACAGCTCGCTGCCCAGGTAATGCACTTCGGTCAGGTAGTGGCGCAGGGCGACATCGGCCTGGCGGCGCAGCGCGTAGGAGAGCGTTTGCGCGTTGACGTTGGGGTTGCCGTCGCGGTCGCCGCCAATCCACTGGCCCATGCGCAAGAAATTGGCCACGGGTTGCGTGCCCAGCGCGTTCTCGAGGTTGGCGTAGATGCGGGGGATTTCGCGTAAAAAAGTGGATTCGTAATAGCTCAGCGCGTTTTCCACCTCGTCGGCCACGGCCAGTTTGGAGTAGCGCAGCAAGCGCGTTTGCCAGAGCTGCAACACGCGGGCACGCAACTGTTGTTCATTGGCGTTGAGTTCACGTGGCATCAACGCGTCGTGCGGCACCTGGTAGGCCGCCGCCTGCGCCAGGATGTCGTCGCGCGCCGTCAGCAGTTGGGCGATGGCCCGTTCGGCATCCAGAATGCTTTTGCGCTGCACCTCGGTCGGGTGGGCGGTGAGCACTGGTGAGACAAAACTGTGCTTGAGCGTCTCGCTGATGGCAGCGGCCTTGATGCCCGCGTCGTTCAGGCGCTTGAGCGTCAGGTCGATATTGCCTTCGCGCAGGCTGCCGGTGCGTTCATAGTGGGCGCGTCGGCGGATGTGGTGGCGGTCTTCGGCCAGGTTGGCCAGATGGCTGAAGTAGGTGAAAGCGCGCACCACGCTGACGGTCTGGTCGCCACTGAGCGATTTGAGCAGTTGGGCCAGCGCCTTGTCGGCGGCATGATCGGCATCACGACGAAACGCGACTGACAGTTGACGGATGCGCTCGATCAGCGCAAAAGCAGCATCGCCTTCTTGCTCGCGGATGACATCACCCAGAATGCGGCCGAGCAGGCGGATGTCGTCAATCAGCGGTTGCTCGGTTGACGCGAGGGTTTTGGATTTGGCCGCTGCCGGGCGCTTTTGGGTGTTTTTCATGATGTGTGTCAAAGCCGTGATACGGGGTAAAAGCAAGAGTCATGCTAGCATCCTCGCCTTGTCTGGATTACCCAGAGGTTACGGCTTCAAGCCCCATTTTTATGAGCAAATTCACCATTGCCACCAGAGAGAGTCGCTTGGCCATGTGGCAGGCTGAGCATGTGCAGTCCATCCTGCGTGGCATGGGGCACGGTGTGGAACTGTTGGGCATGACGACCCAGGGCGACCAGATTCTGGACCGCGCCTTGAGTCAGGTCGGTGGCAAGGGTTTGTTTGTGAAGGAGCTGGAAGTGGCGTTGGAGCTGGGCAAAGCCGACCTGGCCGTTCATTCGCTCAAAGACGTGCCGATGGAGTTGCCCGAGGGTTTTGCCCTGGCCTGTGTGATGGAACGCGAGGATCCGCGTGACGCGTTTGTCTCGAACAAATTTGCCAATCTGGACGCGCTGCCGCAAGGCGCGGTGGTGGGCACCTCCAGTTTGCGCCGGGTGGCCTTGGTGCGCGCGCTGCGCCCGGATCTGAAAATTGAACCGTTGCGCGGCAACCTGGACACGCGTTTGCGTAAATTGGACGAAGGTCAATACGACGCGATCGTACTGGCCGCTGCTGGCCTCAAGCGCCTGGGGCTGTCGCAGCGCATTCGCGCCATTTTTGACCCCGAGCAGATGCTGCCCGCAGCCGGCCAGGGTGCGTTGGGCATTGAAGTGCGCAGCCAGCGCACCGATGTGGTGAATGCCTTGTCACCTTTGGTGCACCAGACCACTTGGCTGGCGGTGGCCGCCGAGCGCGCGGTCAGCAAAGCCATGGGCGGCAGCTGCTCCATGCCGCTGGCAGCCTACGCCACGATCGCCGGTGACCAACTGACGATCAACGCCGCCTGGGGCGATACCGAAGAAAAATTGCCACTGGTGCGGGTGCGTCAGCAGGGCACGGTGACCGACCTGGCCAGCGCTGCCAAGCTGGGGCAGCAGGTGGCCGATGCCCTGCGCGAAGGCGTGCTGGCGCAAGGTGGCAGTCTGGCGCATCTGGATAAGCTGGTTTAGCCGGAATTGTCTGATGCGCGTCATCGTGACCCGGGTGCAGCCGCAGGCGGCGCGCTGGGTCAAATCCCTGTCGACCAAGTTTGATGCTGTCGCTTTGCCACTGATTGTGGTTGGCCCGGCCAGCGATCCGGAGCCGGTGCACGCCGCCGGACAACGCTGGACAGACTATGGTGCTGTGATGTTTGTCAGCAGCCACGCAGTCAATTATTTTTTTCAACAAAATCCGTCTCTAGCCCTTTTATATCAAGGACAAGAAGCTACGCAAACAAGAGTATGGGCGACGGGTCCGGGCACGCGATCGGCGCTGTTGGCGCAGGGGATTCCCGAGGCGTTCGTGGATTCGCCGCCGTCCGATGCGGGTCAGTTTGATTCTGAGGCGTTGTGGCAGGTAGTGCAGGGCCAGGTACACCCGCGTGTGCGCGTGTTGATCGTGCGCGGTGACAGCGCTGGAGTTGAAGAGAACGAGGCAGGCGAAGGCGTCGCGCACAGCGCCGGTGTTGGGCGCGACTGGCTGGCGCAACGGCTGCAGCGCGCTGGCGCGGAGGTGAATTTCGTGGTGGCGTATCAGCGCGGTGCGCCTGTTTGGAGAGGGCAGGAGCGCGCGTTGGCCAGCGCAGCGGCCGCCGACGGCTCGGTCTGGTTGTTCAGCAGTGCCGAGGCGCTGACCCATCTGCGAACCTTGCTGCCGGCGCAGGACTGGTCCGCTGCGCGCGCGGTGGCAACGCACGCGCGCATTGCGCAGGCGGCCAAGGACCTGGGTTTTGGCACGGTCGCGCTGACGCGACCCGCACTGCCGGACGTTTCGGCGTCGATAGAATCTTTGGCATGACAGCTGAACCATCTTCTGCACCTGTGGCTGCTGAGCGGCCAGACAGCGGCGCCGAGCCGAGTCGGCCGGACGCCGTGTTGATCGACCCGCAGCACGGTGTGGGCGCACCACGGCCTGGGTTGCAATGGCTGCTGGGTGTGCTCACCGCTGCGGCCTTGCTGTCAACCTTGTTGCTCTGGCAAAAAGTCAGCAACATGCAGGAATCACTGGCACGCCAGAGTGCCGACGCGCAAGCCCAGTCGCTCGAAGCGCGTACCCTGGCCAAGGAGGCGGTGGACGTCGCCCAGCAGGTTGCAGCCCGCGCTGCGGTGTTTGAGGCACGCCTGAGTGAGGTGGCACTGCAGCGCAGCCAGCTCGATGACCTGATGCAGAGCCTGTCGCGCTCGCGCGATGAAAACCTGGTGGTTGACATTGAGGCCTCCTTGCGCCTGGCGCAACAGCAGGCGCAATTGACCGGTAGTGTGGCGCCTTTGCTGGCCGCACTGCGCAGCGCCGATCAGCGGGTGACGCGCGCTGCGCAGCCCCGGCTGGCGTTGTTACAGCGGGCGATTGCACGCGATATTGACCGTGTCAAGTCAGCAGCGGTGAGCGACACGCCCACCCTGCTGATCAAGCTCGATGAACTGGTGCGTCTGGCCGACGAATTGACGCTGGCCAACGCGGTGGTGCCGGTGAGCGCGCGGGCCAACAAGCCCAAGGCGGCGGCTTCGGCGCCAGCGACCGAGGTGCAGAAAATGCTCTCGCTGGTGCTCGATGAGGCACGCAGTCTGGTTCGCGTCAGCCGTGTCGAATCGCCCGACGCTGTGCTGCTGTCGCCAGAGCAAGGGTTTTTTGTGCGGGAGAACTTCAAACTCAAGTTACTCAACGCGCGTTTGGGTTTGCTGTCGCGCCAGGTGGAGGCCGCGCGTGCCGATCTGGCCACGGCCGAGCTGGCATTGAAGAAGTATTTTGATATGCAGTCGCGCAAATCCCAGACGGCGGCCAACCTCTTGCAGCAAGTGCAATTGCAAATGCGCAATTTGCAGTTGCCGCGCATCGACGACACGCTGGCGGTATTGACCACAGCCGCTGCAGGGCGCTGACCATGCGTGTCGCGCTGTGGTTTTTGGGCTTGTTCGGTGTGGCGGTTGCGCTGGCGCTGTTTGCCAGTGGCAATGGCAGCACGGTCACGGTCTTTTGGCCGCCGCACCGGGTTGATTTGTCGTTGAATTTCGTGGTGCTGTTGCTGCTGCTGCTGCTTGTGTTGGTGCATCTGGCGTTGCGCGCGCTGGCGGCGCTTTTTTCCATGCCGGCACAGGCGCGGTTGTGGCGGCTACGGCATCAGGAGCGGGTAATGAATTCCGCTTTGCTGGACGCCTTGTCGCATCTCATGGCGGGTCGTTTTATCCGGGCCCGCAAGTCGGCAGAACTCGTGATTGCCCGCGAGGCAGCGATCACGCATGCCGGCGAAGTCTGGTCAGAAGCCGCGCGTTTGCGTGTGATGGCGCATTTGCTCGCGGCCGAGAGCGCGCACGCGCTGCAAGACCGCGACGCGCGGGAAGCGCATTTCCGTCAGGCGCTGGCACAGTCTGCGCGCGCCGATGCCAGTGGCACCCGTGACAGCGTGCAGTTGCGTGCCGTGCGCTGGGCACTGGAAGACCGCGATGCGGCGCAGGCGCTGCAGTGGTTGCGTGACTTGCCTTCGGGCGTTGCCAGGCGCACGCTGGCCCTGCGCCTGCGGCTCAAGGTGGCCCGATTGGCTGGCAACAACGAACTGGCGCTCGATACCGCGCGGCTGCTGGTCAAACACAAGGCGTTCAGCGGTGCGGCGGCACAAAGTCTGGTACGGGCACTGGTGCTCGAGTCGATCCAGGCACTGGCTGAGCCCGAACAGCTTGAATCCTTATGGTCGCGTTTGGAAACCGCTGAAAGGGCCATGCCAGAAGTCGCACTGACGGCGGCTGGTCGCATGCTTCGCCTGGGTGGATCGGTTCATCTGGCTCTGGGATGGCTGCTACCGGTGTGGCAGCGTATGACGCACGATGCGACAGGGCTCACACTTGAGCAAAAGGTCTTTTTGATCAGGGTCATGGAGAACGGCTTTTCGGCGGGTGGGGATGCCGTGGACGCAGTCTGGCTGTCGCGCATTGAAGCCGCCCAGATGGCCGACCCGGGCGATGCCGCGCTGCAGTATTTGGCGGGTGTGGCGTGTTTGCATCTGCAGCTTTGGGGCAAGGCGCAACACCTGATCCGGCAGGCGTTGCCACGGTTGGACGACGCCGGTTTGCTGACACGGGCCTGGCAAGTTCTGGCCGAACTGGCGCAGCGCCAGGGTGATGACGCGCAGGCAGCCATTGCATGGAAGAACGCCGCTCAGGTGACGCTGCGCCGACGCCCATGAAGCCCCCGCAACGTGGGCGCGGCGCGTTGTCATGTCAAGCGTGACTTGGCCAGTTTTCACGTCTATCATTGCGCCATGAGTACATTCATTGAACACGTGGTCAAGCTGACCGACCACCGCGACCGGGATCTTTTGGAACTCACGCTGGCCAAGGCGCTGATTGATCTGTTGCCGCTGGAGCGCATTGTGATTGCGCGGGTCATGCGCGAAGAAGGCGTCAGCCGCTGGCTGGAGATAGCCCGACTCGACGTCAAGGGCGGTGGTCGGGTGATTGACCCGCAACGGGTGGATTTCCAGTCGCTGGTCAAACTCGAAGACAACGCCGACCGGATCAAGTGCCTGCAAAGCCGGGAGCGCGTTGAAATTGCCTGGGCTGGCCCCGACGGGCCACGTATCACGATGCTGCCCCTGTTTTCTGATTCGCGTCCCGAAGATGCCGGTGTGCTGGAGCTGCATTCCGGCGCGCTGTTGGGCGAGGACAGCATGACGTTGATAGATGCCCTGCGCCAGATTTACCGCAACATGTACACCTTGCTTGAGTTCAGCGATCGCGATGCGTTGACCGGGCTGCTCAGCCGCAAGTCGCTTGACGATGCGTTTTACAGCGCCGTGCTGGAAGACCTGGATGGGCTCTCAAGCCCCAAGAGCAGAGGTGTGGCACAGACTGATAGTGAGCGCCGACACCGTGTCCCGGCCAACTACTGGTTGGGGTCAGCGGCAATTGACAATTACCCGCTGATCAGCCAGCAGCACGGTGCGGCGGTGGCTGAAGAGGTGTTGCAGCGCGTGGCGCGCATCATGAGTTCGACGTTTCGAACCTACGATTTGCTCTACCGCTTTGACGGCGAACATTTTGGTGTGTTGATGCACTGTCCAGACGAGGCGCTGGTGCTGTCGGCCTTTGACCGCTTTCGTGCCAACGTGGAGAACTACCGTTTTGGTGCCGCTGGTCGCGTCACTGTGAGCTGCGGCTTCACCGGCGTTGGTACCGACGATTCACCCGCCAGCGCGCTTGCCAACAGCGACCTGGCGGTTGATTTCGCGCGTCGTTGCGGCGGCAACAAGGCGTGTAGCCACCTTGGGCTGGTGCGCCGGGGCTTTTTTGGCGCCGACGCCGCCGCCAGCGCTTAGGGATTGTTAACAAATAACCTATCCAATTTACCCAGATCGGATGCAGTAATTCCACTCCCCGTGGAAATCGTTGCGATCAATTTTGATGTCAGCCATTTGCGCATCGGAGATGACCAACCCCTTGGGGTACTCGGCGGTGTCAAGTTCGGCTTGTACCGAGAGGCCGCTACGCGTCTTGGTATTGGCAATCAAGTTGACGATGACCTCATGACTGATCAAAGGGCGGCCACGCCAGTTCATCGTGATGAATGAGAACAACCTATGCTCGATCTTGTTCCACTTGCTCGTTCCTGGCGGAAAGTGGTGAACCCGAATGTCCATGCCAATTTCTTTGGCCAGACGACTGAGTTCGAGTTTCCATAAGCGCACCCGATGCCCGTTGCTGCCACCCCCGTCAGCAGTGATGGTCAATTGCCTGGCTTGCGGGTAGCGCTCTTTGCCCATGCTGAACCACCAACGCCGGATGGTTTGCACAGCAAACGCAGAGGTGTCATGGTCAGTGCCCACGCTCACCCACGCCTCATCAGCGCCGATGTCGTAAACCCCATAAGGGTTGGCTCGCCCGAGTTCTTTGTCAATGAAGTCGTGAACCTGCACCTTCTCAGGCTCCCCGCTGGGTAACCACTCCTGTCCGGCATTCTTGGAGTTGCCCACCAATTCCTTTTTCTTCGTGTCCACCGATATCACCGGTTGGTTGGCTTGCAACGCCGCAGTCACGGCGGCATTGATGTGTTCAAACTGGGCGTTGCGATCCGGGCTTTGATTGCCCTCGAGTACCTTCACATTGGCTTGCAGGCTGAAGTTCAGGCTCTTGAGGAGTTTGCCCACGACCACGTGGCTGACTTGGTGGCCTTTGGGCTTGAGTTCATCGGCCAGATTGCGCAGGCTCTTGCAGGTCCAGCGTAGCGGTGACTCTGGATCGCCTCGCGTGCTTGGTTCTAACAAGGCCAGCAAGTCTGGCAGCAAGGTTTCGTCCTTGGTTTCAATCTTCTTGCGTCCACCACCAGCTTGGCGTGTGCCTTGTACCTTGGGTGCAGTGGTTGAATCTTCTGCGAGGTCGGCCGACTTCATGGCTTCGATTTCACTGATGCCCGCCATGATCGTGACACGCGAAACGCCTGTGGCCGCTGCTACAGCAGAAATGCCCCCTCTGCCCAAAACTTTGGCTTCTACGCCAACCAATAGTCTTCTTTGGCGCTCGTCGAGCGTTTCATGCAGAACTTCCCAGCGCTGCGCTATCGGTGATTCGGTTGGCATGCATCGGAGAATATCCGATTACCGATAAATGTACAAGTTATTTATTTACAACGCCTAAGGCCCACAAAGGAA
>Ga0210029_1000293_pt1 | contig 33219 bp, 26 predicted proteins | sample CryGeymeta201521_FD_183985 | JGI IMG/M metagenome (GOLD analysis project Ga0210029, IMG submission 183985) | Groundwater microbial communities from Crystal Geyser aquifers in Utah, USA - Crystal Geyser metaG 2015-21 (SPAdes) (version 2) | ecosystem: Environmental > Aquatic > Deep subsurface >... | reverse complement strand
AATCAGTATCATGCGCGCCTCTTCGGAGAGGTGGCCGAGAGGTCGAAGGCACGCCCCTGCTAAGGGCGCATACGAGCTTAAACTTGTATCGAGGGTTCGAATCCCTCCCTCTCCGCCACAGAGTAAACAGCAGCACAATGCGCCGGTAGCTCAGCTGGATAGAGTACTTGGCTACGAACCAAGGGGTCAGGAGTTCGAATCTCTTCCGGCGCACCAATTAAACAAGGAGTTAGGTTAAAAGCCTAACTCCTTTTTCTTTGCTGGCTAGCGCCGGGCTAGTGTAGTGTTGCATTCTGTTTAGCACTTAAGCGGCTGTTGGCGCGAATGACCTTTGCCAAGATATCGCGAGCGCTCTTGGTCCAGATGAAGGGCTTGGGTTTGGTGTTGTGTTGAGCGACGTACTCATCGATGGCGGCAATCAATTCCGGCACGCTGGTGAACACGCCGCGACGAATCCGTTCGGTGGTGATATCGCGGAAGAAGCGCTCGACCATATTCAGCCATGATGCCGAAGTGGGCGTGAAGTGCATGTGGAAGCGCGGATGCTTGGCCAGCCACTCCTGCACGACGGGATGTTTGTGCGTGGCGTAGTTGTCCGCGATCAGATGCAGCGTCTTGTCCTTGGGGGTCTCGCGGTCGATCTTCTTCAGGAACTTCAGCCACTCGGCGTGAGTGTGGCGCTGCTGGCATTGGCCGATGACCTGACCATCCAATACATTGAGCGCGGCAAACAGCGTCGTCGTGCCGTTGCGCTTGTAGTCATGAGTCATCGTTTCCGCCCGCCCCTTCTTCAGCGGTAGTCCGGGCTGGGTGCGATCCAGCGCCTGTACCTGGCTCTTCTCGTCGCAGCACAGCACCAGCGCGTGCTCGGGCGGCGACATGTACAGGCCGACGATGTCTTCGAGCTTCTCGACGAACTGAGGATCGCGCGAGACCTTGAAGCCGCGCACGATATGAGGCTTCAGGCCGTTGGCCCGCCAGTGCCGCGACACGCTTGCTGCGCTCACACCAAGTTCGGCGGCCATCGTGCGCGTGCTCCAGTGCGTAGCGGCTTTGGGTTTGGTCTGGGTGGTCAGTTCTACCAACCGCGCCACATCCACCTTGTCCGGTGGCGCACCGCGCGGCAGGTCACGCTGGATAGCTTGGAGCGCGCCAGTTTCGTCAATTCGGTATGCTCTTCGCTGGTCAGCACGATCTCGGGGGCAACTCGCATTTACTTTTCCACTTTGCACGTATTTTGTATTAGAGAAGCAGGATTGTGATAAGTCCCATCAAGATCGCAACACTACACTAGCAAGTGGTACCCAAGTGTGGGTGGATGTGCGGCTACCAAAATGGCGTTGAGTTATACCCGATGGCTGGATCAATAAGGGCTGATTCGCTGTTGCGGCAGCGAGCCTGCAAACCGTTAGTTTCCAGTTGCGTCTAGTTCAATGCTTGGTTTTTTTGCCACAAATTTTCCACACTGAAATGTGGCAAGGTGGTTATTTCGAGTGGCTTGCGATAGTTTTCACTTATCGTAAGTTATTGATCTGGCGGAGAGGGCGGGATTCGAACCCGCGGTGGGATGTTATCCCACACACGCTTTCCAGACGAGCGACCAAAAATGCATAGAACGTATAATTGACGATGGTTATAGCTAATTATATAGTTGAAAAAATTAATTTCCGGGACAAAACGGGGACACTTTATGGCAACTTTTGAATTGAGAGAATCTGGTTGGTGGCAGGCAAAAATTCGGCGGAAAGGATATCCGGCACAATCAAAAACATTTGAGACAAAGACTGCGGCGAAAGACTGGGCAAAGAAGATAGAAGCAAAAATGGCTGAAGGAATTTTTGTTTCTGCATCAGCCGCAGAACGTACAACACTTGGCGACCTAATTGACCGTTTCATTACCGACTTCGCGGAGAAGCCGGAAAATTATAAGCAGCGCGAGGATAAGAAGGAGGCATGGCGCTTTCAGCTGCAGCATCTCAAAAATGCACTTGGTCAATATTCATTGGCCGTCATCGATCAGAAGCTCATCAGGAAATATCGTACTGATCGCAGCAATACGTTGTGGCGTGGTAATAAAATAAAGGACAGCACCATCCGCAAAGAAATCTTCATGTTATCCAAACTGTTTTCCTACGCAGAAAAGGAAGAGAGCATTACATTGCCACGTGGCAATCCGGTAGAGAAGATTAGCAAGCCAGGTGAGGGTAAGGCTCGCGACCGGCGCCTCTCCAAGGATGAGATGAAAAAGCTCCTGGCAGAGTGCAAAGCAAGTCGTAACATCTACCTGCTGCCCGCTGTTGAACTAGCCATCGAGCTCGCCATGAGACAGGGAGAAATTCTTGCCCTTGATTGGAAGGATGTGGATCAGGGCAGGAGTATTGCAACCATACGCGAGAGCAAAAGCGACAATGACGAAGTGCAGGGGCGCATCGTGCCGCTATCACCACGTGCGATTAATATCCTGAAGACTTTACCTCGCAAGATCGGAAACAAAACGAAGGTTATTCCAGTTCAGCGGATGACGCTCTATCACGTATTCCACGCGGCAGTCGTTAGGGCTGGAATAAAAGATTTCACGTTCCATGATTTGCGCCACGAATCACTCAGCAGACTGAGTGAGAGGGGAGACTTCTCAATACTTGAGATGGCAGCCGTCTCAGGCCATCGCACTCTACAGATGTTGAAGCGATATAACCATCAGGATGCTGAACGGTTGGCAGAAAAGTTGAAGCGCACACGTTAGCTTTAATAATATATGCGCTACCTGAAAATAATTCAGAAGGCACGAATTTGTTCTTGATTTTCTTAAATTATCAAAAGATAATCCCAAGCACGGGTTAGTAATTCTGCTTCGTCGTCACCGCCGCGTGGACGTAAAAGTAACGGTCTCAACTTGAAATGCAGACAGGAGTTGGGGGAACAATACGGCAGACTGCAACCTAGGGACAGGAACGTCCGCTCTCTAGGCTTCAACATCCCTATTGTGGAATTTGTGCACGGGTAACCGTGCGGGTCAGATTGACGCGCCAGAAGCGCGTGGGGTCGTTTCTCGACCTTGGATTGGTTTTATCTTTTCGCTCATCGGCGAACGAACGGCGGCCAATCCCCACCCAAAATGTCAGCCTCAAGGCGCACCTCCGTGCACCAGCTGAACCACGCTCTTCGTTCCCGCGCTATGCGCGGGAAGGAGACTGACAATGGCCATCCAACCCATAGCGTTACCTGCGACTCTTGCCGCTCGCATCGAGGCTTTACCTCCAATTCTTTCGGTTGCTCAACTCGCAGTTTTCTTTGACAAAAAAATCGGCACCGTCCGAAAACAGATTGATCGAAGGGTCTTCCCTGTGCGAATTCGCCAAGTCGAAGGCGGTGAACAATTCGCAACCCTAACCGACCTTGTTCGATTTCTTGAAAATGGAGAGCCACAGCCACAGCCGCCGCTTGTGCGGCGAGCAGCACGAAATCCTTTCGGAAAAAAAGGCAAAATTGGCAGAAAGACTAATGTTCAGAAGGCGGCAGAGGCGGCAGCGCAAGAGGGGGCAAGTCGTTATGAAGTTGTGAGCGAAGCTGGAGAAAAGAAATGACTTTTGCTGCCGACCTCCTACGCGCTGAGGGTGATGTTGTTGTAATCCCGCTAGCATTAGCAAAGAAAATCGGTTTACCGGCAGCCGCCTTCTTGAGGCAGGCCGCATATCTATCTGCTGTAGTAGAGGGTAGGCAAGGCTGGTTCTTCTTGGACCAAGAAGGGGAAGGTAATCCACTAGGTAAAACTATCTTTCAACGGCTAGGAAGTTGGCACTCTTGCCTTGGCATTGGTCCAGATGCTCAACTTGCAATTCGGAAGAAGCTAGGTAAAAACGGACTTGGCCTGCTTCAAGAAACAAGAAAGGGTATGGTTCATGGAAGAATTCTCTACAAAGTGGATTCTGAAAAATATCTGGAATTCCTTGCCTCATGTGCATCATTAACTCATTGTTCCGATGAACAAACTGGAATTCCGGAGTGTGCAAACCAAGAATACAATGGGTGTGCAGACCGAAAATTCGGATTGCACAATCGGAAAAAACCGGCTGACAAATACAAGGTTTATAAGAAGGTTGACATAGCAGGTATACCACCACTTCCAACCAGCATAGGTGAAGGTTGTGGTGTGAATACTATAACCCCGATACCAACTGCCGCCCCCCTTTCTGAAACAGTGAATGAATTCCTGCGGGCTGCAGGGAATCCTGATGTGTTGTTGGCTGAAATTGAGAATCTGGAGGTGGCAATTGCAGATGCCTCAGACGATCAAGCTATGCTGGCAGGCTTTGCATGGAAATCCACAGCCGTTAAAACTAACCCTGTTAGACTGGCAGTAAAGCTATGCGAGAAAGCCGCTGCTGGATTAATTACACCTTGCGCTCTGGCTATTGAAGAATCACAAAAAGCGCTAAAGGTTGCCGCTGAGCATGGGTATGCAAAACTGCGTGCATTGCACGGAAAGAAATTCCGCACGAAAAGTGGAAAAACCGCGAGGGTTGATGGAGAGTGGATTTATTTCGATCCTTGTAACTCCTATCCCAAAGGCAGCTCCCTTTCTGGTCATGAGGCACTGGAGTGCTTGCGTCAAATCGAAGACGGTTGCTGGCAACCAATCTAAGTTAATGACCTCCGGCAAAGCAGGCATAGCTACATCCGAAACTACTTGAAGACCAAACCCCAAAGTAGTTTCGAGAGTAGCTATCCGTACCGTGTCACTTACTTCCTGCTGCATGCCAGTCTAGTCACTGGGGTCTGCGATTTACACTTCGCTGTATCCTGTTATCCGTCAGGCCGGTTTGAGTATCGGGTCTTTGTCACCTTTCAAGTGACCGGGTAAAACGTGAGTCTCATCGGGTGAACAACTACGCGAGGCATTTCGGCCACCACATAACTCGCAACTCTCGTCGCGCAGACCACTCGGTCTGTCTCTATCGTGCCCTCTCGGACACTCCCAATATTTGAATGAATCTTTTAGATCACACATCCGGCATACTCGTCATTCACCTACCACCAGTGAACTAGCCTCTCGGCACCGTCTTTTCCCCTGTGTCCATTTGCGAGCATCTGCCCTGGCGCGTGGACCGCTACACTTCCCGGTAAGGAAGGAGGGGTATGTGTAATACGAACGTCTTGTCCTTTTGTGACACTCTGCTAATCCACTCTTCTTGTCCTTGATATCGATTTCACTCCCTACGTCTGTTTGTCCCAGTCATTGACCGGGCAGAACGACAGACAACACGACACCACGCAACACGACACCACCAGCCAACGGCGCAAAAGCCTTGTCGGCTTCGTGCATCGGTCTCTGGGTGTTCAGTGCGCCCGCATCAGGGGTTACTTACGACTCTACTAACAGTTGATTGAATTGCTCTTGAATGTCTTGCCCGGACTCGGGCGATGACAGGACGGATTGCTCCATCGTCTGTCGAAGACTGCTCCGCTTACACGGAACGTGTGAGTATCGCTGTGTGCTTACTCGATTCTTCGCGGGGACTAGCCGCTCTAATACTTCGTTCGTACGTCCCACTCATCTGATTCTTCCGAATCGCATCTATGGACAAATGCAGCTTTTGACTGGAGCCACCAGACTTGTCACTGACGTGAAAGTGCGTGCATTGAATCACGCCCAGATTTGCCTGGTCAAGCAATCAGAAATTCTTTTTGTTGCATTTAACAAATAGGGATTTTCGCCAATTATTTTTCACAATGTTGATGAAGTGCAGGATTCAAAAATAGTCGCGCAAAGTGCAGAAAATCTTAACTTTACGCACGCAATTTATTTTCAATCACTGGCAATATTTAGCCACTGATCGACATTCACCTATAGGACAAATTATGCCCCTTAAGAAAAGGAACCGCACTTCAAAGCTTCAACCTTATTCACCTCAAATCCTATCGTGGAGGAATGAAGGCCTGTCCTTTGAACATATGCGGAGAAGACTGGCAAGACTTCCCCTGAAGGTAAGTAAATCTACGATTTGCAGATTCATATTGAATCTACAAAGAGATGGTTTGAACTGACATCCGAAAACAAGAACTGGAGATTGGCATGGCACGCTAATGGAATATCGAACGGACAACGGACACTGAAAAGGTCAGCACAAGGAGGACGTACAAATGAATGAGATTACAAAGGGTGAGGATTTCGATTCACAGAAGGAAATCCAGCAGACTGGTAAGACTGCGAAGCTAGGTCGAATAAACGGGAAGAACAGCAAGTACAAGTCTGGCTCGGGTTTTATTCCCAAGAAACTGAACAACGAGATAGAGGTTCTTTTGCAGAAGAACAAGGATCTGGCTGCTCATAAGGACAAGAAAGTAGGTCAGCGTACTCAGGACATCCGGCGTTCTGTAATTAAAGGCTTCTTCTCGGACATGTGGCATCTCAAGTTCAAGGTGGAGACCGTCTATAACCTGAAGGAAAAACATCTTCACGCAGTATTCCGCTTTCTTGAGGCAGAGGGCCAGTCACCATCGACCCTCCAAAATAAAATATCAGTCATGCGGGTCTTCTGTGAATGGATCGGAAAACCCGGCATGGTGCGAGATTCAGCTCTGTATGTTGAAGACAAGGCATCCGTGACGAGGACGATGGTGGTCAAGGAAGACAAATCATGGGACGGGAAGGGTGTGGATATCACCCAGATTCTGGAGACTGTTAGGAAGGATGATAAGGTCGTCGCGATCCAGCTTGAGCTCTGCCTGGCATTCGGTTTGAGGGTCAAGGAAGCCATGATGTTGCGTCCTTTGGCTTGTCGGGACGGCAGCGGTGAATTCATCCATGTCCGGGAAGGGACCAAGGGCGACCGCCCGAGGGTGGTTCCGATTGAGAATGACCTTCAGAGGAATGTGCTCGACCATGCCGTAGATGTTATGGACAAGAAGACAGGTTTTCTGGGAGAGCGAGGGAAAACGATGGCTCAGAAACGCGATCATTTCTATTATGTGATGAAAAAATGTGGAATCACCTTGAGAGAAAAGGAAATAACAGCCCACGGCCTGCGTCACCAATACATGCAGGAGAGCTTCAAGCGGATGTTGGGGGTCGATGCGCCGGTCAAGGGAGGGTATCTGGCTGATGTGGACCCAGATGAATTCCATGTGGCGAGTCAGAAATTGATGGAAAGGGCCGGACACACACGGGTTTCGATCGGGGCAAGCTACTACGGGAGTAGGCGAACTCGCAGAAAGTCAAACAATGCAGAGTAGTTCGTTTTTCCTGGTTGAGCCTGTCAATACCTGCTGCGACCATACTGCTCGCTATCAATTGCCATACAATTTTGTCCCTGTAAGCCTCTAAAGCTGTTTTACGAGTGGGAGGCTTACTATAAACTCGCGCAGTCATCTGGGAAGAGGTGTCGCGAACCATAGCGAACCACTTGATCCGTTTAGAAGAACAATCTGGATGTTTGAAACAGGCTGGGCATGATATCCAGCCTGTTTTCTTGAAAGTCAGGGTATGGATAACAACAAAGAAAACGAACGCGCCGAGCTCCACAAAATCATCTGGCGTATCGCCAACGACCTGCGTGGCAGCGTGGACGGATGGGATTTCAAGACCTACGTGCTCGGCATGCTGTTCTACCGATTCATCTCGGAAAACCTCACCGTCTATCTGAACCAGCAGGAACGCAAGGCAGGGCATGCTGATTTTGACTATGCCAAGCTCAGCGATGCCGATGCCGAGTTCGGTCGCGCCGAGACGGTGAAGGAAAAGGGTTTCTATATCCTGCCGTCGCACCTGTTCGCCAATGTGCGCCAGCAGGCGCGCCATGACGCCAATCTCAATGAAACCCTCTCGCGCGTGTTCAAGGACATTGAAGGTTCCGCCGTCGGTGCGGACAGCGAGGGCGACATCAAGGGCCTGTTTGACGATCTCGATGTGAACAGCAGCAAGCTAGGGCAAACAGTAGCCAAGCGGAATGAAAAGCTGGTCAAGCTCCTGGACGCCATCGGCGACCTGCCGCTCGGCAGTTTCTCGAACAATACCATCGACCTTTTTGGCGACGCCTACGAATACTTGATGCAGATGTATGCCTCGACGGCGGGCAAGTCCGGCGGCGAGTTCTACACCCCGCAAGAGGTTTCCGAGTTGCTGGCCCGCATCACCGTGGCGGGCAAGACCGAGGTCAACAAGGTGTACGACCCGGCCTGCGGCTCTGGTTCGCTGCTGCTCAAGTTCGCCAAGGTGCTGGGCCACGACAAGGTGCGCCAAGGGTTCTACGGGCAGGAAGTAAACCTCACTACCTACAACCTGTGCCGGATCAACATGTTCTTGCACGACATCAACTATGAGAAGTTCGACATCGCCCACGGCGATACGCTTACTGACCCCGCGCACTGGGACGATGAACCATTCGAGGCCATCGTCTCCAATCCGCCGTATTCCATCAAGTGGGAAGGCGATGCCAACCCGCTGCTCATCAACGACCCGCGTTTCGCCCCTGCCGGGGTGCTGGCTCCCAAGAGCAAGGCCGACCTGGCTTTCACCATGCACATCCTGAGCTGGCTGGCGGTCAACGGCACGGCGGCAATCGTAGAATTTCCCGGCGTGCTCTATCGCGGCGGCGCAGAGCAGAAGATTCGCCAGTACCTGATCGAAAACAACTACATCGACACCGTCATCCAGCTTCCGCCCGATTTGTTCTTCGGCACCACCATCGCCACCTGCATCATCGTGCTGAAGAAATCAAAGCACGACAACAAGACGCTGTTCATTGACGCCTCTGCCGAATTCACGCGTAGCGGCAACAAGAACAAACTGACCGATGCCCACCAGCAGAAGATCCTCGACGCCTATACCCAACGCCGCGACATCGCCCATTTCGCGCGTCTGGTGGACAATGGAACGATTGCCGAAAATAGCTACAACATCGGGGTGTCCTCGTATGTCGAGCAAGAGGACACCAGCGTGGCGGTGGATATCAAGACACTTAATGCAGAGATCGCCCGCATCGTGACGCGACAGGCGGAATTGCGCACGCAGATCGATGCCATTGTGGCCGATTTGGAAGGTGAGATGGCATGAGCCGGATTGATGAGCTGATTGCAGACCATTGCCCTGAAGGCGTGGCGTTTAAGACGCTCGGCGATGTCGGCGAGTTCACACGGGGAAATGGCCTTCAGAAAAAAGATCTGACCGAATCAGGTGTTGGTGCTATTCACTACGGACAGGTCTATACGCACTACGGTATTTGGGCCGCTGAGACAAAATCATGCGTGTCGCCTGAGTTGGCAAAAAAACTACGCAAGGCGAAGGCGGGTGATCTTGTAATCGCAACCACGAGCGAAAACGACGAGGATGTCTGCAAAGCCGTCGCGTGGCTCGGAACAGATGACATTGCCGTCAGTGGCGATGCATACATTTACCACCATTCGCTCGAACCAAAATATGTCGCATATTTCTTTCAGTCCGAACAGTTTCAATCACAGAAAATCCGACACATTACGGGCACGAAGGTAAAACGGATTTCGGGCGAGAGCATGGCCAAATTTCGCATTCCCGTCCCTCCGCGCGAAGTGCAGCGCGAGATCGTGAAAGTGCTGGACACTTTCACCAAGTTGGAGGCGGAGTTGGAGGCGGAGTTGGAGGCGCGGCGGCGGCAGTACCAGTATTACCGCGATGCGCTCTTGACGTTCGCCGAGCGCACTGACGCAAGCAAGCAAGCAAGCAAGCAAGCAAGCAAGCATAAGGTGGGCGACCTTGAGTAAAGTTGCAATGTATTCAAATTCGCGAATTGCATCGTCAACGCTTGATGCAAATTCGTATGTTGGCGTTGATAACTTGCTTCCGGAGATGCAGGGGCGCACGCGGTCCAGCTATGTGCCAACAGCTGGATCCTCCATTGGTTATGAGACTAATGACATTTTGATTGGCAACATTCGCCCTTACCTCAAAAAAATCTGGCTTGCCGAGGCAACCGGTGGAACCAATCAAGATGTACTGGTTGTTCGCCTGCGAGATGAATCGCGCAACGACATCAAACCAAGGTTCCTCTATCACCTTTTGGCTTCCGAGAAGTTTTTTTCATACAACATGCAATATGCCAAGGGAGCAAAAATGCCACGCGGCGACAAAGAGGCGATCCTGCGGTACGAAATCCCTGTCCCACCTCTCGAAGAACAAGCCCGCATCGTCTCCATTCTCGACAAATTCGACACGCTAGTGAACGACCTCTCCAGCGGCCTGCCTGCCGAACTTAAAGCCCGTCGCCAGCAGTACGAGCACTACCGCGACCGGCTGCTGACCTTCAAAGAGGCAGCATGAGCGAAGACCTCAAGCCCTACCATTACGAGGCCATTGCGCTTTCCAGCGAGAGCACGGTGGTGGCCGAGTTCGTGCCCGACCTTGCGGCACGGGATTCGGCATATCAGGGCGAGGCGGAGCTCGAACGGGAGTTCATCAAGCAGTTGCAGCGCCAAGCTTATGAATACCTTCCCATTACCAGTGAAGCGGAGCTGGTCAACAACCTGCGCCACCAGTTAGAGGCGCTGAACAAGATCACCTTCTCCGATGCTGAGTGGCAAGGGTTCTTCAGCGGCAAGATCGCTGGGGCGAACGAAGGCATCATCGAGAAGACGGCACGCATTCAGGAAGACCATATCCAGGTGCTAAAGCGCGACGACGGCAGCACCAAGAACATCTACCTGATCGATAAGCAGCACATCCACAACAACCGCCTACAAGTCATCAACCAGTACGAGGTGAGCGGGGCGCATGCCAACCGCTACGATGTGACGGTGTTGGTGAACGGGTTGCCGATGGTGCATATCGAGCTAAAGCGGCGCGGGGTGGACATCCGCGAGGCGTTCAATCAGATCAACCGTTACCAGCGCGACAGCTTCTGGGCGGGGTGCGGACTGTTCGAGTATGTGCAGTTGTTCGTCATAAGCAACGGTACGCTGACCAAGTATTACAGCAACACGGTGCGCGATGGGCATCTGGCCGAGCAGAAGGCCAAGCGCTCGAAGTCGAAAACCTCCAACAGCTTTTCCTTCACCAGTTGGTGGGCGGATGCGAAGAACCGGCCCATCACTGAGCTGGCCGGGTTCACCAAGACCTTCTTTGCCAAACACTCCTTGCTGAACGTCCTGACCCGGTACTGCGTGTTCGATGTGGACCGTAAGCTGCTGGTGATGCGGCCTTACCAGATCGTTGCGGCGGAAGGCATCCTGCAACGCATCGCCACGGCCACCAATCACCGGCAACTGGGTACGGCGGCGGCGGGCGGCTATATCTGGCACACCACTGGTTCAGGCAAGACGCTGACCAGCTTCAAGGCGGCGCAACTGGCGCGAGCGCTGCCGGAGATCGACAAGGTGTTGTTCGTGGTGGACCGCAAGGATCTGGATTACCAGACCATGCGCGAATACGAGCGTTTCGAGAAGGGCGCGGCCAACTCCAACACCTCGACGGCGGTGCTGCAAAAGCAACTGGAAGACCCGGATGCGCGCATCATCATCACCACCATCCAGAAATTGAGCCGCTTCGTCGCCAGCAACAAGAAGCATGCGGTGTATGACGCGCATGTGGTGGTGATCTTCGACGAGTGTCATCGCAGCCAGTTTGGCGATATGCACAATGAGATCACGCGGGTGTTCAAGCGTTACCACCTGTTCGGCTTCACCGGCACGCCGATTTTCGCCGACAACGCCGGGACGGGCGGCAACCCGCTGCTGCGTACCACGGAGCAGGCCTTCGGCGACCGGCTGCACACTTACACCATCGTCGATGCCATCAACGACAAGAACGTGCTGCCGTTCCGTATCGACTACATCAACACGATTAAGACTTCATCGGACATCAAGGACAAGAAGGTATCGGCCATCGATACGGAGCGGGCACTGCTGGCCCCGGAGCGTATCGAGCAAGTGGTGGCCTACATCCGCGAGCATTTCGATCAGAAGACCAAGCGCAGTGCCAGCTATAAGCACGACGGCAAGCGACTGGCCGGTTTCAATTCCCTGTTCGCTACGGCATCCATTGATGCGGCGAAACGCTATTACGCCGAGTTCGCCAGCCAGCAGAAGGAACTTGCGCCTGCCCAAAGGCTGAAGGTCGGCCTGATCTACAGCTTCGCCGCCAACGAGGAGGATGTGGACGGCTTGCTGGGCGATGAGGCGTTCGAGACGGACGGCTTGGATCAGAGTTCGCGCGATTTTCTGGAAGCGGCCATCCGCGACTACAACGCGATGTTCAGCTCCAGCTTCGATACCTCGGCGGACAAGTTCCAGAATTACTATAAAGACCTCTCGCTGCGCCTGAAGAAGCGCGAGCTGGACCTGGTGATCGTGGTCAACATGTTCCTGACCGGCTTCGATGCCACCACGCTGAACACCTTGTGGGTGGACAAGAACCTGCGCGCGCATGGCTTGATCCAAGCCTACTCACGCACTAACCGCATCCTTAACTCGGTGAAGACCTACGGCAACATCGTTTCCTTCCGCAATCTGGAGCAGGAAACCAATGATGCGCTTGCGCTGTTCGGCAACAAGGAAGCCAAGGGCATCGTGCTGCTCAAGCCTTATGCCGATTACTACACCGAGTATCAAAAGAAAGTCGGCGAACTGGTGGAGCTATTCCCACTGGGAGAGCCGATCACCGGAGAGGCCGCGCAAAAGGCCTTCATCAAGCTATTTGGTGCGATCCTGCGGCTGAAGAACATCCTCACGGCGTTCGATGATTTCGTAGGCAACGAGATACTGAGCGAGCGCGATTTCCAGGACTACCAGAGCCTGTACCTGAATCTCTATGCTGATTTCCGCAGCATGGCAGAGTCCGAGAAAGAGACCATCAATGACGATGTGGTGTTCGAGATCGAGCTGATAAAGCAGGTCGAGGTCAATGTCGATTACATCCTGATGCTGGTCCAGAAGTACCTGAAGGCGAAAGGCACCGGCAAGGACAAGGAAATCCGCGCAACCATCGAGAGGGCGATCAATGCCAGCCCGAGCCTGCGCAACAAAAAAGACCTCATCGAGCATTTCGTGGCATCGGTTTCCTCGTCTGCCAAGGTGGATGAGGCGTGGCTGGCCTTCGTTGCCACCCGCAAGGCAGAGGAGCTGGAGCAGATCATTGCCGAAGAGGGATTGAATGCGGAGGAGACTAATGCCTTTGTCGCTAATGCCTTCCGAGACGGCGCGATACCGGCTACGGGCACAGCCATCACGAAGATATTGCCGCCTGTCTCAAGGTTCTCAAAAAACAATGGTCATGCGGCGAAGAAGCAAACGGTGCTGGACAAGCTCAGCGCATTTTTTGAGCGCTACTTTGGCCTTGCCTAAGTCACTGGGCAACGCTTTTTAGTGGCAACTAGACAGAATCTTCTGGATGGAATCGAGCCTGATATCTAAAAGGGGTAACAAGTTACCCCTTTTTCAATCCTCTCATTCAATCGGCTACTTCAAGCCATAAAAAGGGGCAACTTGTTACCCCTTTTGCAATCCTCACATTCAATCGGCTACTTCTAGATATAAAAAGGGGCAACTTGTTACCCCTTTTTCAATCATCACATTCAATCGGTCACTTCTAGCCATAAAAAGGGGCAACTATTTACCCCTTTGCCGCGAACATTTCATCCCATAGCCTGCTCGATAATTGAATTCGAACGCAAAGCAAACATCAACAACGACTCTTTCAGGCAGGAATTACCTCAATAATTTTCGAGTTTTGAGACTTCAATAAGAGGAGTCCGTACAAACAGAGTGATGCCAAACCCCAACAACCATCGAGGCTTTGTCGGAGAATTCCAAACAGATGTCGTGCATAACGCCATTGGAATAATTCCAATTTTCTGGAGTTGCCGTAAGTCGACAAACTATTTAGGGGCGTGGAATTCCATTGAAAACATCGATTCCAGTTGGTCTGTGATGGGTGACTTTGTTATGGACTTTCAAGATTTTGGTAGATGTGGAAGGATGGTCTGACAAGAGCTTCCCCAGGCGCAGAAGAGGGTGGGGCGATGAACAGTCGGTAAAAGGGTCATTTTACAGAAACTTCGGAGCAGCCAAGCGGCGGCACTTCGGCCTTATGTAGCGCGCTAGTGCGACCTGAAAAGTCGCTTTTATTTCTGTTTCACAGGAGGAACTATGAACTGATGAAACCGGTTGTTCCATCAACCGTTCCCTACCCAGACATGCGGAGCCGGTAACAGCTCGGTGTGGAGCTCTGGGGACAATGTAACCGCCGGTTAATTTCGGTACGCCAACCCGCGAGGGGAAGTGAAATCTGCCAGCACTGAGGCGGAGAGGTGCTAGGGATGAGTGGGTACGATCAACATACGTGAACCTTCATTAAACGTCGTAATACATGACAAGCCAAATGTGCTGATAGGCTTGAACCAAAATGGTAAGCGGTCAGGTATGACTCCTTGAAGCTGGGTCATCGTGGACAGCGCGCCGCCGGCGAAGAGAAGGGATCCGCCTCACTCTGAAATAGATGCGGAACAGGGTAAGCCCGTAGTGCCGCCGGAAACGGCAGGTTAACCGCAAGGGATACCGTTGGCGCTGCGGGTAAAGGAACAAGGAAAAAGCGAAGGCCGTTCTGTAATGGGATGGATAGGGGTTGCAATATCACCTCACGAGAAATCGGGCAGACTTCCTTATGGTCTCTCTTCACAAGAGAGTCGGTAGAACCATCTAACGGAGGGAAAGCAAATGGACGCTGCAACACTGGCGTGTGCATCTTCCGGCGTGACGTGGAACGGTATCAGTTGGATTGATGTTCAACGACAGGTAAGACGGCTGCAAGCACGTATTGTGAAGGCAACACAGGAAGGCTGCCACAACAAGGTGAAAGCCCTGCAATGGTTGCTGACCCACTCGTTCAGCGGCAAAGCATTAGCCGTCAAGCGGGTGACTGAAAATAAAGGCAAGAACACCCCCGGTGTGGACAAGATCATATGGAAAACACCGGCGGCAAAGATCAACGCGATAGCGTCGATGAAGAGGCGGGGTTACTCGCCGCTTCCGCTTCGGAGGGTATTAATTCCGAAGAAGAATGGCAAGACAAGACCGCTCGGCATACCCGTAATGAAGTGTCGCGCCATGCAAGCGTTACATCTGCTGGCGTTGGAACCCGTTGCGGAAACCACTGCCGACCTGAATTCTTATGGGTTCAGGCCGGAACGATCAACCGCCGATGCGGGGAAGCAATGTTTCAATTCCCTAGTGCAGAAAACAAGCGCGGAGTGGGTGCTGGAGGCCGACATCAAAGGTTGTTTCGACAATATCAGTCACGACTGGATGATTGCTAACATCCCCACGGACAAGGCAGTTCTTAAGAAGTGGCTCAAGGCGGGATTCGTGTATCAAAACGAACTCTTCCCCACAGAGTCCGGTACCCCGCAAGGGGGTATTATCAGTCCGGTACTGGCAAACATGACGTTGGATGGCCTCGAATCAATGTTGGCGGAGAAGTTTCCAAATGCAAAGCGGACAGGTCGGAAAATGAACATGGTGCGTTACGCGGATGACTTTATTATCACCGGCAACTCGAAAGAATGGCTGGAGCATGAGGTCAAACCCGCAGTGGTTGAATTTCTGGCGGAACGTGGGCTAGTCCTGTCGCCGGAGAAGACCAAAATAACGCACATCAGGGAAGGGTTTGATTTCCTCGGATGGAACATTCGCAAGTATAACGGCACGTTGTTGATGAAGCCGTCGAAAGCGAACGTCAAAGCGCATCTTGATAAAATCCGCGAAGTCATCAAGGGCAACAAGACGGCTAAACAGGCAAATCTGATAAGGCTGCTTAATCCTGTTTTACGGGGATGGGCGAATTACCACAGCCATGTGGTCGCCAAGAAAACCTTTGGTAAAGTTGATACCTATGTCTGGTCAATGCTATGGCAATGGGCAGTAAGACGGCATCCGAATAAAGGAGACCGATGGGTTAAGAAAAAATACTTTAAATCCAGAGGCACCCGAACTTGGGTATTTGCTGCAACAGAAGAAAAAGAAGATGGCACACAAAGGAATATCATCTTGCTAAAGGAGATGGATACGCCAATAGTAAGGCATATCAAGATCAAAGCCGATGCCAACCCGCACGACCCGCAATGGGAACGGTATTTCGAGTCCCGATGGGGTAAGAAAATGCTGAACTCGGCAAGAGGACGTGCGAAGCTTTACCGTGTATGGCTAAGGCAAGATGGCATGTGTCCCACCTGTCAGGAACCCATCACAAAAGGCATCCCATGGGATGTTCGTCATATTGTGAAAAGAGCCGACGGCGGAACGGATGCGGCAAGCAATCTTAAAATGCACCATCTCAATTGCTGTAGGAATTATTAACAACGCTGGAGAAAAAGTTGTGTAACTGGGTGTTGAAAAATGCCTTTGAGAGGCTTGAGCCGTATGCGTTGTGAGGCGCACGTACGGTTCTTAGGGGGCGGCGGCGCAGTAATGCGCTGCCGCTACCCGACCATAAGGCCGATTATGTAGACTGCTCGATTATGTGGACTGTTTTGTGCGGCATGGCATTGGAGCCTTGCGTAATCTGGGTTTTCGGCTATTGATGTAACGACATGCTCAACATAATTTCCGGATCTGGGTAACTGCCTGGATAGGCAAGATCGGTCATAGATTTCCGGTGAGACCGCACAGGAGATGGTAATGCCGCGATGATGATCCTGTGAGTGTCACCTCGACAACATCGCCCCACCCTTAGTGGGTTGCGGATTATGTAGACCGTCCCCTTCACGTTCTCCGCGCCAGCGCAAGGCTTATAGCGGGCGCAGAGCGTCAAATCCACATAATCAACTGGTCTACATAATCGGCCAGAGCAGACTGTCGATGTTGCTCTTTTATGCTTCCGTTATCGAGTCAGAAGCGGACGGTTTGGTAATGCGCAAAATTTCTGACAGGTTCTTTCGAAATGGCGAATCCTATTGCCTTAGAAAAAATTTTCAAAGATAATGAAAGCTGGCTGATGCGATTTCTACTCGCGCCTCACGCAGCCATCCCTCTCCTCACTGCATCAAACTTCCGAACTGACCTGCCGATCTTTGGCTAGGGGATACGGCTATATCATTATTCCTAGTCATTCTGACAAAGGAGACATTCATGTCTACCAAAGCAAAAAAATCTTTACTTTCGCCGAAGTTCGCCCTAGCGCTACAGTTTGCCAATGAAATTCACAGCACACAGTCGCGAAAAGGCTTAGGAGCGCCATATATTTCTCACTTGATGGCGGTAAGCGCTTTAGTGATGGAATACGGCGGAAACGAAACACAGGCCATTGCCGCCCTTTTGCATGATGCCGCCGAGGATTGTGGCGGACGGCCAATGCTCGAAACAGTGCGCGTCCTCTTTGGTGAGGATGTCGCCAAGATCGTAGATGCTTGTACAGATACTTTTGAGAATCCAAAGCCAGAATGGCGCCCTCGCAAGGAGGTGTATTTGAATGTGTTGCGTGAAAAGCCTAGCTCCATAAAGCTGGTGAGCTGCGCGGATAAGTTGCACAACATCACGAATACATTACGCGATATTCAAAGCGAAGGTATCGAAGCATGGAAAGCCAGAATGGCAACAAGCAAAAATGGCGCCGCCGAAAAGCAGATATGGTATTACCTCGGCTGTTTCGAATCTTTGGGAACAGGGTGGAGTAGCCCCATTGTGCGTACTTTTGGAAATTCAGTCAGGGAGCTATGCACAATGGCTGGCACCGAGCGTGATTTAACCAATGCCAATACTTTGCTCGGGAGATTATCGTGACCGAAGATATTAACGAACTCATGCGCCGCCAACAGGCGCGAGAACTTGCTCATATGACACTGAAAAAGGTGTCTGGCACATCCGAACATCAAAGAACCACCTATCTAGTAACCAGCCATAAGCAGCGTGATGATCTACCTGAAGGAGCATGGACACGCAAGATGTCGGACAACGTAGTGTGCAACTTGGCTAAGCTTGGACTGCAAGAGCCAATCTCACTGCGAATGCTGCCAGACCGGTGGTGGAAAGTCCGTGTTGATGGGGCAGAAATGGGGCAAGTCAGCGAATATGGCTGTTGCTTTGTTACGCTCTTCATGTCATCCGCAAGATTGGAGAAAATCGGGTTCGAGGTAGTCGATGGGCCGTTTGAATACTGGGCCAATAAGGAAGTTTCACAGGCAACTTTCAGCGAGACTCCCGGGAAATATTGGGATGCCACCATCTCAAATCGGCCATTACTACCTGTAGTTCATGGGGCAGATCAATTTTCCGGCTACGACGATGGCTACTCATCTGAGGCATTACTTTCTGCGCTCAATTCTGGAAAAACCATCACAGTACACAGTGGTCCGTACGAAACGGAGAACGATGCTGGATATGCCCTGGACTTAAGATGGGAGCATCCAGCAGATTAAAGTGGCTTGCCGAATCACACCGCAAGCTACAAAGCTAACCAGAGCAACGGGAGAGAAACTTGCTAAACAATTTGCTCCAGGTGTCACTTAGTGAATTCAAAGTTGGCTCCAAGATTTTCAAAAAGAGGGGGTTGAAGCTCGGCCCGGTGCTACTCGCCTTTGAAAATGGTTTTCTCTCGATTGAATCGGGTGGTATTACAGCCGTGATGCACGCAACTGGTGAATGGCATGGTAGGGCAACCTTTTCCCCTGAAGTGTTGCGCGCCCTTGCAATGGCGCCCCCCCTATATGATCCAATGACGATCTCTTACGCTGATGGACATTTGCTGGTAGGAGGAATGACTATCATCTGCCAGTGGAACACGGTCAGCCAAGCATTTATTCACGACATAGTTAACCCGAGCATAGTTGACCTACTGGCACTAAGAAAGTCCATTCCCCGCAGTGAGATCCGCGGAACAGGACTGGGGAAAAAGATCCAAAGCGCCCATGAAAAGGCTGAGCGCCGCATCTTGAATGCAGCAAAACAATTGCAGGATCTTGAAATAACAGAGGCAGAAATTCGATTGCTCGTTGATGCTCGGATTGCGATAAGACTTCAAACGGACAAACCGGCTGACGATTAACTCATTAACAAAATGGCTCCCTCAGAGTGAGGGTGAACTGCGTGCGATTTAGTACCACTCTGCCACTTCCATAGCGGCCGTGGCTGGGAACCTCGTTTACTTCCGCTGCATGTCAGTACCGGTCATTCAGACGTATAGGCTGAGCATAGATATTTCGGCCTATGTATTTAAACAAGGCAATGTGGTCCAATGCGTTTCGGAATCTGCGCCTCCTTTTGCATAATGTAGAAAAAAAACGCAGGAATTCAAAATGCGAAATTTCATAAGGATAGGTGCGAAAAGTGTCTGTCTCTATATTAAAAAATGTCCGGCCCCATGGGTCTCTACAATAACTGTTGGGGGTAACAACAATTGAGCCTACTTGGATCTTTCGGCGAAATCATTTCAGGACGCCGCCATCACAAGAACACGACGAATAATGTCGTTGTCTCCGAGCTCTGGAAGTGCTGCGAGAAATTGCCACCTGAGCACCAGGAGCTATTCCGAAACTTTGTTGTAGCGGCCGGTATCGTGGCCGATAGGTTCTTCTTTGATGACGACCACCCAAAAGAGATCAAGACCAAAAACTACTCCATTGCTCAGTTTCGACTTTTCTATGATGCGGTGGTAACCCTTTACGCTCACTTGTATGGCTTCGAAAACCAGAATCTTGTCCCACAACTCACCGCTTGTCTCAATGTCCTATCGACAGATTTCCTGCGCACGGAGAAACTTCTTGCCCGTCTCCGAAGGCACTCCGAAGTAAATAGCGCCATGGTTGGCGAGGTATACAGCCACCTCATGGAAGAGGCAAACATTGGTAGCCCTTCATTCGAGCCCTTCACCGTGTTCACATCGGGGTGCCTAATCACATACAACTCTGCATTCACCCCACATGCATAGCGAAACCGACACCACCAACCCGTCTTTCGAGCGGGACGCTAAAGCGCGGCGCCCCTCACTTTACGTTGAATGTCCGGTATTGATTTAGATAGCAGAACAAATTCAACCACGGAGAAAAGGTCGGCTTAGGCCGAGGGTCGGCCACTGCTGTCGTTGAGGATGGCACTGGCGAATGGCAGGTGTCATTCAGTTTGCTGACACTGAATGGGCGGTGCCGAGTTGAGTGACCGCTTCCCCAAACTGCGATGGACAGCAGCCGACACATTCCGGTCATTAGCGTTAAACGTAACAACAAAAACTTTTCTGTATTTTAAATCTAGTGCCGTGGTATCAGCCGCTGGTACGTGATGAAGGTCCGTTCCGTATTGATACTGACCCTTTTGATTTACACGCTGAATCAATTTGTGTTTATCCACGCACAGTTAATTAATTGGCGGCTTTCAGGGTGCAGGTCGTCGTTCGCCACCTTTCCTAACCGTGTATCCATAGCACCTGTGGCAGATTGGAGAGCTTCTTTGGCACGCTCACGGTTACCAAGCACCTCGCGATCATCGGCATGATTAACCAACCAATCACTAACGCTAGAGGTGTTCGTGGCAACTTGACCAGCCTGGTTGACTATTAGCGCAGTAAATTCCTGCCGCATACGCCTCCCTTGATCGTTTTGCCACCGCAGCATAGCGGTAAACAAGGTTTCACCATTCAATCCTGCGATGCTTGTCAACAACCCATCAAACTGCATCTCTTTGGCCTGCTGCACAAGAAATCTGAAAAATGCGGTTTCAAAGTCCATCATCAAAGCCTTGGTAGTTTGAATGGCGTAATCGCGATCGAAGGTAACTTTTAGATATGTGGCTTTGAAGCCCAATTTTTCCCGCAACTCATCCGGCAGCTTGAGTTGCAACACGGCACCCTTGTGGGTTTCCTCGGTAACTTCGATGCCTATTTGTTCACACATTCCTAGCACAAAAGCTTTTACATGTTCACGGCCGAGTTTGAATTCACCCTTGATTTCTTCCGGGTTGTAGCCACTCACATGCTCAAATAGCTCGCGTTGTTTACTTGCTGACTCACGGGCTTTGTCTAGGGCATCTTGAATGCGGTCTGCAGTGCGATGAATGCCAATTTCGGTAGCTGATTCGAGAATTCCCTCCACATCCAGTAAATCTGCAACCTCACCCATAATTTCATCTTCCAACCCGGGGCGATATTCACCCCCGACCGTAGCCATGTCCCTCACCACCTGGCCTACGCGTGTGTAAAGCATCTGCATGATTTCGGCATCTAGCGTCTGCGGGGCATGCATATTGAACACAACGACTTTGCGCTTCTGTCCATAGCGATATAACCGTCCAACGCGCTGCACTAACCGCATTGGGTTCCAAGGCAAATCGAAGTTGACCATAATGTGGCAATTCCGCTGGAGGTTGATACCTTCTCCGCCAGCCTCGGTGGAAACCAAGAATTGGCCTGTCGTTTCAAACTCCTCAATGGACTCAGCGCGCTCGTCATGCTCCATTCCTCCGTGAATCAAGGCAACGGTATTTTCTCCGAAACGATCTTGCAATGCGCCAGCAATATATTCTTGCGTGGCGCGGTATTCAGTGAATATGAGAATTTTCTCGGATGGATTGCTGTTCAATACTTGCTCGACTAACCCTTCTACAAAATCTCGAATTTTGCGATCCACTTCCAGCAAGTTGTGTGCGAGTGCAATTAGCTCTTCAAGCAGCGGAATCTCGCCAGCAAAAAACTCTCTTTCTGAACTCCCAAAGGTTTCTTCCCATTCACCCAAATAACGCTCATCCTCAACTTCTTCGCTGTAGTTTTCCTGATTCGCGCTTTCTGATCTTAGTCGTAATAATCGCCGGACGAGGGCCGCTTCAATTGCCGCAATGCTGGATGCTGCAAGTTTGCGGTATACCGTCATTACAAAACCAATAGCTCGCCCAGTTGTGCCCGCTGTCGCTTTGCCAGCGGCATAACCACGTTTAAGATATTTTTGCAGCGACTGATCGAATTCCACTTCTTCCTTGCCGATCTGCACTGTTATCGCCTTGGTAATCTTTCCGTGAAAGATAAAGTTGCCATCCGCATCGGTGACATCGGTTTTATTGTTGCGCATCACCATATTGGCCAAGATGGTTGGGTCAATGGATAACCATTGAATGCGTTCACGCCATTCTGGGCGAATTAGCTCTAGCAGTGCTTGGAATTTATCCTGCTTGCCTTGATGTGGGGTGGCGGTGAGCAACAGAATTGAGTCGGTAAGTGCACGTAACTTTCTGGCCAGTTGGAAACGGTCGCTTGTGTCGAACTTCATGCCAAACTGTGATCGGCTGAGTCTATGCGCTTCATCGAATACGATAATATCCCACTGACCGGATTGCATCAGTTTGTGCAAATGATCTTCTTGCTTGAGCTTGTCGAGCGAGCCAATTACATGGTCATAAAGTTTCCAGTCTCGCTCTTCATTGATAGAAAAATCCTCTCCATAAATACGGAAATCCGACAATCCAAATTTGTGATGCATTTCCTCCTTCCACTGTTTTACTAGACCAGCCGGAGTAACAAGCAATATCCGTTTGAAGTTGCCACGCTGCTTGAGCGCGGAAAGCAGCATACCAACCTCAATTGTTTTACCAAGACCAACATCGTCCGCAATCAACCAATTGAGATTGCCCGACTTGAGAATGTGATGCACCAAATGGATCTGATGAGGCAGCGGATCAATGTTTAGGCGGGACAACGCGCCAGTATTTTCGTGCCAAGTTTCGATTGCATAAGCTAAAGCTCTCAAACGAAATCGTTCCGCATGTCCATCATTACCCAACTGCCCAAGCAGAAAGCGTTGGCGCGACCCTCGCACGAATCGCAAGTTCTCATAAGGCAACCAAACGCGTCCACCGGTATCCGAAAACTCTATGAGATGCTGGCATCTTCCCCCAAGTATCCGGGTTTCGATTACCTCTCCGATACCGAGAGTCTGCCGAGTTCGTGACATCGGAATATCTTGAATTGTGGCACCCAGCTTGAAGCCAGAAGTCAGCTTCTCTGGCAGCACCCAATCGATATCAGACTTGCCAAGCCACTGCACCGCGACTTTAGCAACACCTTCTTCGGTATGTTTCAATACTTCGCCTTGTGTTTGGTCGTTTTCAATCAAAGTTACCAAACAACCTATTATGGGGATCAACATTTTTATTCCTCCTCCTCATCTTCCGTATTCTCATCCCATGCCTCTGGAAGATGGTTTATTCCTTCGGGCAATGGAATGCAGGTATGTATATTGGGAACCAGACGCTCCTCCCAATAACGCGGTTCCGTGCGTTCTGCATGAGGATCGATGTGAATTCCGTAGTGTTTTAACCGCCGGGCTACATGGGTAACGTTATCGAAATCACTTTCATCAGTCTGATAATCCTCAAAAATTGACCACCCATCTTGATCAAAGCAATCACCATAGGCACCGACCCGGTACAGCGCATACAAGTAGAATCCTTTGAATCTGCGCTGCAACCCATTTGATTCATGCCAGCGTTCGCAACAGCTATCAAGCAGTGCTTCAACTTCTTCGGATTGAGGGTAACCCTTGAAGCTACGAATAATGTAGAGAGCTGACGGCCAACTCACTAAAGAATAGCGTTGGACAATATCACCAAAACCATCCAAAGCTGCCCAATACTCAGGGTGTTGATACCAGATTTGGCGCACCTCTTCAGCCAGTTCCAATTCCAGAGGTGTCATTCCCACCCCAATTTCGCGGCGGATCGCTACTTGTGCGGCTGACCAATAATAACGATCAAAGATGACAGCGAGTAGCTCAATGCCCTTGCGTTCCCAACCAAACTCTTCCCCAATTTTCATGGCGACTTGCCGTGCACGCTCAGTACGCGTTACCCGATCTGGAATATCAGCAATTTCTCGCGGATTTGGAGGTGGCTCAATTAAGAGCGGATCGAGTAATCCTTCCCAAGTCGCACCATCGATAATTTCATCGGTTACGATAGCGTGAGTTTCCCACTCCTCCTTTTCGTGATCTGCCACGCTGACGTTTTCCTGCACCAAGTTCAATTCAGGGCTCGGTACAGCCTCATCGCTGATCACTTGATCAAATAAATAATCCTCGTCGTTCTGCAACTCATCATTTATCAACCCATGATTAGTATCGATGAGAGTTTCTATGTTATCTAGGTGGGCAATACCTGATATTTCTTGCTCGTTTGCCTCATCATATTCGTTTTCTAAAGATACATTTTCGGCTGAGATAGGAGAGTAAGTTTGATTCTTGTGCAGGCTTAACCGCTCCGAAAATGGATCATATTCGCGGCGTGTGGTTTGGCGCTCGTGCTCCTGCTTGAGATACACAGCATCCTCATTGCCGAAGGACTTTTTGAAAGCGTTAATTGAAGGAGTGCTATCCCTAACTATTCCCAGTGCCAGTTCAAGCAATTTCGCCGCATCGTGAGGGCGATTTTGCGACATTCGAATGTTGGCTAATGTTCGCAGAGCCAATTTACTGTGTGGGTCGATTTCCAGAAGAGATTCAAGCAAAACAGATGCGTCATCATATTTGCCTTGCCTAAGCAAAGTTTGAGACTCGTCTAATATCAAACTTTCATTTTGCGGAATATGTTTCATCTCTGCTAAATAATGAATTTGAGATCCAGCGTATTGAAGTAATATCCAACGCATTGTCGATTACTCATAAATACATTGCTCAGATTTCTTTGGGCCGAGGAAGCACGGCGACCTCGGCCATTTTGCTTTTGGTTAGAGCAGTTTATTTCGCATCAAAACGTCTCTTACCGCCATACACGCAGCAGCATAACTACCTCGGTTCTTTCCGACTTTCTGAGGATCATAATTCGACATCTTGATAACCAACTCGCCGTAGTTCGACATGACATCGCCAAGATAAGTGTTAATGAATGATGTCGGATCAATTACCCAGTACAACCTCCCGTTTTTATCCCTTCCCATTAGCTCCCGAAGACTGTAGACCAGAGGCATTACGAATCCATCAGGATAGCTGTAATCAACAGCCCGATCATAGTATTTCGTTTTGCCGGCAGGCTTTCCGTTTTCCGTCATCAAAACTGGCGTTATTCGACCAAACTTTCCATCGCTCGATTTGTTGTAAGCGTCGGGGAGTTTCTCATAGAGCAAATCGTACAACTCCGGGAGTTTTCCTATCATGGATAAGGCAGAAATGATTTCCTTATCAACCACCTCAATAAGAAAATCTCCCTTGGCTGGAATGCTCACGCCAGGCGCCGTAATTATTTTTTCAAACATACGGACACACTCTGCCTTTGACGAGTATATGTGGACTGGATTGATTTCCTTTCCGATCTCCGTAATTGAGAGCGGAATTAGGCTAAGAGCAATGAGTTCCCTGACTTTAATACGCCCGCCATCATTTGTTCTCCATTCAATCTTGTCATACAAATTTGGATCAACAAATTTCTTAATGACTTCGTAGTAACCTTTTTTGTTTGCCTTGGTTTCTTCAGTTAGCTGAGTGTTGTTGTTTCTTGCTTGAGCAATCTCCATTATCGAATTAACAAAATCGGATTCATCAACAACTTCGCCTTTCGGATAAAGAATTTCCGTAGGAAGGAGGAAATCAATCGATTTCTTCGCTTCTTCAATGACTGGAGAGTATGAATTCCAAACGGCCTTCAGGTCTGACCAACGCTTGATTTTGCGAATTTCGCTATCGAATGCACCAGCCTTTACCAAGAAAAATAAGGCGATTGCCAAGGTATTATGGCCACCATCCAAAACGCCATGTATTTTTGGGTTGGAGAATGATATTTCGAACCGATTACGCTCTAGCTTTTTGCATGCGCCTGACGAAATCAATATGCCTTTTGACATAAGAGGGAATAGCTCCTTTTTGTCAGTAAGGCTTTCGATGATGTCTGATGTGATCGAGCTACGTTTTGGGTTTCTGGGATTAGATTCCAGCAATTCCATCTCATCTGATGAATATTTCTCATTCAGAAATTCATCTATGAGATCCACCATGCTGCTTCCGAGCATGAATCCGCTTAATCTATTAAGGGGGGCCGAATTTTCTTGAATGCAAAATTCGTGGAATCGTATGATTACTGATTTAGTCATGTTTGTCTCCTTACAGTTGATGAAGGTAGACAAACCGAGTGCAAGGGAAGAATTGTAGGAAAGATTAGAGCCTAAATACATTCATCCGAATGAGCCACCGGCTTGCCACTGAGCTTGTATCCACAAGCACCTATTTCTCCAAATAGGCGGCCCAATTATATTGAAATGGTTTTCTTTGTCAACCAGACAGAAAAACAACAGAAAAACTAATCGAATGGCTACTGGCACGGAGTGCTCAGTCACCTTGACAAGATGCTTGCCGTGAAGCGGGCATTGAGTTGCTATGTGGCAATGAAACTCGGCAGTTTCGATGCCTTCAAATCAAACGTCGCCGTAGCTCGACATCCTAGCCGCCGATTTTTTGCACCAATCAGACAGTCAGCAAAGTCGGCTGTGGATTCTTTCCAGATGAAAATGGCTTCTTCGATTGCGGGCTCATTTTCAAATTGAACATCGTTGGCATCCAGCAAACCAGAGATGGCTTCGATGATCTGATTTTTTGGCACAGAGTATCGGCTACGTAAAACCCACTCTGTTTCCATAAGCACCAACTGGTTAACGAACACGCGACTCCCCGCCAAAATTTCACGTTTGATCAGCTTGCGAGCTTTCTCAAACTGCGCTTCGTCGTCCTGCACCAAAAAACGAACAAGGATGTTTGTGTCGATGCCAAGCATTAGCGGGATAGCTGCTCAACTGGAACAGGTTTACGCCCCTTCTTGTAAAGAGTGCCGGCCAAATCGGAAATGCTTTTGTTCTTTACACGCATGACTACGGTTGCGTCCGACATCAATGTAAATGTCATCCTGTCTCCGGGTTTCATTCCAAGCTCATCTCTAATTTCCTTAGGAATGGTGGTTTGCCCCTTACTGGTCAGAGTTGCATCAGTGGTAATCATCAATATCTCCTTTAATCCTTACGTTTGTAATTATAGTAAGGATAAATGAAAAATGCAAACGATCTGGATGTCCGCAATGGAAAAACTTTCTATGCGACCGCTTATGGCACGGAGTACTCATAGCGCCATGCTACCGCAAAGCGGCCATAGGATGCTGGCTATGACGCAAGAGGAAGCGGCTGACCGGAAAGCCAGCCGCAAACCCTTTGGTTATATCTCGGTTTGCTCGGAAATCTCCAGTGCATCGTCAACTTCGATCCCCAGATATCGCACTGTGCTTTCCAACCGCGTATGGCCTAGCAACAGTTGCCCCCGCAAATTATGGGTTCGCCGGTAGATCAGTGTGGCTTTTGTCCTGCGCATCGTATGCGTGCCATAGGCGGCGGGATCAAGACCAATAGAGGCAACCCATCTATGTACAATTCTGGCGTATTGCCGCGTTGAGATATGCGGAGAATTCTTCAGGCGGCTTGGAAATAAGTACTGCTCCAATTTGAGATTGGCCTTGGCAATCCATGCCGAGACCGCATTTCTGGTATCTTCCGTCTGCTCAAATTGCACAGGCCGCTGCGTCTTTCGTTGAATGACAATTGCCCGCGATAACATCTGGTTGCCGTGGGCTACATCGCGAACCCGTAGGGTAACAAGGTCGCAGCCTCGCAGCTTGCTGTCGATGGCCAGGTTAAACATTGCCAGGTCACGGATACGTTTGCTGAGTTGCAGATGGATACGAATGGCCCAGATGTCTTTCAGCTTCAGTGGTGGCTTCTGCCCGATCAGCTTGCCTTTATTCCAGGGTTCACGGGATTGAGAGATTTCCATTTCAGACTCCTTGTTGATTGAACGGAATCTGATTCTGCGGTTTGGCTTCGCTTCTGTCGGCGTCCGCTTTGGAATATTCTTACGCTATGAGTGCTGCGTGCCAATAGCTGTCATTCGATCACCAGCTTCGCTGACAAGATATGAGTACAATACTCCCAGCAAATATCGTTAGGCTCCCTCCCACATCTCTATCATGAAGCCAAATGAAACACTGAAGCACTTGAATCAGCATGAATCACAGTTGCTGACCATCCACTACTCATGCCAGAGTCTCGGAGATGGAAACGAGGGACTGTCCCCCCGAATTACTTCAATTGCAGTGCTTCATTTGGCTAGCTCCAGTATGCACAGTTTTTCTATTCATCTCGTTGCCGAGGTGAATAAAGTCAACAAGGATGGCATTCATGAGCATTATGATGATCTCGAAAAGGAAATGCTCGTTGAGTTTTACGAATTCGTAAAATCGCATCATGATTTCCTGTGGTTACATTGGAATATGAGCAACATCAACTACGGTTTCGAGACGTTAGCTCATCGATACAAAGTTTTAACGGGTAGTGTTGCGCCGCAACTATCCGATTCAAAGAGATTTAACCTCTCCACCCTAATTCAAGCTATTTATGGTTGGGACTGTGTCGAGAAGCCGCTAATGGTCAATCTTATGAACCTTAACGATGGTAGACCTCGAGACCTATTAACCGGCCTTGAAGAGGTTGAAGCATTCAAAAATAAGGAATACGTCAAGCTGCACAAATCTACCATGTGCAAGGTGTATTGGTTCAAAAGCATGTATTACAAGCTGCAGAATCGGAAGATCAAGACCGCTCACACAAACATCTGGAATCGAGTAAATGAATTCATGGAAAATCCGTGGGTAAAGCTGCTGGGGTTCGTTGCCGTGCTCTTCACCGTATTCCAGTTTATTCAAACCGTAATGAGTACCGTTAACTCTCAAAATCCAACTAACATCAAGCAATTTATCCCGCCCCCACAGATTGACGTTCCGTCGGCAAAGACGACGCCGCACCCTTGAGTTAGCACGTTAGCACTCCAGCCTATGAACGTCATTTCTTCAATCCCGAGCTTATTAAATTTCCAACGAGAAGGCATCTCAAGCAACGGCCTGATGAAGCGTTACGCGATTCTTTTTGACAAAATTATCTTTAACCGCCATGGGGCACCTATTGGCGATGGTTTAATTGGATCGCTTCCAGATTTTGTTTCAATGCTTTTATCCTCAGGAGAAAATCTCCAAGAGCGACTATCACTTGGCCGTAACACGCGCTTTCAAAATCTTTTCGTTGACTGCTGGGACATGGTTGACGACGTAGAGAAGTTTGAATCAATGCGCTTCCAGATAATGTCAGCAGAAGCTCAGGCAAGGCTAGGTGAATTTTGTTTTTCAGAGATAAGGCGAAACAAAAATCTTCCATCAGGATCGTATGCATTTGACATTGATGATGTGAGCGAGCTTAGCAGTGATCTTCATGCTGATATTGGCCTGAATCTTCTGGCGGTGTCTGAAGGCTTAGGTGTCGTTCCAAGTTATTCCCCGATCATAGGTCGTGCCCTCACCAATGAAACACAGCTTTCAGGTGGTAAATGCCATGAGCTTTTCAATGGTGGCCTTCTTATTCCGGACTTTGACACGTTCTCTTGGGATGAAATTCTAGAACTCAGAGAAGATAAGTATGTAAAAGCCTTTCGTAATGCTGTTTACGAACTGATGGGTAGCGGTAGCTCTCTGGACTCAATCCTTCAGCAGCGCGTCCAAACCGATTTGTGGAGCCTTGCTAATGATGCAAGGCCAAATGTGCGCCAGTCTGTGCTTGCTGCCATCGGATCAAATCTTCCATCCCCGTTTATTGTGAATCCAATTGGTGTCGGTTTGGCATTGAAGGATATTCGAGATAACCGAGAGAGAGATAACAAGTATGGGCACATTTTTTTCATACAAAAAATGCAAAGTATGCAGCACTAACTCATCAGTCAAGCTGATTCAGTTCAAAAATACATAGCCACTTTTTCTAAGTTGAACTTACGCTTCAGAGAAAAATGACTGTCTGCTAAGGGGCGGGAACGGACTAAATCATTTGGCTGTCCCGACGACCGCTTTGGCCGAAGCTCCGCCCCCTCATTGACAACAGAACGAACGTTCTCTAACATGCTGCAAACGTTATCCATCAACGTTTGCCATGAACAACACTGCACCATTCCCAGTAATTAAGCCCGTTGTAGGTTTGCCGCCTGTACTGTTGCCGCTGTTCGGCAATCAGGTCCCGGCGGGCTTCCCATCGCCTGCGGATGACTATCTCGAACGTCGCCTGAGTCTGGATGAGCATCTGGTTCCCAATAAGAATTCGACCTTTCTGGTTCGTGCCCGTGGCAACAGCATGGTTGGCGCAGGGATCTTCGATGGCGATCTGATGGTCGTGGATAAAGGGCTGAATGCGCAGCCTGGCGATATTGTCGTTGCCGTTGTGGATGGAGAATTCACGGTCAAGTATCTGGGCATGCTGAACGGAGCAATCTGTTTGAAGCCAGCCAACCCACGTTTCCAGACCACCGAATTCAAGGAAGGACAGGAGCTGGAGATATGGGGAGTCGTTACCTCAACCATCAAACAGTTCCGCCGTTGATGCCATGCCCATCGCCCTTGTCGACTGCAACAACTTCTATGTGTCCTGCGAGCGGGTCTTTAATCCAAAACTCGAAGGAAAGCCGGTAGTCGTCCTCTCAAACAATGATGGCTGTGCTGTTGCCAGATCTAACGAGGTGAAGGCCCTAGGTGTGAAGATGGGTGAGCCATGGTTCAAGATGGAAAAGATGGCCAAGCAGCACGGCATCATTGCCCTCTCCAGCAACTACACTCTCTATGGCGATATGTCCGCTCGGGTGATGAGCATCCTGTCCGAGTTCAGCGATCAGCAAGAGGTGTACAGCATCGACGAGTGTTTCCTCGGACTCGACGGGTTCGCCCCTGAATACCTAGTTAAGCATGGTCAGATGATTCGACGGGCCGTGCGCAAGCAGACAGGCATCCCAGTATGTGTGGGCATCGCAGACACCAAGACGCTCTCCAAACTGGCCAATCATTGTGCCAAGAAAGGCTTCGCAGGCAGTGACGGCGTGTGCGACTTTGGTCGTCTGTCTGAGGTGCAGCTATCCAAACTGTTCGACAGCATCACTGTTGGCGAGATATGGGGAGTAGGGCGTCAGATTGGCTCCAAACTGGCAGTGATGGGTATCGAGACGGTGGAGGCTTTGCGTCGTGCCGATCCAGAGTACATCCGTCAGCAGTTTTCGGTTGTGGTCGAGCGCACGATCAAGGAGTTGAACGGCATTCCATGCATCGAGTTGGAAGAGGCGGGCACTCCTCGTCAGCAGATCATGGTGTCGCGTTCTTTTGGGCAGCCTGTGACCACCATTGAAGACCTATCCGAGTCTGTAGCTTCCTTCGCCACCACGGCAGCCATGAAACTGCGCAAGGACGGCTCTGTGGCTTCCAGCTTGTGTGTCTTTGTGCGAACCAACCCATTCAAAGAGAACGAAGCTCAATACCAACGCTCGGTGGTCGTGCCGCTATCCCGACCCAGTGCAGATACTGCAAAGATCGTCAGTGCTGCATTGGCTGGTCTCAAGCAGGTATTCAGGGCGGGCTTTCGATACAAGAAGTCTGGTGTGCTGCTCATGGGATTGCAGGGCAAGGATACTGTTCAGGCTGACCTGTTCGATCAGCCCATGGATCAGGCCAAGTCAGAAGCCAGAATGAAGATCATGGACCAGATCAATCAGAAGATGGGGAAGGGGGCGATCACGATCGCTGCCACTGGCGTCAAGCAAAGATGGGCAATGCGCAGGGAGAGGAAATCCCCAAATTACACCGGCGACTGGCAAGATTTGCTGGAGGTGTGCTAAAGTTTGGAGAGGAAGTCCTTGCAGGGGGACTAATGCCTTTCCTGATCTATTCCTGAAACCACATTGCCCAGCACGCCTACGAGGATCTCCATCCCACTGTTCAATATCTCAAGCTGCTCGTCATTGGGTTGGGCGTTGCCAAGCATTGAAAGCGTGTCGCCCAGAGGTAGCTCGCCATGGATCGATTGGTAGTGTGCGATGTTCAATGCCAGCAATCGGGCCGTTTCAGCCAAGTCATCCTTGGATACCCTCTCAATTAATCTGTCAGCCAAAGTGTAGTATGTTGCGAACGTCTTAAGGTCGGACATGAGGAGTCTCCTGATGAGGTATCTCAACTTTACCCGATTCCTGCTTATTGGTGCTTTGCTTGCTCCCCTACTGGCATTGGGCGCGAGCATTGAGGGGCAGATTGTCGGGGTCAGTGACGGTGATACGGTCACCTTGCTCGATGCACAGAAGAAACAATGGAAGGTTCGCCTGCTCGGTATTGATGCCCCTGAGAAGAAGATGCCGTTCGGACAGAGATCCAAGCAACATCTGGCCGACCTGGTCTACAGGAAGTCAGTGATAGTCGAATACTCCAAGCGTGATCGATATGGCCGTACCCTTGGCAAAATTCAAGTGGGGGGCATTGACGCCAATCTGGCGCAGATCAGGGCTGGGATGGCCTGGCATTACAAACAGTACCAAAGTGAGCAGTCGTTCGAGGATAGGCAGCTTTACTCGGAAGCGGAAGAAACCGCCCGGTCTTCCCGTCGAGGACTCTGGGCAGATGCGACTCCCACACCACCTTGGAATTGGCGCAAGCAGCAGCGCACCAATAAATAACTATGTGCGGAAGATTTGCTAACAAGGAGACGCCGACCAGTCTGGCTGAATATTTTCAGGCGGATAGCGAGGTGGATTTTCCTCCCTCTTACAACATCGCACCTTCGTCCAGGATAGTCACAGTCACTGCAGATGCTCAGGATCATCGGCATCTCAAGCTGATGAAATGGGGCCTCATTCCCAGTTGGGCGAAAGACCCATTGATCGGCAATAAGCTCGCCAATGCACGTGGAGAGACTGTCGCCGAAAAGCCTTCCTTCAGAACAGCCTTCAGGACTCGCCGCTGCATCATCCCGGCGACAGGATTTTTCGAGTGGAAAACCGAAGGAGGCAAGAAGTACCCGTGGTTCATCTCGCTTAAGTCAGGGGAACCTTTGGCGATGGCCGGGATATGGGAGGCTTGGAGGAGTGGGGCAGGGGAGAGTATCGAGACGTGCTGCATCATCACTACAGACGGAAATGAGTTGATGCAGCCGATCCATGATCGTATGCCCATAATTCTTGACCCAGAGCAATGGAAAATCTGGTTGTCGCCAAATGAAAGGCGACCGGATGATTTACAGCAAATGATTAGTCCTCATACCTCGGAGGATATGCAGGCATGGCCTGTCACACGGTTAGTGCAACATTGTTTCTGTAAATTCGAATTCATCCGACCTGGCGCACGCGCAGAACGGCTCGCCAAAGTCAGCGAGGATCGCAGGCGGGTTCTTCGGGGTTATATTAGCAGCAACCTTGAAGG
>Ga0210029_1000292_pt1 | contig 33304 bp, 33 predicted proteins | sample CryGeymeta201521_FD_183985 | JGI IMG/M metagenome (GOLD analysis project Ga0210029, IMG submission 183985) | Groundwater microbial communities from Crystal Geyser aquifers in Utah, USA - Crystal Geyser metaG 2015-21 (SPAdes) (version 2) | ecosystem: Environmental > Aquatic > Deep subsurface >... | reverse complement strand
TCACACAGGCTCAGGGGGATTCCTCGAAACGGCGGTACACGAATCGAAGAATGGCCTCCCTGAGAGCGCAGTCAGTTCTCAGTTCTTTTTGATGTAGAACTTAAACACGCCACGCTCCTCGGCGACCTCCACCAACTCGTTGCCCGTACGCTTGGCCCAGGCCGTAATATCGTTCTTGGACCCCGGATCCGTGGAGAGCATCTCCAGGACCTGGCCGGAGCCGAGCGTGTCCATGGCCTTCTTGGTCTGCAGGACGGGCAGCGGGCAGTTCATTCCCTTGCAATCGATGGTTTTGTCTATGGCTGTCATGTTCCTACCTCCTATCATATAGTTATTAAGAAACCGGCATGATATCTCCCGGTTGACACAACATTTCAATCAGCCAAACCGGAACATCACTTTCGCGTTAATGTACCCACCGGTTGGTACAACGTGAATGCAAAAAAACTATCTTCTCTTTATCTGTTTGAGAAGCTCGGAGAATATTTGTTCCAAAACTGAAATGTCCTTGAGTGCTTTCATAAGCATGATGCCTCCCTCGATGCTTGCAAATATGGATCGTGCAAGAATCATCGTATCCACACTTGAACCGATTTCTCCCCCGCGCTTGGCCTCATCCAGGGCTTTTTGTATCTTTCCAACGGTATAGCCAAAGACCTCTTTGATCTTTTTTCTGTAGCCTTCATGTATATCTCCCATCTCCAAGGCGAGGTTTGCAAATGGACATCCGCCCTGACAACCGGTATTTCCGAAGTGCTTGACCAGAAGATCCATGAGTCGTTTAATTCTTCTCAGCCCACGGATATCTGCTCCGTCAAAAGCAGGCAAGATAACAAAATGATTCCAATCCTCAAACTGATACTCAATAATGGCATAACCGAGTTCCTCTTTGCTCTCGAAGTAATGATAGAACTGCCCTTTCCCGATCTCCGCCTCTTTCAGGATATCGCTGACACTGGTGTTATTGAATCCCTTTATATGCACCAGTTCCGCTGCAACCTGGATAATTTGCTCTCTTTTTTCAGGCTTTCCTTGCACCACGCTCTCACCCCATGGCTCTGTACCAACCGGTCGGTCAGATTATGCCAGCTTATTTGCCCCCTGTCAAGGAGTTTTTCCGATGCTAAGAAGGCGGAGGAAAATCTCACGGGTCTTCTGAGTGACGGCGTGATAGTCGTCAAGAAGCTTCCGGCCTGGAGGTTCCGTATCGTTGTTTGCATAACCCATGCGAAGGGCCAGGGCCCGGTTTTTCCCCGGATCTGAGGAAAGAGAGGTAATGGGGCGGTCTTGAACGATCCGGGTGCGGCTTTCAAGACGGCTGAGGAAGAGATAGGATGCCTTAAGTAATGCGGCGTCCTCTTCTGATAGAAAGCCCAGTCTGCATGCTGTATTTAAAATCCGGAGTGTCCCCGGGAACCGGATCTCCGGGTTTTCATACCCGTAGCGAAGCTGAAGATACTGCACCAGAAACTCGATGTCGATCAGCCCCCCCGCTCCGGTTTTGAAAAAAAGAAGCGCCTCGCTCTGCCGGGCCTTCTCCTGTTCAATTTTCATTCTCATTTCCAGGACTTTTTTATGGAGTTCCGGATCCGGCGGATGGTGAAAAAGCGTCTCTGTAATCAAGGATCTCAGCCGCTCACCGGTTTTCTTGTCTCCGGCGCAGAAGCGGACCCTGGTGAGCGCCTGCCGTTCCCACGGTTGTATGCTCTGATCGAGGTATTCATGGAACCCTTCCAGGGACTGGACCAGAGGTCCGGCCTCTCCCTGAGGTCTTAAGCGCAGATCTACACGGTAGGCCATCCCTTCTGCAGTCATGGTGGAGAGGATGGCCGTGATCCGGCCTGCAAGACGGGTAAAGAAATCCTTGTTGGTTATCTTTCCGTGACCTGAACATTCTCCATCTTCTGAGTAAACAAAGATGAGATCGAGATCGGACCCGTAGATGAGCTCCTCGGATCCGAGTTTTCCTGCTCCCATGACGGCAAACCCTGCATCTTCTCCAAGAGGGTTCTGCGGACTGCCGTAGGTCTTCACAAGCTCTTCCATGGCGAGGGTATATGCCGTCTCGAGGCAGGCGTCAGCCAGGCGGCTCAAAGCCTGTGAGGTTTCAAGGAGGTCCGTATCCATGAGGATATCCCGGAGCCCGATTTTCATTTCCTCCAGGTGTTTGAAACGACGGAGAAGGTCCATTCTCTCCGGGCTGGAAGAAATTTTTTTCATTCCCTGCATCAGGGTACGAAAGAGAATCTCCGATGGGGGTTCCGGATGCATGAGATCCTCTCCGATAAGAACTTCAATGGTGTCGGGATGGCGGACCAGGAGGTTGGAAAGGTAACTGCTCATGCTGAAAACAAAAACAATTTTTTTAAGAAAAGGGGGAGTTTCTCCAAGAAGTCCGTAAAAGATCTCCCTGGCGCCGTATATGGAAACAAAACGTTCCAGGTTGTTTAGGGCCATATCCGGATCCGGAGAAGAGGAAACCTCCTTGAGCAGGGCCGGCGCGATCTTCCGGAAAAGGACCTTGCAGCGGGATGAGGTATGTGCATAGGGTGGGCCTTCCTTCAAGAGGATGATGTTTTTATAGGCGATATGGGGATTCTGAAACCCGAGCAGGGATAGATGCCTGTGGACCTCCTCTACCTCCGGATCTTCACTGAGGATGTCGTGCACAGGAGAGTCTTCTTCGCCGAGTCCCCGTTCTTTTTCGTAAAAAAGGTTTTCAAAAAGCCTTTGCACTCGGCTCCTATGACCATCGAGATCCTGAAGAAAATTCCGGAGATCTCTCGCGCCGCATCGCCTGGCAAGCTGTTCAAGTCTGGACGGGTCCGTGGGAAGGGTCTGGAGTTGGAGCTGGTTCTCGATTTGAAGCTTGTGCTCCACATCCCTCAAAAAAATGTATGCCTTTGAAAGCGAGGAAAAATCCTCATAGGTGATCAGCTCTTTATCGCAAAGCCTGTGCAATGCGCGCAGGGAATTTCTTTCACGTATCCAGGTGATCCTCCCTCCATAGATGAGTTGGAGCGCCTGGATGAAAAATTCTATTTCTCGGATTCCGCCGCGGCCGAGCTTGATGTTGTCACCTCGGGAAGTTCTCTGCCCAAGCTTTTTGAGAATCTTCTTTTTCATCTCCTTGATTTCGTCAATGGCCTCATAGTCGAGGTACTTACGGTACACAAAAGGCCTGACCATGTTTTCAAATTCCTTGCCAAAAGAGAGATCTCCGGCCACAGGACGGCATTTGGTCAGGGCGGCTCTCTCCCAGGTCCGGCCGAAGGATTCATAATAGAGTTCAAAAGTTCTAAGAGATGATGCAACGGGACCCTGAGACCCTTCCGGACGGAGGCGAAGATCCACTCGGAATACGAAACCATCCTCGGTGTTCGCATGCAGCATGTCGGTCAATGCTTCGGAAAGTCTGACAAAATAAAGGTGGTTGCCCATGCTTCCTTGAACCCCGCCGTAGGCATCGGACACGCCCGTGGTTTCTCCCTGGTCCGATTCATAGAGGTAGAGAAGATCAATGTCCGAGCTGAAGTTGAGTTCGGCGCCGCCGAGCTTGCCCATCCCGAGAACGGCAAAGCGGCACTCTCGAGGCGTACCGGATGGATCCTCCATCATAGGCCGCCCGTACCGAATCTTCATAAAACGATCGGCCGTCTGATAGGCGGCCTCAATGGCCGCCTCGGCCAGGGTGGTCAGAGACCGGGTGGTTTCGGAAAAATCCGAAGATCCTGTCAGGTCCTTGGCTCCGATACGAAGCATCTCTCTCTGTTTGATCCGGCGCAGCGCCGGATAGGCCTGCTTAAGATCCGAGATTCCCCGGCAGGCGTTGAGAATCTCCTGAATGAGCGGCCCTTTTTCAGGGGATGAGTTCCAGACCGCATCCTCGATCAGCCATGAGAAAAGATCGGGATCCTGAATCAGGATGCCGCTCAAAAACGGGCTGGCTCCGAAGACGGTGCAGAGTATCCTGAGGGGATGCTTTTTCTGCTGGAATATCCGAAAAATTTCCTCCGGGTCTTTTATCCGGCAAAAAAAACGTTCCGCCTGATTCAGGGCCTGTTCCGGATGGGCTGAATCCCTGATGTTTTTAAGGAGACTCATGAGGAATGTCTCGGGTTTTTGCCTTGGAGAGGCCCATAAAGCGATGGATTTAAGGTTCTCAATGACGGTTTTGCTCGGAGGAAGATGATAATCCCCGAGAAGAGGTCCAGCCTCTTCAGGAGAGGGTTTATTTTCTAACAGAGATTTTAGTCCGCTCATCCTGGATGATCCACGGGGATAATAGATAAAGATGGACCGGTTCTCTTTCGAGGGCATCACTCCGAGATGGATGCGCCTTTCTGATCACCATATAATAATTCGACCGGATTGTCAAAAAGGACTCAGGGAGGGAGAAGAAGATATGGGGAGGATGTCAGATGTTTCGATCCGAGATTTTTTTGGTTTTGAAACACCGAGCGGCCTGACCGATTTGTTTTGTTTGTGTGAGGAGGTCCTGCAAATATCCCAGACATTCCTCTTTTGGGATCATAGGATCTGCCTGGGTCCTGAGAATAAGACTGTTGAGCGTTTTTTCAAGGTTCTCGCTTTGCTCCTGGACCTTGCCCAGGCTGTTATTGACGGCGGCGATCATGCGGTTGGCGTCTTCTACAAAACTTCGGATCCTGATATCATCACCGGTTCGAACCGTCAAACGCAGACAGAGATCGCCTTTGGCGATATCCTTCATATTTTCTTTGAGGCGGCTAAAGGGCCCGATGAATTTTTTCGACAGGGACCAGGCAAAAAAGATGATCAGCAGAAAGTAACCCACAAAAAGCATGAGGAAGAGAATGGAGGAGTCCACGTGTCCGCTGATGGTTTTTGAAAGAAGAAGAAGAAGAAAACCGCCCAGCAGAACGGTTAAAAGCAAGGTCAGCGTCTGAAAGAAAAGGTCTCTTTCAATAAAATACCGTTGTTTTTTCAGACCCGCTTTTTCCATGGTTTTGGCGCTGCTCCGATGACTCAATTTCAGTATAAACCTGTTCTGAAAAGGGTGTCAAGAAAGATCTGTTTTTCAGGGACAGAGGAAGGCCTTGATACCCAAGGCGCCCTGTGTTAGGATCTTAATGGTCAACAAAAGGACGATGAATCAGAGGGTCTCATGTTTTTTGCGGGCATTGATGTCGGGTCTCGAACCACCAAGGCAGCAGTTCTTGACTCGGGAGGAAGAGTGGTCTCCTCGAATATCGTAGAAACCGGGATTCAAGGACGGAAGGCCGCAGAGCAGGTCTTTGCATCCTGTCTTGAAAAGGGAGGGATTGACCGGAGGGATGTCTTGAAGGTCGTCTCCACCGGGTATGGAAAAAAACGGGTTGATTCGGCCTCCATTCATATGACCGAGATCACCTGTCATGCCAGAGGCGCTTTCCATTTTTTTCCTGAAACAAGAACGGTGATTGATATCGGAGGGCAGGACAGCAAGGCGATTCTTTTAGACGGATCCGGAGGCGTGCTCGATTTTGTTATGAACGACCGCTGTGCCGCAGGCACAGGACGTTTTCTTGAGTTCATGGCCGGTGTTTTAGACATGGGCATTCTCCGGATGTCCGCCGTTCCATTTGATTCAGGAAAAACCCAGTCCATCAGCAGCCTTTGTACGGTTTTCGCTGAATCCGAAGTCATTTCCTTATTATCCGAAGGGCGCCCCGTGGAAGATATTGTGCGCGGGCTCTTTGCATCCATTGCAGAGCGGACAGCCGCACTGATTCAGCGGATTCCCTATGCTTCTCCCGTAACCATGACGGGCGGGGTGGCAAAAAACAAGGGTGTGGTGGATGCCTTGCAGGAACGATTAAAACTCTCTTTGAATATTCCCGATGAGCCGCAGATCGTCGGCGCGGTCGGGGCCGCCTGGATCGCACGCAGCAACGCCGCCAGATCCACGGGCAAACCTGTAAAACATCTTTAATCTACGGTTATGTTATCAACCGCAATGCGGTATTGTATCTCAAAGGCATAACACGCGGGTCACGCGCCGCCTTTTGGCGCGTCGCCGTGGACCCGCTGGTTGGATGCTTGTCACTCTGGGCTGTATTATTGGCCTGAGATATGCGACTGCCTATCGAATACGAGTTTTCCAGTAGCCGGGTTCTCGATGGCAGTGCATTACCGCTATGATAAGAATGTAATTTGTTTCGATGGAGTAAAGAATGGCATAAGGAAATACGCGTGTCAGATACCGGCGGACATCCTTTTCGAGTGGTTTCCATTGTTCAGGTTTTTCGATAATATGCTGAATAGCGTACTCAATCGCTTCGATAAAACGATGCCCAAGACCGGATTGGCAAGCCTCGTAATATCGGGCTGCATCTTGGTATTCTTCCAGGGCTTCCGGATGAAAATCATATTTCATTTCTTGACGGCCTGTCTGACTTGCGCCAAGGCGACATCACCGGGAATTGTTTGAACGCGGCCACTGCGAATATCATTTTGACGGCGACATGCTTCTGTTATCCAGAGTTGACGTACATAGTCGTCTTCAGCTGGATCCAGGCTTTCCACTAATCTGTCGGCAAGAAGGGCGCGTGCGTCACTGGAAAGTGAAAGAGCTTCTTCTGCAATTTGTTCGACAGTTAACTTCATAGCAATCTCCTTATTGAAATGTGGCTGAAACTACGCCAAATCCATATTGACAACCACCCTATGCTGATATTTTCTGATATTTTACAGATGAACGATCGCATAGTCAATTATAAAAAGCAGAAGCGGGGGAGGCTTTATCGCCGATTTCCAGCGACCCACAAGGTATCCGCTTGTTAACTCTTTTTGTTCTGTAGTCTTTTTCTGAACCAAATAGTTTGTAAAATCTCGGAATAATAGAATAATAGGGACAGCGCCCATTTATTGCTTTCTCTTCCGAGGTCTCCCCCTCGGCATTGCCTGCAACCTTCTGCCAAGCATCTTTCCTGCCTGTGCGTGTCCGCACGCAGACAGGTCAAGTCGCAATATCAACCGGCTGTCTCCGCAGGGCCGACCCGTTCTCGTATTCAGATGAATCGCATCAATCAGATGTTGATCTTCCTTTTCTCTAAGATAGGCAGACCAGTTTGAAATGGATTCAAGCATGTGACAGTCATTTGAAAGAACAGGGTCCATTGTTCCGTGCACATGGCTCCCGGCACTCGACCACCGGTATTCATCTGCCTTTTTTACAATTCTTGCTCTGACAGGATTATTTTCCACATACCGCATTCCTGCATAGAGGTGTCTCTCGTCGAGTACGCTTGAAAAGAATCTCCCCTGCCAGAGATGCCCTCTGGCATTGCGCCTCTGGTTCATAAACTGGGAATACCTCATGTGGAGCGTATTGAAAGTCCTTGCCATGGAATCGGACTCCATCGGCACTGCGATGAAGTGAACGTGGTTCTTCATCAGGCAGTAGGCCCATATTTTGAGTGAATATTTGCTGCTGTATGTCTTGAGCCATTCAAGATAAAACAGGTAATCGTCTTTTCTTTCAAAGACGCTCTGCCGGTAATTGCCCCGTTGAGTGATGTGATGAGGAAAGCCTACAGCTACGGCTCTGGAGATTCTCGGCATGGGCCAATGGTAAACAATGCAGAATGTGAAGTCAAGTAAAAATGGGCGCTGTCCCTATTTAAACCCATCAGGCAGTAGGCCCATATTTTGAGTGAATATTTGCTACTGTATGTCTTGAGCCATTCAAGATAAAACAGGTAATCGTCTTTTCTTTCAAAGACGCTCTGCCGGTAATTGCCCCTTTGAGTGATGTGATGAGGAAAGCCTACAGCTACGGCTCTGGAGATTCTCGGCATGGGCCAATGGTAAACAATGCAGAATGTGAAGTCAAGTAAAAATGGGCGCTGTCCCTATTTATTCGTTATTTATTCGTCCAAAAATGGGCGCTGTCCCTATTTATTCGTCCCAAAATGGGCGCTGTCCCTATTTATTCGTCCCGGGTAATATTGAACTCCCGGCAAGTGGCCTAACGACCTTAATCAGCCGCCGGGCCACGGGCTGAATAAATAATGCACCAGCTTATTCCCGGTCGGCTGGATTAAATTGTTCGCTAGTTTTTGTTTATGCTGCGATTCCAATGATAATCAATGGAACTGCCGGGACACCCCGACCTTGTCGGACGATATTGTAAAGCTCGCCTTCGTAATAGCCGACACCGGAACTCATTTGCGCTTGGAGGGATTTCATTGGTAGAATTTCGACGCCGACATCAATACGGTCGCCAACGTAAAAGGCAAGATGTTTTACAAAGAGGTCGTAGGCCACAAATGAATATTTACCAAATTGAACTTCGACTGCAACACGATCCTTCACGAAGTCCGTTTGATTGTAACTAAAAATTGGTATTTCACCCGCCGTCTCAATTTCTTTCTTCTGTTCCTTGGCAGGTATTGTGAGAGTTTTCCGAATCAGTTTTTCGTTCTTGGTCACCCAATAACTAACTCTACTTTCTGCCCATTTATTAACGCTAAGTAATTTCGAAAAGGCAGAATTCATATCGATCGGGCTATAAAGCAGTTTCCCTTTCATTGTCTTTTCTTTAGACATCTTGGTCTTGCAATTTTCTGCATCTACCGAAAGAACGACATTCTTTATTTCCTTCCATAATTTTGGCTTGTGAACTATCAAGAATTCCAAACCATTCAGATGTGAGTATGTTTCGACAATCTTCATTTTGCAGAGTACCTCGCGCTTTTTTCAAGCAGTCTCAATTGAACGTCCTCTTGTTTTTTTGCCCAAGGAGCAATTCTCAAACTGTTTCCCGCTTCCTCAGGATCATAAACAGGTTTATTCATTGGGCGCGTCCTTAACGTCCCTGCAATCTCTTTCCCAATCCTATCTCTTGCGAGATTAATATACTTCGTGACCGTTTCTGCCCCTGCACCCCTGCGCCTATGACGAATAGCGGCAATGATTGATGTACCAGTACCTATAAATGGATCAAATACCCAATCATCCTCATTGGTCATTGATAAAACCAGTCTTTCAATGAGTTCAACCGGAAATTGACACGGATGCCCCGTCTTTTCTACATGATTGCTCTTGACGTTGGGAATAATCCATAAATCTCCAGGATTTTTACCGAGAGGGTTGCATGAATATTTCCCTGCATTTGGCCCTTTGAAATATTTCTTGCCGGGATATTTTTGTGGCACTCTAATAGGGTCAAGGTTGAATACGTATTCATCAGATTTTGTGAACCAAATTATTGTTTCGTATCGTCCAGAGAGCCGGCGACTACAATGCAGGCCGTGCTCAAAGTGCCAGATAATGCGATTTCTCATACTGAGACCCAGACCCGTGAAAATGGGATAAAGCACCGTATCGAGAGGGATAATTGCACCGTTGTCAACATAATTTCCGACCTGCCAACAAATGCTGCCATCTGGAGAAAGGCACCTTACACACTCTCGGATAACCGCCGCCTGCTGATCGAGGTAGCGTTCCAGCTTAAGTCGTTTCTCATATTCCTTTCCGATATTATAAGGCGGCGATGTAACAACAAGTTTTAATGACTCATTGGGGATGGTTTTCAGTAATTCAAGGCAATGACCTGGATAAAGGACAATGTCTTCTTTTAGGGAAAAAGTATCCACTATTCTTCGTTTATCGAACATGGCTTTATGATAACAAGATGACGTTTGAGAGTCAAGAGATTCATTTTGTCAATTCAGCGAACTATTGTATATATAGTTTCTTGATAAAACCTATGGACTGCTCGAATGCTATATAACACACCTTCGTACTCTTTCCCATAAGCTCATGTCTTTCAACGACTTGAATCCTTTCCTCCAAATTTGCGGGGTGATATATGGTTTCTATATAACACCCCGCAGCTTCCGGGCTACAATGAGTCAGCCGGACTGCGGACTCCCTTGCCGCCCCGGTTTAGAACGTGGGTGTAGATCATTGTTGTCTTCACGTCCTTATGACCCAGAAGTTCCTGTACGGTACGGATATCATAGCCATCGGACAGCAAATGCGTGGCAAACGAATGCCGGAATGTGTGGCAGCTCGCACGCCTGATGAGACCGGCCTCACGGACAGCCTCGGCCACCGCCTTCTGAACAAGGGACTCGTGGACGTGATGTCGTCCCTGCTGGCCGGTCCGGGGATTCAACCACCGCTTCTCCTGCGGGAATACCCACTGCCAGCGCCACTCTGCAGCGGCATTCGGATATTTCCGATCGAGGGCATAAGGCATTTGGACGCGGCCCCACCCTTCAGAGAGGTCCTTTTCATGGATGGTCTTGTTTTTCTCCAGGCGATCCTGAAGGGGTTGTTTCGTTGATGCAGGGAGCATGGTAACCCTGTCTTTCGCGCCCTTTCCGTCACGAACTGTGATCTCGTTCCGGGCGAAATCGATATCCTGAACCCGCAGCCGCAGGCATTCCATGAGCCGCAGCCCCGCGCCGTACATCAACGAGGCCATGAGCCACTTGTCACCTGTCAGGTGGGTGAGGACGGCCTTCACTTCATCGCGTGTCATGACCACGGGTACACGGTGAGGCCGACGCGCCCGGATGACCGCTCCCAGATCGCCGACTTCTTTGTTCAGGACGTGCCGGTAAAGAAACAACAGGGCACTGAGTGCCTGATTCTGCGTGGATGCGCTGACTTTTTCCTTGACGGCAAGATGGGTCAGGAAGGCGTTGATCTCGGGTTCGGCCATCTCGGATGGATGGCGTTTGTTGTGAAAGTAAATGAACCGCCTGACCCACAGGCAGTAGGTCTGTTCGGTCCGGCGGCTGTAATGGCGCGAACGCAGGGCCTCGCGCATCTGGTCGAGGAGCCTGGACTTTTGGGGTTGTGGAGGCCGCATGGTATCAACTTTAAAGGTTATGGGGCAAGAGCTCGGCAGGCAATTAAGTTTAGGCATGGTTTGCACCCTGGTTTTAATGATTTGGCAGTATATCTTCAGGGAATTACGCCTGTCAAGAATAATTATAACCGGAAAGGGGATGATAAAGAAGTACACTATGCATGGATAGACCGACCGTGAACTGGATTGAGAAGCATCGAACCAAGAGGCATTTGATTGACAATAGGTATAGTTTAGGTATAATTATTATATATGGAGTTTGAATTCGACGCCAGGAAAGGCGAGGCCAACAAGATAAAACATGGGATTGACTTCTACGAAGCCCAGGTTCTGTGGGATGACCCGGATTTGATTGAGATCCCCGTAAGAACCAGTGATGAACCAAGATTACTTGTAATCGGAAAGATTGGGGGGAAGCATTGGTCAGGGGTTATTACCTATCGGGGCAATAGGACAAGGATTATTTCGGTACGACGTTCGAGGAAAGAGGAGGTTGATATCTATGAAAGCAAAAGAGTTTGATGAAAAATTTGATAAAGGCGAGGATATTTCGAAACATCTGGATGTGTCAAAGGCAAGAAGGCCTGAGCACGAGCAGAAACGGGTGAATGTTGATTTCCCTTTGTGGATGATCCAGTTGTTGGACAGAGAAGCAAAACGTTTGGGTGTGCCTCGGCAATCCATTATCAAGCTCTGGGTCGCAGAGCGTCTTGAAAAGGTGACTTGAAAGGATCCGCTACACAACTACTTGACGTTATGACGCTACACTTGAAAACATGAAAACAATTACCAAGAGAGCAACCATATACCTCGATTCCCAGATCCATAGAGCTCTGCTACTCAAAGAAATAGAGGCGATTCAGAAGAAAGATCGTCTGCGCATCATGGAAGAGAAAAACCCATTCAGAATATAGTGAGAACAACTCGACTCAGGGGGTGCGGGGACGCCCGAGGTATTCATTCATCCCTTTGATGGCGCAGAATTCCCCGCACATGGAGCAGACCTCCTGGTCTTGCGGAGGCGACGACTGCCGAAGGGACCGTGCCCACTCCGGGTCCAAAGAGAGCCGGATCTGTTCCTCCCAGTTGAGCGCCCGCCTGGCCTTGGCCATGCTCACGTCCCGGTCCATGGCGCCCGGGATCCCTTTGGCAATGTCCGCGGCATGGGCCGCGATTTTCGACGCGATGACACCCTGTCTCACGTCCTCGACCGTCGGGAGCCTCAGGTGCTCGGACGGGGTCACATAGCAGAGGAAGTCTGCGCCTGCGGCTGCGGCCAATGCCCCTCCGATGGCCGAGGTGATGTGGTCATAGCCCGGCGCGATATCCGTGACCAGGGGCCCGAGCACGTAAAACGGCGCGCCGTGACACAGGGATTTCTGCATCTCCACGTTGGCCTTGATCTGATGGATGGGCACATGCCCCGGCCCTTCGATCATAACCTGGACTTCGGCCTCCCGGGCCCGGCGGGTCAGCTCGCCCAGGGTGATCAGCTCCTGGATCTGAGCTCGGTCCGTGGCATCGGCCAGGCAGCCGGGCCGCATGCCGTCTCCGAGACTGAGACAGAGGTCATAGCGCCGGGCAAGATCGAGCAGGCGGTCGAAGTCCTCGTACAGCGGGTTCTCCCTCTCATGATGAATCATCCACTCCACAAGAAAGGAACCCCCTCGGCTCACCACATTGAGAAGGCGGCCCTGATGCTTCAGGGCTTCCAGCGCGGAAAGGGTGACTCCGCAGTGGACGGTGACGAAGTCCACGCCTTCGGAGGCCTGCCGCTCGATCACGTTAAAGAGATCGTCGGCGTTCATCTGCACGATCCCCTTCTTCTGCTCCGCGGCCAGAAGGGCGGCTTCATAGATCGGTACGGTCCCGACCGGAACAGGAAACTCCGAAAGGATCCGGCCGCGGATGGCCGGAAGGTCGCCGCCTGTGCTCAGGTCCATGAGGGTGTCGGCCCCGGCCTCCACGGCCGTGCGCGCCTTTGCCATCTCTTCGTCCGCCTGCGCGTGGTCTTTTGAAGTCCCGATGTTGGCGTTGATCTTGGTGCGAAGCCCTTGCCCGATCCCGATGGGCACGCCGTTCTTCCGTGCCCGGCTCTTCACGATCACGATCCTTCCGTCCGACACGGCTTGGGCGATCTGTTCGGAGGCGATCCCCTCGTTCTCGGCCACCTGGTTTACCTCAGGTGTGATCTCTCCCCTGCGTGAGGCGCTGATCTGGTTCATGTCATGTCCTTTCATTGATGAGAGAGATAAACTCCCTGGCCGCCTTCCTTACATCCGTTGCGGTTAGGATGCCGGAGATCAGGGCGATCCCGTGGGCTCCGGCATCGAGAACCGCGTGCGTATTTTCCTTGTTGATCCCTCCGACGGCGAAGACCGGGATACGGATCTTTCGAGTCACCTCGGAGAGGCGGTCGAGGCCCACCGGCGGGCCGTACGCCCTCTTGGACGGGGTTTCGAACACGGGTCCGAATGTGATGAAGTCGGCCCCGTCTTCCTGGGCTCGTGCCGCCTCCTCCAGAGAATGCGTGGATACCCCGATGTATTTGGAATCGCCTATGATCTTTCGGGCCTCGGCCGCTGAATAACCGCTCTGCGTGAGATGAACGCCGTCCGACTCCACGGCCGCGGCCAGATCGGCGCGGTCGTTGATGAAGAGCCTCGCCCCGAACTCCCGTGTGAGCTTGCGCAATTCCAGTCCTGTCTCAAAGATCCTGCGGTCGCTCCAATCCTTCTCCCTGAGCTGTATGGCCTGCACCCCCCCCTCAAGCGCCTCCCGAAGCTCGGGAAGCAGGGCCTCATCCTTGACCTGGCGCCGGTCCGTGATCAGGCAGAGCTCAAAATCTATTGGTTTCATGATTGAATCAGCCCTTCCACCGGGCTGCTCGCCGAGGCGTAGAGTTTCTTGGGGATTCGGCCGGCCTTAAAGGCCAGCCGCCCGGCCTGAACGGCGTGGTTCATGGCGCGGGCCATCATCACCGGATCTTTGGCCCCGGCAATCCCCGTGTTCATGAGCACGGCGTCGGCGCCCAGTTCCATGGCGATCGCGGCATCGGATGCGGTTCCCACACCTGCATCCACCACCACCGGCAAAGAGACCGTTTCTATGATAATCCGGATGTTGTAAGGATTGCAGATCCCGAGGCCCGATCCGATGGGCGCGCCCAGGGGCATGACCGCCGCGGCCCCCGCCTCCTCAAGTTTCTTGGCCATGATGGGATCGTCATTGGTGTACGGAAGCACGATGAATCCCTCTTTGACGAGCACGCGGGTCGCCTCGAGCAGGGCCTCATTGTCCGGGAACAGGGTCTTGGGATCTCCGATCACTTCCAGCTTGACCATGTCCGAGATCCCCGCGGCACGGGCCAGACGGGCCGTGCGTACGGCTTCATCGGCCGTGAAGCACCCGGCCGTATTCGGAAGGATCTTGTATTTTTTCGGATCAATGTATTCGAACAGGTTCTCCTTGGACGGATCCGTGATGTTGACCCGCCGGACCGCGACCGTAACCACGTCCGCGCCCGAGGCCTCCACGGCGAGCCGGGTCTCTTCAAAGTCCTTGTATTTGCCGGTCCCGATCCAGAGCCTGGATTTGAATTCGATCCCCTCAATAACCAACTTGTCTTCCATGATTTCTCCCTTCTTTGATCACTGATCCTCTCTACTTTTGCTGTCTTCCGTTCTTGCTGTCGTCCGTCCTCTGTCCTTCCGCCCGCCGCTCCTATCCTCCCCCCACAAAGCTTACAATCTCAATCCGGTCCCCTTCATGGAGGGGCGTCTTATCATAGGCCTCGGGCGGAACGATCTCACGGTTTCTCTCCACGGCCGCACGGGCGCAGGAGATCCCGATCTCTTCGATCAATACAGAGAGTAAGATCCCATCGGCAACGTCTTTTTCTTCACCATTGACAAGAATTTTCATCTCCACCTTTCTGTTTTATTTCAAATTTCAAATTTGAAATTTCAAATTGTTTCTGCGTGGCGCTGCCGGCATGTTCTCTCAGATATTCCGTGAGAGACGAAAGTGCATGGGTGAGGCAGAAATCCCTGATCTCCCCTTTTCCCGCCTTGGTACGAAACCGCTCTCCGGTCCGGCCGGCCCGGTAACAGGCGGTGCAGAGACTGGGGAGCAGGCCGGCCCCGAGGACCGAACGGACTACCTCTTCCAGGGATCTTGTGTCGTTCAAAGAGAATTGGGATGTGCCCCCGCCCTGGTCCGGGTGGGTATACCCTCCGATGTCGGTGCGGGAGCCGGCGCTGATCTGCGATGCGCCCAGATGGATGACCTGATCTCGAAGGTCCGCGCTCTCTCGCGTGGAGACCACCACTCCGGCATAGGGGACCGCGATACGATAGACGGCCACGATCTTCCTGAAGTCCCGGTCCGAAACCGGGAAGGGCGCTTGGATAAGGGCCGCTCCTTCTGCGGGCATCAGCCGGGGAACCGCAATGGTGTGCGGGCCTGCGCCGTAATGCTCTTCCAGATACCGGGCGTGAGCGATCAGGGAGAGGACCTCAAACCGGTAATCGTACAAGCCGAGAAGGGCGCCCATGCCTACATCCTCAAATCCCCCTTCCATGGCCCGGTCCATGGCCGAGAGTCTTTTATGATAGTCATGTTTTAAACCGGAAGGGTGCATCCTCTCATAGGTCTTTCGGTGATAGGTCTCCTGGAAGCACTGATAGACCCCGGCGCCCGAGGCCTTGAGCCTTGAAAAATCCTCTACGGTCATGGGCGCGGCATTGACGTGAACGATGCGGATGCCGGTCTCCCTGTAGACGGCTTCCACGGCCGCAGTCAGGTATTCCACGGATGAAGCGGATGGGTCCTCGCCTGCCACCAGCAGGAGACGGCGGTGCCCCTTGCCGTAGAGGAAAGCGGCCTGCTGCGCGATCTCCGGGATGGAGAGGGTCCTGCGGTCCGCCTGTTGATTGTCCCGGCGGAAACCGCAATACAAACAGTTGTTGATGCACCGATTGGAGACGTACAAGGGGGCAAAGAGGCCGATCCGTTTTCCGAAGGCCTTTTCCTTGATCTCTCTTGCCGTGCTGTAAATCATATCCAGGCATGGTTCCCCGCTCACATTCAGAAGGGCCGCAGCCTCATCCAGTCCAAGGCCCTCCCCTCTTGCGGCCCGGTCCAGGATGTTCCTTATCCCATCGGCTTCCACCGGACCGGTCTGCATCAGGGAGTGGATGTATTCGTCATCGATTACGAGGTCATGAACCCTCTCCGCCATCTTTATTTTTCACCTTCCTCTCCCAGCAGAATACGAAGGACCAGGCTGGCCTGGTGGTGCGCGGCCACGCCCACCCGGGGGGACATCAGTCCCACACCAGGCCCGGCGGCCGTTGCCCCGTCGCCGACCATGAAGCATCTGCCGGAAAAACGTGTAATCCGAATCTCTTCAGAAGGTCCGTAGCCGGCCAGGCCCGATACCCCCACCACGAAGCTCTCCGGAAGTTTTGAAAGAACCGTGTTACAGAGCATGGCCTTGGCCTCCGGGGTGTCGAAGGCCTCCACCACCACCCGGGCGCGCTTCATGATGCCGGGGAGGTTCTCGGGGCTCAGGCGCACCTCATACCCTGTGATACGGATATAAGGGTTGATTCTTTTCAGGTTCCGGATCGTCGCCTCCACCTTGCTCATGCCGATCTGGTCCGTAAAATACTGCTGCCGGTTCAGATTGGACGGCTCCACCACGTCATAGTCCGTGAGAATCAACTCTCCTATTCCAAGCCGTGCCAGCGCCACGGCCACTGTGGAGCCGAGCCCGCCGAGTCCTGCGATACCCACCACACCCTTTTTTACTTTTTCGTGAACCCCGGGGGTATGACGGGCCGTGACCAGGGTTTGAAACTCCTCTGCAGAAGGGGTTTCCCCCCGCCGGATCAGGACGATCCTGTCTCCTGGGCTGAGTCTACAGTTTTCCCGCACCGGAAATCCGTTGACGATCAACAGATCGGCATCCGGCTTGAATGCCTTGTGAATGTCAAATAGGGTCCACGACTCCAAAACGTCATGATAGCTTTCGTTAACCTTGATCTTCATCTGATTTTTCTTTAAACCAGAATCCGAGGGCTGTAAACTGAATGATTGGGAGATCCGGATACGAAAGGATTATCCGGTGATTTGGAAGGATAGGCATCCCCGGCCGGTGCAAACCATCATCCAAACCGCTTCCCTACGCTGGCATTACCCAGATCAGGTTCAAGGGGTTGCCCGTGTTTTACAGGCTCTCAGTTGTTACAACTCCCCCAGGGTTTACTGGAGATTAGACATTAGCAGAACCGGCTCAGCATGTCAAACGCTTTTCTCTCGGCGGGTTTGTAAAAGCTGTCGAGGGTCTTCAAAAGGCCTTTTTTCTGCAGGATGTTATGGCATCCGTCTCCCCATGGGACAAGAAGGCGGCATCCGCCCGGATTTGCAATTGACTCTACAGGCGATATATGTTTAAAATGGTTGATGATCAAGGAGTTATCCATCTGATTTTGATCCATCTATCTCTATCTTGGACCCAGTCTGAATACATCCAGGGCGGTTTCCCTGAAAGGTGAGGGGTGAAAAGTGTTTAAAAAGACCGGGCATTGATCATGAACAGCATCAAGAGAACAGACGGACTCAAGATCATGCGTGTCCACCCCGGGTCCAAGGCCGAGAGGTCCGGAATCAGGGAGGGAGATTTCCTGCTAAGGATCAACGGCCGTCTCATAGAAGATCCGATTGATTACCGTTTTTTTGAAAGCGAGGAAGATGTCGTTATTGAGATCGAACGCGAGACGGCCCATCACCGCATGGCATTAACCAAGGAAATGGATGAAGACCTCGGGCTTGAACTTAAAGAGCCGCGTTACAGGACATGCCGGAACCACTGCATGTTTTGCTTTGTCCGTCAGATGCCCAAGGGTCTGCGGAGATCCCTGTATGTGAAGGACGATGATTACCGGCTCTCCTTCATGCATGGGAACTATATCACACTGACCAACCTGACCCAGTCGGATTTTGAACGGATTTTTCAGCAGCGTCTCTCCCCGCTCTATGTTTCAGTTCATGCCACAGAGGATGCGGTCAGGCGAAGGATACTGGGGAATCCGGAGGCCCCTTCTATTCTCCCGGCCATGAAGCGCCTCATATCCGGCGGGATCCGTCTGCATACGCAGATCGTCTTGTGCCCCGGCGTTAATGACGGGGCGGTGCTGGATCACACGGCGGGCGAACTGATGGATCTCTGGCCGGGCGTTTCCTCCGCGGCCGTGGTCCCGGTGGGGTTGACACGGCACCGAGAGAATTTGGAGCCCCTTCAGGGGATAGATCCGCATTATGCCGGGTGGGTCCTGAATCAAGTCGAGGCCTTCCAGAAGATATGTATCCGGCGGTTTTCAGAGCCGTGGATCTTTGCCTCCGATGAATTTTACCTGACCGCCGGCCGCTCTTTTCCTCCCGTGAAGCGCTATGGGGAACTCCCCCAGGTCGAAAACGGCGTCGGCATGACGCCGTTGTTTGTTCAACAGGTGGAAAAGGCGCTGAATCGTCTTCCCAAAGATCAGGCCGGGAGAAGGTATGTCATCGGGACAGGGGTATCGGCCTATCCCGTCCTTCACAGGCTGATTCAGCGGATTATGGATCAGACCGGATGCAGAGTGGACCTGGTCCGGATCAGGAACCGGTTCTTCGGGGATTCGGTCACGGTTTCCGGCCTTCTCACCGGAAGTGACCTGATGGATGCCTTCTTGAAGCATACCCATACCGGCGGCCCCATCATCCTCCCGAACAGTATGCTCAGGCTTAAGAAGAGGACCTTTTTGGACGGGATGAACATACGCGATGTGGAAAAACAGATAGGCTGGCGGCTCCGGTTTGTGGAAAGCAGCGCGGAGGGGTTTTTGAGCCCTTTTTTAAAAGTTAGAATTCCTTAATTTCATTAGAGAAAAATACTTTCCCCTGGATCAGAATAGACCTTGACAATTTTGGTCACCATCAACTAAAATTTTAATATAGGCAATGTGACTGTTCCTTCATGGATCCAGGATGCCGTACGCGTCCGGGATGCGGTCGGCTGAGGAGGTTGTTTCATGGCAGGGAGATTAGGCGCCCTCTTGATTAACGCGAATCTGATCAGTGAAGAGCAACTGCAGAAAGCCCTTGCCAAGCAAAAAAAAGAAGGCGGAAGACTCGGAAGCAGCCTGGTTCACATGGGATATATCAAGGAAGACAGCCTGATCGCCTTTTTAAGCCATCAGTACGGCATCCCGTCCGTTGATGTTTCAAAGTTTGAAATCGACCGTGAAGTGATCAAACTGATTCCCTCCGAAGTCGCCCAGAAATACATGATTATCCCGCTCAACCGGACCGGTTCGACCCTGACCATCGCCATGGTCGATCCCTCCAATGTCTTTGCCATCGACGATGTCAAATTCATGACCGGGTACAATGTGGAACCGGTGGTTTCTTCGGAGGCCGCGATTAAAGAAGCCATCAACAAGTATTATGACTCATCCGACATGCTTCAGACCGTGATGCAGGATATCCAGGAAGATATCAATATTGATATCATCGAAGATACGATAGAGGATGTCGACATCGGGGAGATCAAGCAGGCGGTCGAGGAAGCCCCGGTCGTCAAACTGGTCAACCTGATCCTCGCTGAGGCCATCAAGAAGGGGGCGAGCGATATTCATATTGAACCTTATGAAAAGGATTTCAGGGTTCGTTACCGGATAGACGGCATGCTCTACGAGGTGATGGCGCCCCCGAAACGGCTCAAGGATGCCCTGACCTCCCGCCTGAAGATCATGGCTGAGCTGGATATCGCCGAAAGGAGGCTCCCACAGGACGGCCGCATCAAGTTGAAGATGAAAGGCAAGGAAGTGGACCTCCGTGTTTCCACCCTGCCGACCCTTTTTGGGGAAAAAGTGGTGATGCGTATCCTGGACAAGAGCAACCTCATGCTCGACATGACCAAGCTGGGGTTTGAGGCCGAAGAGCTGAAGAAACTGACGAAAGCCATCTTCGCCCCCTACGGCATGGTCCTGGTCACGGGGCCGACCGGGAGCGGTAAATCCACAACCCTTTATTCCGCCCTCGGACAGATCAACAAGCCGGAGATCAACATCATGACGGCAGAGGACCCGGTGGAATACAACCTTTTTGGAATCAATCAGGTCCAGATGAAGGAAGAAATCGGGTTGAACTTCGCGGCCTCTCTCCGATCCTTCCTGCGTCAGGACCCGGATGTGATCATGGTGGGTGAGATCCGGGATTACGAAACCGCCGAGATCGGGGTCAAGGCGGCCCTGACCGGTCACCTGGTGCTGAGCACCCTCCATACCAATGATGCGCCGAGCACCATCAACCGACTGCTGAACATGGGGATCGAGCCATTTCTGGTCGCCTCTTCGGTGATCCTGATCATGGCCCAGCGTCTTGCCCGGAAGGTCTGTTCGGAGTGCAAACAGCAGGTGGAGATTCCGGAAAAGACCCTGATTGATATCGGACTTACGCCCAAGCAGGTCTCAGAGGTCACCATCTACCAAGGCGCCGGATGCGCGGCGTGCAACAATACCGGATACAAAGGCCGGTTGGGCCTCTATGAAGTCATGCCTGTGGATGAGCACATTCGTGAACTCATCCTTGAAGGGGCCTCTGCGGCGGAGATCAAGCAGGCCGCCATTGAAAACGGGATGATGTCCCTGCGCATGGCCGCATTGAATAAGTTGATGAGCGGTGTCACCACGGTTGACGAAGTCCTCCGGGTCACCTTCGGAGACTGACGTGAGGGCGAGGGTTGGAGATCCAGGTTAAAACTTTTTTTGTTTCAGGCGCCGTTCCCGGGCGTGATGAAATATAACAAGCCGAGATTTTTTTATAGGAGGGTTCAATGACCCTGAGTTTACATCAACTGTTGAAAACCATGATAGAAAAAGGCGCATCGGATCTGCACGTCACCACGGGTTCCGCACCCCAGATACGGGTAGACGGAAAGCTGATGCCCTTGAATCTCCCGCCCTTATCCTCGGCTGAGACCAAGCAGCTCTGCTACAGTGTGCTGACCGATGCGCAGAAACACCGTTTTGAAGAAGAGAGCGAACTGGATCTCTCCTTCGGGGTCAAGGGGCTCAGCCGGTTTCGGGCGAATTTTTTTATGCAGCGCGGGGCCATGGGCGGGGCCTTCCGGACCATACCCTACAAGATTCTCACCTTCAGCGAGCTGGGGCTTCCGGCCGTTGCAGAGAAACTTTGTGAAAAACCCAGGGGATTGATTCTGGTGACGGGCCCCACGGGAAGCGGAAAATCAACCACCCTGGCCTCCATGATCGACAAGATCAACAGTGAACGGCATGAACATATCATTACGGTTGAGGATCCCATTGAATTTCTGCACCATCACAAGAAGTGCGTGGTGAATCAGAGAGAGGTCAATGCGGATACCAAGTCTTTTAAAAACGCCTTGAAATACATCCTGCGTCAGGATCCCGACGTGGTTCTGATCGGGGAGATGCGGGATCTGGAGACGATCGAGGCCGCCCTGATCGTCTCCGAGACCGGCCATCTGGCCTTCGCCACGCTCCATACGAATTCCGCCGTCCAGACGATCAACAGGATTATCGATGTCTTCCCATCCCATCAGCAGTCGCAGGTCCGGGCCCAGCTTTCCTTTGTTCTTGAAGGAGTGCTTTCCCAGCAGTTGCTTGCCAAGGCCAGCGGAGAAGGACGCGTGCTGGCCATTGAGGTCATGATCCCGAACGCGGCCATCCGGAACCTGATTCGAGAGGACAAGGTCCATCAGATCTACTCGTCCATGCAGACCGGGCAGGAACAGTTCGGCATGCAGACCATGAACCAGGCGCTCTATGACTTGTATAAAAAACGGTTGATTACCTATGAGGATGCATTAGGGCGCTCCACGGTGCCTGAAGAGATGCTGGTGATGCTGCAGAGAGGCGGCGCCGTTGGAAATAATGACGATATGAGAAGCCGCCGTTCGTCAAAGGTGAAATACTAAAAACAAACAGCAGTCAAATATTTCCTGGAGATGAATTATGGAAGCTTTCAAGTATGCTGGGAAAACAAGCGCCGGGATCATCAAGAAGGGCGTCATACAGGCGGCCTCGAAAGACGAGGCCATGTCCATCCTGCGCCAGCAGGGGATTCGCGCCACTTCAGTGAAACCCAAACCCAAAGACATTGAGATCAAAATCCCCGGACTGGGGAGGGGAGTCAAGGAAACGGAGATCGTGATCTTCACCCGGCAGTTTGCCACGATGATCGATGCGGGACTCCCTCTGGTTCAGTGCCTGGATATTCTTTCCTCCCAGACTGAGAACAAGACCTTTGCAAAGGCCATTGCCGCCGTTAAGCAGGACGTCGAAGGCGGATCCACCTATGCGGATGCCTTGCGCAAGCACCCGAATATTTTCAATGATCTTTATGTCAATATGGTGGAGGCCGGCGAAGTCGGCGGCATCCTGGATACGATTCTCAACCGTCTGGCCGGCTATATTGAGAAGGCCGTTAAACTGAAGAAGAAGGTGAAGGGGGCCATGGTCTATCCGGCCGTGGTGTTGAGCGTTGCTGTGATCGTGGTCGCCATCATCATGGTCTATGTGATCCCCGTATTTCAGAAGATGTTTGCGGGGTTCGGAAGCGCTCTTCCCGCTCCGACACGGCTGGTGATCGCGATGAGTGTTTTTGTAAAAGCAAACATTGTGTTTATGATCATGGCCATTGTTCTTTTCGTCATTGCCTTCTCCCAGGCCTACAAGAGGTCCCAACGCTTTAAGAAAGGGGTCCATATTGCTCTGCTTAGGTTCCCCTTGATCGGCACCCTGATCCGAAAAGTGGCCGTGGCCAAATTTACGAGAACGCTTGGGACGCTGATCAGCAGCGGTGTGCCGATCCTGGACGGGCTTGAGATCGTGGCCAAGACCGCCAACAACAAGGTTATCGAAGAAGCGGTCATGAAGACCCGAGAGAGTATCCGGGAAGGGAAAACCATTGCGGAACCCCTCTCCGAGACCAAGGTCTTTCCGCCTATGGTCGTTCAGATGATCGGCGTCGGAGAGCAGACCGGCGCTCTGGATGCCATGTTATCCAAGATCGCCGACTTCTACGACGAAGAGGTGGACAATGCCGTGGCGACCCTGACCTCCATGCTTGAGCCGATCATGATGGTCTTCCTGGGCGGAACCGTCGGGTTCCTGGTCGTGGCCATGTACCTGCCGGTCTTCAAAATGGCGGAAGTCGTCCATTAACCCGGTCCGGTTTCATTCCGGTTTAAAACCGGCTTGCCCGGGATGAATCCGTGAGGCCGATGTCGGGTCGTTTTCTCATGTCCGAAAGATTTGAATTACATGATGATGACATCACGAACCGCTTGAAGTGGCTCATGCTCATGCGCATGATCCTGGTGACCTTCCTGCTTGGGGTCACGCTGATCGCCGGCTTCAAGAGCCGCAGCCAGGAAGTGGTTTCGTCATTTACGTCGCTCTATCTCCTGATCGGATACTCCTATCTTTTTACGGGTTTTTCTGCGGTTGTATTCAAATATGTGAAGCGGAAGATAGGGCTGAGCTATTTCCAGATCCTGGGCGATATCGTATTCATCACCGGAGTTCTTCAAATCACCGGCGGGATTGAAAGTCCTTTTGTCTTTCTCTATTTTCTCTCCATCATCAGCGGAAGCATTCTTTACTATAAGCGGGGGAGCCTGTCCGCCGCCGCCTTGAGCGCCCTTTCTTATATGGTTCTCTTCTATTTCAACACGGCAGGCTGGTCCTGGTTCCATGCCGGCGGTCATTCCATAACGGAAATGACGCAGCTGTATTACCGGGGTTTCCTGAATCTTTTTTCGTTCTTTGTCATTGCCTTCTTAAGCAATGAGCTGGCGAAGCGTCTGGAGACGGCCGGGGAGGAGATCAAGGAGAGAGAGGACAGGATTGAGGATCTGCAGGTCTTGCATGAAAATATCATCCGCAGCGTGACCAGCGGCCTGATCACGACGGATCAAAACGGCATGATCACCTCGGTAAACCTCTCTGCAGAGAAGATTCTTCAGATGTCCATGAATGAGATCCTTCACGCAGGAGTCGTCCGGATCTTCCCTTATCCCGAAGTCAGGGGCTACCTGAACCGTCATGTTTCGGATGATGATGAAGGCTACAGCCGGTTTGAAATAACCCATATCAGCCGGCATGGCGATGAGAAGACCCTGGGTATGACTCTGTCGCGCCTTCGGAACACGAAGGGCGACTATACCGGTTTTCTTTGCGCCTTTCAGGATCTGACCCGATTCAAGTCCATGGAAGAGAAGATGAAAAAAAGAGAACAATTGGCCGTCATCGGCGAGCTTGCCGCGGGCATCGCCCATGAGATCCGAAATCCCCTTGCTTCCATGAGCGGCTCCATCCAGGTGTTACGATCCGAACTCGATCTCAGCAAGGAGAACAGAAGGCTCATGGATATCATCCTCAAGGAGACGGACCGGCTGAACAGCCTCATCGGGAACTTCCTGATGTATGCGCGCCCGCGTTCTTTGGAGTGCAGGCCTGTTCGGATCAAAGAGCTGATAGACGAGGCGGTCACCCTTCTGAAAAACAGCGGAAGGATAGCGGCTTCGATCCGGATCGAAACGGATATCGAAGAAGATACGGAAATTTTTGCCGACCCCGTTTCCATCCGCCAGGTGTTTTGGAATCTTGCGGTCAATGCCGTTGAAGCCATGCCGGAGGGCGGCATCCTTCGGGTGTCGGTCAAGGCGCAGGACCGGAAGCTCTCCAAAGAGAAAGGGAGCACGGGATTTGTGCGGATGACGGTCTCGGATACGGGCGGGGGGATCGATCCTGCGGCCAGGAAAAAACTCTTCTTCCCTTTCTATACCACCAAGGAACGCGGGTCGGGGCTGGGGCTTGCCATTGTCCATCAGATTGTACAGCAGCATGCGGGCTGGATCGATGTGGTCAATCATCCCGGATCGGGAGTGGAGTTCCATCTCTATCTGCCTGAGGCCGCCCCATCCATGGTCTTGAATGGAGTATAGATGGATCCCATTTTAATCGTTGACGATGAAGAAAGCATGCGGGAGTTTCTCTCCATCATGCTGAAAAAGGAAGGGTACGCCGTGAAGACGGCGGAGAGCGCCGGTGATGCCCTCCGCATGATTGAAAAGCAGATCTTCGCCCTGGTGATCTCAGACATCAAGATGCCGGGTATGGATGGAATCCAGCTCCTATCAGAGATCCGGAAGATCTCTCCGGATACGCAGGTTCTCATGATCACAGCCTTCGGTTCCACGGATACCGCTGTGGAAGCCATGAGGAAAGGGGCCATCGATTATGTGGTCAAGCCCTTCAAGGTGGACGAGATCAAGATCATTATTGAGAATGCCCTGGAGAAAAAGCGCCTGGAGCAGGAGAACGTCCTTCTGAAGCAGGAGCTTTTGTCGCTCGGCGGACTGGACCGGATCGTGGGGAAGAGCCAGGCCATGCAGCGTGTTTTTTCGGTCATTCAGAAGACGGCCAACAGCAAGAGCAATGTCCTGATTACCGGGGAGAGCGGCACCGGCAAGGAGTTGGTCGCCAGGGCCATCCACCGGCTGAGCCAGCGGGCGGACAAGCCGTTTGTCAGCGTGAACTGCGGCGCGCTTCCCGAGAACCTCTTGGAAAGCGAACTTTTCGGTCACCAACGCGGGGCCTTCACCGGCGCGGTGGAGAACAAGATGGGGTTGTTTCAAGCGGCGGATGGAGGGACGATCTTTCTCGATGAGATCGGCGAGATGACCCCTGCCATGCAGGTCAAGATTCTGCGCGTCCTGCAGGATCAGGAGTTCCGCAGGATCGGCGGGATTGAGGATATCCGTGTGGATGTCCGCGTGATTGCAGCCTCCAATCAGAACTTCGACCGGATGGTCAAGGAGAAGAAGTTCCGTGAGGATCTCTATTACCGGCTGAATGTCATCCCGATAGAGGTTCCAAGCCTGAGAGAGAGAAGAGAGGATATCCCCCTGCTGGTGAGCCATTTTCTCAAAAAGTATTCCCCAAACGGGGTTCTGACCGTAACACAGGAGTGCATGGACCTTCTGGTCCGGCATGAATGGAAGGGAAATGTCCGGGAACTTGAAAATATCATTGAGCGGTCCATTGTGATGATGCAGGGGGACCGGATTACCGTTGATTGTCTTCCCAAGCATATCCTGGAGGGGGCTGAATCCTCCGGAGATCTCACTGTGGAGATTCCTGCAGACGGAGTGGATTTCGACCGGGTCATCTCGGAGATCGAAAAGGATCTCCTCCTCAAGGCGCTTCATAAAACCGGGTGGGTCAAGAAGGAAGCCGCCCTCATCTTAAACATGAGCTTCCGTTCCTTCCGCTACAAATTGAGCAAGTACGGCATCAGCAAGATTGATGCCGAAGACTGACGGAATCCATTACTCTGACTCTCCCCATATCAGGCCTGTTCCTGAGTTCTGCGGCTTTTCTAAAAAATCCGGCGCTTGAATTTTAAATCGGCATGTGATAACGTACCCGTTAAAGGTTCACGGCATGCAGGAACTTTGACGTTATCATAACCCACCCATGGGGAGAAGGCCATGCTGATACTCAAGATGATAGTCACGCTGATCATTTTTCTCGGTCTCCTTTTTTTTGCAAATCAGAACAGCACGGATGTTTCAATTTATTACGGCATGAAGGGCCCCATCCAGCTCCCCCTCTTTCTTGCGATCCTGATATCATTCCTGGCCGGAATGATCATCGCGTTATTCATCAGCTATATTGAGAAGTTTAAGCTCAAAGGACAAATTCGGGCTCTCAGGAGAGAGAAAAAGGCGATGGAAGGGGAACTGAACTCCCTTAGGAGAATGCCCATACTTGAATCCATGACCCAAAGACATCCTGAAGAAATCCCGCCGGATGAGCCCAAGGGGATCGTATGATCCATCCTCAGATCGAGACGATCCTTCTGATCGGGATAGGATTCCTTGCAGGGGCCGCCCTCGTCCGGATCCTTCCCAGGAAAGACCACGTCTCCAAGAATCAGCAAGAGGGCCGTACCGGCTTTTACAAAAGTCTGAACTATATCCTCTCCAATGAGCATGATAAAGCCATCGAGGAATTCACCCATATGGTGGAGCTGGATTCCGAAACCGTGGAGGTCTATCTTGCCCTGGGAAGTCTGTTCCGCTCCAAGGGCGAGGTCGGCCGGGCCATTCGGATTCACCAGAGCATCATCGTCCGCCCTTCACTGGACAAGAGGATCAAGGTCCAGGCATACTTTGATCTGGCCCTGGACTACCAGAAGGCCGGTCTTTTCGACAACGCAATCGAAACATTCAGGGCCGTTATTCAGTTGGACCCCCATCATTTCCAGGCGCACCAGCGCCTGGAAAAGATCTACGAAGAGGAGAAGAGCTGGGACAAGGCCTTCGAGATCCAGAAGAAGATCCAGAAACTGACCAACACCAAGGACACCATGGTGCTGGCGCATCTGGAAACCGAAAAGGCCAAGCGCCTTCAGGAGCAAGGCCCGATAGACGATGCAATCCAGGGCTACAGGAGGGCGATACAGATCGACCGCAGATGTGTGGATGCCTATCTGCATCTCGGCGACCTGTTCCATGATCAGGGAAAGTACCAGAAGGCGATCGGCATCTGGGAAGAGGTTTCAGAGCTCATCCCGGAATATGCCTTTCTGACCTACAAGAGGCTGGAGAATGCCTATTACGAACTCGGCCGGTACGAGGAGATGGGGGAGATCTATAAGAGAAATGTTACCAGGAATTCCAAGGATGTCCAGAGCCGGTTGGTCCTGGGAGACCACTACATCAGAAAAGGGGAGCTAAACGACGCCGCCCAGGAATACCAGGATGTCATCAGGATCAGTCCGAATTGCATTGAGGCCCACCGGAGGATGGCGGAGATCCTGGTATCCCAGGGAAAGATGGATGAACTCAAACGTGAACTGGAGATGGTGATGACGATCTTTTCCACCAAATACCTTTTTTACCATTGCAGCGGGTGCGGTTTTGAATCCAAGAATATCCTCTGGCACTGCCCCCAGTGCAAGAGCTGGGATACTTTTGTCCATTAAAACCGGAATTCGTTATTCGCCCGTGGCCGCCTTGTGGAGTTTGATCTCCACCATATCAAAGCTCCCTTTTCAATGATCCCTTTCTATCAGAATTAATGCTGAGGACCACGGGCATAAGTCGGCTTGGCCTGATCCTCCTCCTTTACGAGTCATCAACCGCCGGTATGGGAACCATGCATTAGAATGATCTTGACATGAATATCTATTGGGTGATAAATAACCCTTAACGGTAAAAATAGAAAAAGTGGAAGGCTTGTTTTCTGAAACTTACTTGCATCAGCAGAGGGAAGATTAAACATTAAATAGGGCGCTGTCCCTATTATTTTACTAACACGTAATATCATGACAATAATTGCCTTTACTACCTCCCGTTCTTTTTGGTATGATGATTGACAAATGATACGGACATCCCATGACGAAAAATAGAAAATACGATAAAACCAAAAAGGACATCCCTCTCGTTGCGGAAGAAGAAGCCGTTTATCTGGCACGAGTAGACGGAACATTACAGGATGTAAAATTAAAACCCAAGCTGATTGATCTATTCGCCGGTGCCGGCGGTATGACGCTCGGATTCACGAAGTTGACCGGTCATGGTTTTGAGCCGGTTTGGGCGAACGATTTTAACGATCATGCAGCAAGGACGTACAATGCCAATTTCGGCAACCATTGTATCGTCGGCGACATTGTAAGCATTCTCGAAAACCCACGTACTAAAATTCCGAAAGCCGACGTAGTCATCGGCGGCCCACCCTGTCAAGGTTTCAGCCTTCTCAATAAGAACCGAGACGACGACCCGCGCAAGCAACTATGGCGACCGTACATGGATATTGTAGAACGCTCCGGCGCCTCCATTTTCGTCATGGAAAATGTCCCCCAAATGCTTGATTCTTTCGAGCATGGTGAAATCATCGGAGTTGCCGAATCGCTGGGTTTCAAACTTCGCTGGGCTAAGTTATGTGCAGCGGATTACGGCGTATCGCAAACAAGATGGCGTGCTTTCATAATAGGCTGTAAATTCGCAGACCCTGAAGGTGTTTTCCCTCCGAAAAAAACAAACTACAATATCAACAACGGTTATCGCAAAGCGTTTTCTGAAGAGTTCGACTCATATATTGTGAATCCTTCGCCGTGGAGAAACGTTCGCGATGCCATCGCCGATCTGCCGCCGCCGGTCGGAACGGAAATTCGGGACATCCCGCCCCCGCTTGACCTTCACTTCGGACGTACGCCTACGCCGATGAGTATGAAACGTTATCGCGCTATACCGAAAGAGGGGATGAATCGATTCGACCTTCAAAAGAAAGCGCCGGATATTACTCCTGCATGTTGGATTCGCAAAACATCCGGCGGTACTGATCTATTCGGAAGGCTCTGGTGGGATAGGCCGTCTTTTACTATAAGAACGGAGTTTTTCAAACCGGAGAAAGGGCGCTATCTTCATCCCGTGCAGCATCGGCCTATAACCCACCGAGAGGCTGCGAGACTGCAATCATTCCCCGATGATTTCAGATTCGTCGGGACAAAGATAGAAGTAGCGAAACAAATAGGCAACGCAGTCCCGCCATTGTTGGCCGCGCGCATCGCCGATTGTGTATACACGTTGCTTCTGTCCAAGGAAATAAATCGATGTCGGACGTCTTCAGCAGGAAAAAAAGAAGCTGGATTATGGCGCGAGTTTCAGGTAGCAACACAAAGCCTGAAATAATCGTCCGAAGAATACTTTACGGCTTGGGTTTTCGTTATCGTATAAATGTCCGAAAGTTGCCAGGCACTCCCGATATTGTATTATCGAAGCATAATAAAGTGGTCTTCGTTCATGGCTGTTTCTGGCATGGCCATAAAGGCTGTAAACGTTCCAAGAGGCCAACTACGAATGTCGCTTTTTGGAACAGGAAAATAGACAAGAACATCGAGAGAGACAAAAACGGTTTAAAAGAACTTCGGCGGCTCGGTTGGAAGCCGCTGGTGATTTGGGAATGCCAGACAAAGAAACTCGAATCACTGGAAAAAAGGCTCGTTCGCTTTTTCAAATAGGGGGTGCTTAATGGGATCGAAAGACAAACTGCGGGCATATCTTGAAGCGAACGTAGGCAAAGTTCTTAAGACGGCTACACTTCGCAAGGTCGCAGGCGTAAGCGAGTACGCACGAAGACTTCGAGAATTACGCGATCAAGAAGGCATGCAGATTCGCTCCCATATCGACAGGCACGACCTCAAACCCGGCGAATACGTGCTTGAAAGTCTAAAGAGAATTCCGATGCTGGGACGCGGCATATCACCCCAGCTACGTAATGAAATTCTTGAGCGCAACGGTTTCACCTGCCGACTATGCGGTGCCGGATCTACCGACCCCGATCCATTCAATCCTTCTCGAAAAATCCGGCTTCATATCGACCATATCATTCCACTGAGCCAAGACGGCACAAACGATAAGAACAATCTGCGAGTGCTCTGTTCCGCGTGCAATCAAGGCCGATCAAATATTCAGCCGCTTACCGAATCTGCTCGAAATGTTTTGGCCCGTATCCGTCGCCTTCCTCGTGCATCTCAAAAAGAAGTTTATGAAGCGTTGAAGAAGGCATTTGCAGAATAAAGTTCGGCCTGATATATCCTTGTCTTTACAATACGCGATGAACGTCCAACAAGCGGCTCGACACCGTCCGGGCTTCGCCCGGCGGGTCAGCCGCGCGTTATATTTTCCATCACGCCCCTCGGTCTGACACCAGGTAGAACACCGAGAAGAAGAGGATTTTCATGCCACGACTGACCGAACAAGAACAACAAGAGATCATCCGTTTTCTGGAGGCGGGCAAACCGCTGCCGGACAAATTTCGTTTCCTGCTCTTTGAGGACAAGCGCGAGGTCGAATTGGTCTGGAACGGCAAGACCAGCGAGGTCTCCAATATCGTGCTGCCCTTTCAGGTGATCGAGCAGGTGGACGAGCCGCGCGCCGAAAGGCCAGAGGACACGTCACCACAAGGATTGCTTTTTGACGAGCGCGGCCGCCAACTCAAGGGCTGGACAAACAAGCTCATCTGGGGTGACAACAAGTTGATCCTCTCATCGCTGAAGAACGGCCCCCTGCGCGAGGAGATTGAAAAGCAGGGCGGCCTTAAGCTGATCTACATCGACCCGCCCTTCGACGTCGGCGCGGATTTCAGCATGGACATCGAGATCGGCGGCGACACCTTCACGAAAAACCCCAACATCCTGGAAGAGATTGCTTACCGCGACACCTGGGGCAAAGGCACGGATTCCTTTATCGCCATGATCTACGAGCGGCTGGTGGTGATGCACGATTTGTTGGCCGAAGACGGCAGTATTTATGTCCATTGTGATGTGAGAGTTGGAAGTTTTCTAAAACTCGTGCTAGATGAAATTTTTGGTGAAATTGGTTTCAATAGCATGGTCATCTGGAAGAGAAGATCAGGCATAGTACAAAAGACAAATCAGTTTGGAATTACGACTGATTTTTTATTCTATTACAACAAAACTGATGAGTTCACGTTTTCCCCCCAGTTTACAACAGAAGACACAGAGGACTATATCAAGGAAAGATATACTTATAAGGAACCAGGTGGAAGAGTTTACAAGCTTGGTGATTTAAGCAATCCCGCGAACAGACCTACCCTGAAATATGAATATAAAGGATATGCTCCTCCAGAAAAAGGATGGGCTGTTTCCCGAGAACGAATGGAGCAAATGGATAAGGAGGGAAGATTATATTTTCCGAAAGACAAAGCTAAAAGATTAATGCGAAAACAATTCCTGGATGAATGGAAAGGTAAACCTGTTCAAAACCTATGGGATGATGTTTTTCCTGTTAACTCGCAGGCAAAAGAAAAAGTTGACTACCCCACGCAAAAACCCGAAGCCCTTCTTGAACGCATCATCAAAGCCTCTTCCAACGAAGGCGACCTGGTTGCCGACTTCTTCTGCGGCTCCGGTACCACCGCCGCCGTGGCGGAAAAGCTGGGGCGCAAGTGGATCGTCAGCGATCTGGGCAAGTTCGCCATTCACACTACCCGTAAGCGTCTGATCGGCGTGCAGCGGGAACTCAAAGCCGAGGGCAAGGACTACCGCGCCTTTGAAATCCTCAACCTGGGCAAGTACGAACGCCAGCACTACATCGGAATAGAACCGCTAATAGACGCGAATGCACGCGAATCAAAAGAAGATATTGGCGTTCATTCGCGTTCATTGGCGGTTGAAGATGTTTCCCGCCGGGAAATGCAGCGCCGGATCATCGAACAAAAAGAAAAGGAATTTGTGGAACTGATCCTTCGCGCCTACCGCGCCGAGAAGACCGACGGCTTTGCCACCTTCCACGGCAAAAAGGCCGGGCGGCTGGTGGCGGTGGGGCCGGTCAACTTGCCGGTGACGCGTCTATTCGTCGAAGAAGTGATTCTGGAATGCCGACAGAAGCACATCACTAAAGTGGACATCCTAGGCTTTGAGTTCGAGATGGGCTTGTTCCCCAACGTGCTGGACGAAGCCCGTGCCAAGGGCATCGACATCGCCCCCAAGTACATCCCCGCCGAGGTGTTCGACAAGCGGGCGGTGGAAAAGAATCAGGTGGTGTTCCACGATGTGGCGGCCATCGAGGTCAAGCCGCACGTCAAGAAGAACAGCGTGGCGATGGAGCTGACCGATTTTTCGGTCTTTTATTCGCAGGATTCCATCGCTGGCGCCGAGGCGTCGCTCAAGGACAAAGCCAGCAAGATCGTGGCGGAGAAGGGGCAGATCGTGAAGGTGAGCAAGGACGCGAAGGGAATCGTCAGCCGCGAGGTGCTCACAAAAAAGTGGACGGACTGGATTGATTACTGGGCGGTGGACTTCAACTTTGAGAGCAAGCGCGAGATCGTGCGCGTGAAGAACGACCCTTCGACGGGCTCAGGGCAGGGCGGCGAATGGGAAGAGCGATGGACGGGGGATTACATCTTTGAGAACGAGTGGCAATCCTTCCGCACCAAGAAAGACCGCTCGCTGGAACTGACCAGCGTCTTTCACGAATGCCCGCCGGGGCTGCGAAAGCTGGCGGTCAAGGTGGTGGACATCTTCGGCAACGACACGATGACGATTGTGGAGGTGAATATAGGAGGTAAAAACCGCTGATGGACGCGACTGATCCGCGAATGAACGCGAATGAACGCGAAATGAGAAACAAAAAAGAAATTATTAGCGTCTATTCGCGTGTATTCGCGGTTAATAACAGGAGGTGATCCGCGAATGAACGCGAATGAACGCGAAATGAGAAACAAAAAAGAAATTATTAGCGTCTATTCGCGTGTATTCGCGGTTAATAACAGGAGGTGATCCGCGAATGAACGCGAATGAACGCGAATTGAGAAACAAAAAAGAAATTATTAG
>Ga0210029_1000291_pt1 | contig 33305 bp, 31 predicted proteins | sample CryGeymeta201521_FD_183985 | JGI IMG/M metagenome (GOLD analysis project Ga0210029, IMG submission 183985) | Groundwater microbial communities from Crystal Geyser aquifers in Utah, USA - Crystal Geyser metaG 2015-21 (SPAdes) (version 2) | ecosystem: Environmental > Aquatic > Deep subsurface >... | reverse complement strand
CGGACCCCTGACCTGGTCGCCGTCATCTCGCCCATGCACCACCCCTATTTCGAGCCGCTGCTGGTCACTGCCCATGCGGCCTACGCCACACCGCTGGGCGAGATCCCGGTGGACAAACAAGCCGTCACCGAATTAGACGCCGTATTGGTCAAAGAACTCGGTTTCGGCCTCTCGCCAGTGACGCGTGACCCGGAGCACTCGCTGGAAATCGAACTCCCCTTCCTCCAGCGCACCCTGGCAAGCCAATTCAAACTCTTACCCGTGATGGTGCGCGAACAATCGCCCAAAGTCTCCGAGAAACTCGGCAAAGCCCTGGCAAAGGTTTTGAAAGAGCGGAATGCGCTGCTGGTCGCCAGCACCGATCTCTCGCATTTCTACATCCAAGATGAAGCCAACACTTACGACGCCGAGATGCTGCGCCAGATTGAAGCTTTCTCGCCAGAAGGCATCTTCAAGGCTGAACGCAGCGGCAAAGGCTTCGCCTGCGGATTTGCCGCCGTCGCCGCCGTGCTTTGGGCGGCGCGCGAGCTGGGCGCGGACACGGTCAAGGTGCTGCACCACGCCACCTCCGGCGACGTGACTGGCGATTATTCCTCTGTGGTGGGCTACGGCGCGGCGGTGGTGTTGAAAGCGGAGAAATAATGGCGTGGTAAAATAGCGTCTGAAAGGCATGACATATGGCAATGAATAATCTCGACCGGATCACCTTTGACCCCAATGTGATGGGCGGCAAGCCGTGCATTCGTGGGATGCGCGTCACCGTCGGCGCCATTGTCGGCCTGACCGCGACAGGTTATACCTTTGCAGACATTCTTAGAGCGTATCCATACCTCGAAGAAGAAGATATCCGTCAATCGCTCGCTTATGCTGCCTGGCGTGTGGAAGAAATCGAACTCCCCCTCGTTGCCGCATGAAAATCCTGATTGACATGAACCTTCCGCCCGCTTGGGCGGAAGCGCTTCAACGGGCAGGCTTTCAAGCTGTACATTGGTCTGAAGTCGGCGATATTCGCGCAACCGATGCGGTCATCATGGCGTGGGCGAGGGATCACGGTTACATCGTTTTCACCCATGATCTCGATTTCGGGGCAATCCTGGCAACGACGCGCGCCGAATCGCCGAGTGTGATTCAAGTCCGGACTCAGGATATAATGCCGCAAAGTTTGGGGGAGAGATTGGTAAGACTACTGCATCAGCAAGAATCACTGCTGGAACAGGGGGCGCTGGTCACCGTGGATGAAGCCAAATCAAGAATACATGTTTTGCCGTTCAACTAATCCGGTTTATAATCCCTTTTGATGTACACCCGAATCGCGGTCAACGTCCCGTCTATCACGGGACTCTTCGACTATTCTCTGCCCCCCGAACTGGAGGGACAACTCGGCGCGGGGCATCTGGTCACTGTACCATTTGGCAAACAGACGGTGCAAGGCGTGGTGCTGGAGCTGGTCAGCCAGCCGTCGGTGGCCGAAACCAAACCCGTCCTCGACCTGCTCGACCCACAGCCGGTGCTCACCGCCGCCCAAATCGAACTGGCGAAGCAATTGGCCGAGTCCACGCTAAACCCCCTGGCGGCGATCATCAACCTGATGCTGCCATCCGGACTCAGCCAGCAAGCAGATACGAGATTCGAGATTAGAGATTCGAGATTAGAGAATGGTCACAGATCACGGATCACGAATCACGAATCTCGAAAATCGAGCCTCGAATCCCGCCTGCTCGACCTCCTCCAAACGCGCGGCCCGCTGCGCGGTCGGCAAATTGATCGCCACTTCAGCCGGGTGGACTGGCGCAAAACAGCGCAATACCTGGTGCGCAGCGGCGTTCTGACGAGCCAGTCCATCCTGCCGCCGCCGAGTATACGGCCAAAGTTCATCCGCACGGCGCAACTGGCCGTCCCCCCTGAGGATGCTGAAGCCTCCATGTCCAAGCTTGGCAAGACCGCCGCGACGCTCAAACGCCGCCAGGCAGCCCTGCGTTTCCTCATTTCCGTACTGGAACCGGTCAACGTCTCGTGGGTGTACGCCGAATCAGGCTGCAACCTGTCCGATTTGCAGGAAATGGATGAGCGCGGGCTGGTCGTCCTGAGAGAGACGGAAATCTGGCGCGATCCGTTGCAGAGAATAGAGAGTAGAGAATTAGAGAGCAGTGAGCCGCCAGAATTAACGCTCGACCAGCAAAAAGCCTGGGAGCAAATCCTCAAGGCCTTCGAATCTTACCTGCTTCCTCCTTCATCTTTCATCTTTCATCCTTCATCCTTCCTCCTTCATGGAGTCACCGGCTCGGGCAAGACCGAGATCTACCTGCGCGCCGCAGCCGAAGCCATCCGGCGCGGCAAACAGGCCATCATCCTCGTCCCGGAAATCTCGCTCACCCCACAGACCGTGCGCCGCTTCCTGGCGCGCTTCCCTGGGCAGGTTGGCCTGGTGCACTCGAAACTCTCCGAGGGCGAGCGCTACGATACCTGGCGGCGGGCGCGACTCGGCCTGCTGAAAGTCGTCATCGGGCCGCGCAGCGCGCTCTTCAGTCCACTGCCGGATATCGGCCTGATCGTCGCAGACGAGTGCCACGATGGTTCGTATTACCAATCCGAGCCGCCGTTCTACCACGCGGTCGAGGCGGCGAAAGTCTATGCCCGGCTGTGCGGGGCGGTGTGCATCCTGGGTTCGGCCACACCGGGCATCGTGCAACGGTATCAGGCTGAAGTCGGGGAAAGCGTCCGGCTGGAATTGCCGAGGCGGATCCAGACCTCCGAGGTCTTAAAGACCTCGGATGTCTACGGGAGTCTCCCCCCCGTTCGCATTGTTGACATGCGTGAGGAACTCAAATCCGGCAATCGCGGCATCTTCAGCCGGGCGCTGACCGAGGCGCTGGCTGAGGTGCTCGAACGCAAGGAGCAGGCCATCCTGTTCCTCAACCGGCGCGGCACGGCGACGTATGTCTTTTGCCGCGAGTGCGGTTACGTGGCGAAGTGCCCCAAATGCGATACGCCGCTCACCTACCATGTCGAAGGTCAAAAGTCGAACGTCAGCGGACAGTCCGACATTCGACCTCCGACCTTTGACTTACGCTGCCATTACTGCGGCTACCACCGGCAACTTCCCAAAACCTGCCCGGCGTGCGGCAGCGACCAGATCCGCCAGTACGGGCTGGGGAGCGAAAAGGTGGAGGCCGAGGTGCAGCGGCTTTTCCCGCAGGCCACCACCCTGCGCTGGGACTGGGAGACCACCCGCCAGAAGGATGCCCACGAGATCATCCTGAGCCACTTCGTCGCCCACCGCGCTGACGTTTTGGTCGGCACCCAGATGCTCGCCAAGGGTCTCGACCTGCCGCTGGTGACTCTGGTCGGCGTGGTGCTGGCGGACGTGGGTCTGAATCTGCCCGATCCGTTCGCGGCCGAGCGCGTCTTCCAGGTGCTGACGCAGGTGGCCGGCCGCGCCGGGCGCTCGGCGCGCGGCGGACAGGTCATCATGCAGACCTTCCAGCCGGAGCATTACGCCATCCAGGCCGCCGCCGGTCACGATTACGCCGCGTTTTATAAGCGCGAATTGGAGGAGCGGCGCAGGCTGGGCTACCCGCCGTATTCCCGTCTGGTGCGGCTGGAATACCGCCATTACGACGCGGCGAAAGCAGAAGCCGAAGCGCGGCGAATAGTAGGCCGTTTGACAGTGGATATCGAAACGGATAAACGGATGCAAACGGATTTGATCGGCCCAGTGCCATGTTTCTTTGCCAGACTCGGCGGCTATTACCGTTGGCAAATCGTGCTGCGCGGACCGGAGCCGGAGTCACTGCTGAGGGGAAAGGCGTTGGAGGGCTGGAGGGTTGAGGTGGGACCGGTAAGTTTGCTATAATCAAGGTATGGCCGTATGGGGATATTGTGAATCAAATTCATGACATTCGTCACCTTGCATTTAGCTGGCGTTTCTCACGTTATAATCGGCCTACTTGTCTTTTTCAAGGAACCTATGTCACACGATCAAGCCCAAAGAGAAAAACGCGCCGCCGCGCTCAGCTCCGTCATCGCCGCCGTCGGATTGACTTCGTTCAAGACCATCGTCGGCGTCCTGACCAACTCGCTGGGCATCCTGGCCGAAGCCGCCCACTCTGGCCTGGACCTGGTCGCGGCGATCATGACCTATTTCGCCGTCCGCATGTCCGACAAACCCGCCGACCGGGAACACCAATTCGGTCACGGCAAGGTCGAGAATCTCTCCGCCCTTTTCGAGGCCGTGCTCCTGCTGCTCACCTCGGCCTGGATCATCTACGAAGCCGTGCAACGCCTGTTCTTCAAGAGCGTACACGTGGAGGCCTCGGTTTGGTCATTCGTGGTGATGGGCACGTCCATCATCATTGACTATTCCCGCTCGCGCATTCTGTACCGCGCGGCGCGTAAATACAACAGCCAGGCGCTGGAAGCGGACGCGCTGCACTTCAGCACCGACATTTGGTCGTCATCGGTGGTCATCCTGGGCCTGATCGGGGTAACACTGGCGAAGAACATTCCTGGCCTGGGTTGGATGAACAAAGCCGACGCCATCGCCGCCAGCATCGTGGCGCTCATCGTGGTCTACGTCAGCGCGGAATTGGGCTGGCGCACCATCCAGGCGCTGCTCGACGCCGCCCCCAAGGGACTGGTCGAGAAGGTCGAGCAGGCAGCGATCACAATTCCGGGCGTGGTGGACGCCCACGCCGTGCGCATCCGGCCTTCGGGCGCGCTGTGGTTCATTGACCTGCACGTGACCATGAACGGCTCCTGCACTCTGAACGAAGCCCACGCGGCAACCGAGGCCATCGAGAAGGCCATCCAGGCAACCATCTCCACGGCCGACGTAACCATACACGTCGAGCCGGCAGGCGCGCCCGTTAGCAAACCACGATCCCTACAGGCCAGGGGCAAGCGAGCAAAAAGGAACACGAAGCAAGTGCAAGACGAAGGATAAGTTTATTGCCCGGCTTCAGCAACCTGAACAAAAAAGCGCCCAAATGGGCGCTTTGTGCTCCTCGCCGAGGACTTGAACCTCGAACCTAGCGGTTAACAGCCGCCCGCTCTGCCAATTGAGCTAGCGAGGAAGGCATGCCACCGTTCGGCTGAACGCTCACGGCGAAGCCTGGGTGGCAGGCGGGATTATACGGTCAAGCTAATCGGGTGTCAAGTCTTGATACTTGATGGCGCTCAGGCGGCTGAGTTTGTCCCAGCGATGGGTGGCCACGATCTGGCGCACGGTGCCGGTCAGTCCGCGCACCACCAGGCTGTCGGTGCGTGCGCCAGCGCCGAAGTATTTGACGCCGTGCAGCAACTCGCCTTCGGTGATGCCGGTGGCCGCAAAGAAGACATCCTCGGAGGCCACCAGGTCGTCCATGCTCAAAACCTTCTCGAAGTTATAACCCATGTCACGCCCGCGGCGCAGTTCGTCCTCATTGCGAGCAAAGAGCTTACCCTGGATCTCGCCGCCCATGGCGCGCAGGGCGCAGGCGGCCAGCACGCCCTCGGGCGTGCCGCCGATGCCGAACAGCACGTCAATGCCCGAATCCGGCCAGGCGGTCATCAGCGCGCCGGCCACATCGCCATCCGGGATCAGGCGGATGCGCACGCCGTTGCGCCGCACCTCGGCGATCAACTTCTCGTGGCGCGGGCGGTCGAGAATAACAGCGGTCAGATCTTCGACAGCCTTGCCATTGGCCCTGGCGACAGCCTTCAGGTTCTCGGCGACAGGCGCTTCGATGTTGATCTTGCCCTTCGTCGCCGGCCCGACAGCGATCTTGTCCATGTAGACGAATGGCCCTGGGTTGAACATCGTGCCGCGCGGCGCAACGGCCACGGTCGAGAGGGCGTTGTAGGTACCGTAGGCCAGGGGACGCGTGCCGTCAATCGGATCAACAGCAATGTCCATCTCCGCCCCAGTCCCCGTGCCGACGCGCTCACCGTTGAACAGCATCGGGGCATGATCCTTCTCGCCCTCGCCGATGACAATGATCGCATTCATCTGAATGGAATTCAGCACCAGTCGCATCGCTTCAACCGCGGCACGGTCAGCAGCGACCTTATCGCCGCGACCCATTTGACGACCGGCCGTCAGTGCGGCCGCCTCGGTCACGCGCACCAATTCCAGCGCCAGGTTGCGTGTCGGTTCGAGTTCCATGCCATACCTCCTGTGCTAAGTGCTTATCCGGCCCCTCTGGAACGCGGATTTTAGTCCGCAATAGTCCGCAATACAGAGCAGACTGAAGTCTGCATTCCATTATTCGGATAGACTCGTCTCACTCTCTCAGTGGACAAACCAGACAATCAAATAATAGCCCAACACCGCGCCCCAAAGCCAGGAATCGACTCGATCCAGGAAGCCGCCGTGACCGGGGATGATGTTGCTGGAATCCTTGAGGCCTGCCTGCCGTTTGATCATGCTTTCGCCCAGGTCGCCGAGCGTAGGGAACACGGACATCACCAGGCCCAAAACGCCTCCCTGCCACCAGGCGACTTCCAGACCGCCGACTGTGCGCCAGAGCAATGCCAGGCCCACACCACCCAGCGTCCCGAAGAAGACGCCAGCCCAGTATCCTTCCCAGGATTTCTTCGGGCTGAGGCGCGGACTGAGCTTGTGCCGCCCAAAGCGCGAGCCGACAAAATAGGCGGCCGAATCGGCGATCCAGACCGAGCCTAAGGATAGCAGCAGCCACCACAGGCCGCCATCCAGGCCGCGCAAGTCGAGCAGGTAGGCGCCGATCCAGCCTAAGTAGACAATACCTCCCAGCGTGACGGCGAAATCTGTGGCAGCCTGGTCGCGGCCGCGCTCGTAGGTAACCAGGTGAAGGGTCATCGCCAGCAAGATGAGCAGGGAAAGGGCAGCCGGCGCCAGGTCCGGGGAGTAGGTGCGCGCCCCAAGCAGAAGCAAAACGCCGCCCACGGTCAACCACATGGACGGCGACAGGTTCACCGCTCGGAAGATTATTACATATTCCCAGGCAGCCATGCCCAGAAAGATCGCGATCAGAACAAAATAGGGGATATGCCCAAAGATAATCGCCGGGATTCCAAACGCAGCCAGGACGATCGCAGCGAGGGTGCGTTTAAGCATGAGAGGGATTGTCCTCGACCGAGGCCGTAAGCCCGCCAAAACGGCGGTCACGCTGGGCATAAGTATCCAACGCCTTGCGGAATTCATCTTTGTTGAAATCCGGCCAGTAGACTGGGGTAACATACCACTCTGAGTAGGCTGCCTGCCAGATGAGGAAGTTCGAGATACGCAGCTCGCCCGAGGTGCGGATGATCAGATCCGGGTCCGGGACGCCTGCGGTAAAGAGATAGCGGCCGACCATCTCTTCGTCCACCTCTTCCGGCCTGACCCCATCCTGGATCATTTTGCGAACGGCGCAAATGATCTCATCCCGTCCGCCGTAGTTGAAGGCCACGTTCAAGACCAGCCGCTGGTTGTTCTTGGTCAATTCGATAGCATTCAGGACCTTTTCCTGGATTTTCGGATCCAGGCCTTCCAACCGGCCGATGTGACGCAACTGGACGCCCTCCTTGTGCAACTCGGCCAGTTCCTTGTCAATCACATTCTCCAGGATGTGCATCAAGCCGTCTACTTCTTCTCTTGGACGGCCCCAGTTCTCGGTCGAGAAGGCGTAGATGGTCAGGTACTTGACGCCGAACTCCACACACGCCCGGATGATGCGGCGCAGGTTTTCAGTGCCGGCGCGGTGACCGGCCAGGCGGGGCAGCCCGCGTGAGAGCGCCCAGCGCCCGTTGCCGTCCATGATGATGGCCACATGCGTCGGGATCTTTGATCCGGAGGGCGTATCGTTATCTCCCATAGTTTGGCCTAGACTTCCATGATCTCCTGTTCTTTGCGCTGGCCGATCTTGCCAATATCCTCAATGAAACGGTCGGTCACCTTTTGCAGCTCTTCTTCACCCCGCTTCAAGTCATCTTCGGAGATGAGCTTCTCGCGCTCGAACTCGCGCATATCGTTATGCAGATCGCGGCGGACGTTGCGGACGGCCACGCGCCCCTCCTCGAGCCGGCTGTGAACAATCTTGACCAGCTCGCGCCGGCGTTCCTCGGTCAGCGGAGGCAGGTTCAGGCGGATTTGTTTGCCGTCATTGTTGGGCGTCAGGCCCAGGTCGGAGGCCAGGATCGCCCGTTCGACGGCCTTGACGCTGGCCGGGTCGAAGGGGCGGATGAGCAGGCTGCGCGGCTCTGGTACACTGATGGCAGCCAGTTGGATCAAGGGCGTGGGTGTGCCGTAGTAGTCAACAGGCAATTTTTCCACCAATGCCGGGCTGGCGCGGCCAGTGCGGATGCCGGCCAGGTCTTCTTCCAGTTTCTGGGCCGCGGCGCGCATCCGGGTCTCGGCTTCTTTGAGGATATCCTTAATCACGGTGACCTCCTGGGTGATTTGGGCAGTAGATCAATGCCCCAAGGATACCCTAAATTGCCAAAATGCGCCACTTTATGAAGTTACCAGCGTGCCGACCTGCTCGCCGCGCAGGGCGCGCTCCAGCGCTTGTGGATCCCAAAGGTTGAGCACCAGGATGGGCAGGTTATTCTCCATGCAAAGAGAAATGGCCGTGCTGTCCATCACCTCCAGGCGGAGGTTCAGCATCTCGATGTAAGTCATTTGATCGAATTTCCTGGCCTTGGCGTTCTTCTTGGGATCGGAATCGTACACGCCGTCCACTTTGGTGGCTTTGATCAGAACGTCGGCGTCAATCTCCATGGCGCGCAGGGCGGCGGCCGTGTCGGTCGAGAAATAAGGATTGCCCGTCCCGGCGCTGAGGATGACCACACGCTGTTTCTCCAGGTGACGGATGGCGCGCCGCCGGATGTACGGCTCGGCCACGGAGCGCATCTCGATGGCAGACTGGACGCGCGTGTAAACGTTCCTCCGTTCGAGCGCATCCATCAACGCCAGGGCGTTCATCACGGTGGCTAACATGCCCATGTAATCGGCCGTGGCGCGATCCATGCCGCGATCCAATCCCTGCTTGCCGCGCCAAAGATTGCCAGCCCCGATCACGATCGCCACCTCGACCCCCATCTGGTGTACCTCCTGGACGCGGCCGGCGATGGTCTCGGCCTGCAGCGGGTCAATGCCGAAACCGTCCGGCCCGGCCAACGCCTCGCCACTAAGTTTTAGCAGAACACGATGGTATTTCAAATTTGCCATTCGCTCTCCTTGCCCCCCTTGCATCCCCCCCATTTCCGAACTCCGAAATGGGGGGACCGAGGGGGGCGAAAAAGGCCAACCAAACGGTTGGCCTTTCGATCACTCAGCAGCAGTGCTTTCGCCCAGTTCCCAGCGCTGGAAGCGCCGGATGACCACGTTCTCACCGATGGCAGCGACGTTCTGGAGCAAAAGCTTCTCGACCGTGATTTGCTCGTCACGGATGTAAGCCTGCCGCAGCAGAACGAACTCATCCTTGAATTTTTTCAGTTGACCCTCGACGATGCGATCGAGAATATTTTCGGGCTTGCCTTCGTCGCGGGCGCGCGCCTTGGCGATCTCCGTCTCATGTTCCAGCACGTCAGCGGGGATGTCTGTTTCCTTGATGTACTGCGGAGACGCAGCCGCAATTTGCAAGGCGATCTCGTGGGCGAAGGTGCGGAACTGCGCTGAACGGGCGACGAAGTCCGTCTCGCAGTTGACTTCGACCATCACGCCCACGCGCCCGCTGCCATGCGAGTACAGTTCCACCATGCCCTGCGAAGCCGCACGGTCAGCGCGCTTGGCTGCGGTGGCCAATCCCTTTTCGCGCAAAAAATCCAGGGCCTTCTTTTGATCGCCGTCCGCTCCTTCCAGCGCCTTGCGGCATTCCAATACGCCTGCACCGGTGGCGGCGCGCAACTCTTTGATCATGTCAGTCGTAATTTCCATACCAGTCACTCATTCCTCTTCTTTGGCTTTAGCTGCTTCTTCGTTGACGATCTCTTCTTTGACAACGACCGCTTCTTTGGCTTCGGTTACTTTTTCGTTGACGATCTCTTCTTCGACAACGACCGCTTCCTTGGCTTCGGCTACTTCTTCGTTGACGATCTCTTCTTCGACAACGACCGCTTCCTTGGCCTTGGCTCTAGGTTTCTTTTTGTCTTTCTCTTTCTCCTTGGTTTCAGTCTCTACTTCCACTTCCTCTTCTTCTTCAACTTCAGGAATCTCGCGTGGGGTCAACTTAGCCAACGTAGCTTCACCGAGTAATGCCTCGTCTCCGAGTTCTTCCTCAGCCTCGACGATATCAACTTCCCTGACCGGCGCGGCCCCGGCCTGCGCGGCCCGGGCAGCCTCAGCCTCGGCCTCCAGTTCCTCGTCCTTGCGCATGGCCTTGCCTTCCAGCACCGCATCGGCAATCTTGCCGACCAGCAGCTTGATGGCGCGGATGGCATCGTCGTTAGAAGGGATGACGTAATCTATGTTGGAGGGATTGCAGTTGGTATCCACCATGGCAACGATGGGAATGTCGAGCAAGTTGGCCTCGTGGACGGCGGCGTCCTCGCGGCTGACATCCACCACGAAGACCAGATCGGGCAGGCGGCCCATCGTGCGCACACCGGCCAGACGGGTTTCCAGGCGGGCGATCTCGCGCCGGATGAGCAGGCCTTCTTTCTTGGTCAGACGCTCGATATCGCCGGTCTCGATCATCTTCTCCAGGCGATCCAGTTCCATGATGCGTTTGTGCATGGTGGTCCAGTTGGTCAACATGCCCCCCAGCCAACGCTCGGTGACGTAGGGCATTCCGCAGCGAGTGGCCTCGTCGTGGACGGTCTCCTGCGCCTGGCGCTTGGTGCCTACGAAGAGAATTATGCCGCGGTTTGCGACAGAATCGCGAATGATCGCGTAGGCGGCATTCAGCGCCTTGACCGTTTGCTGCAAATCAATGATGTGGATGCCGTTGCGCTCGGTGAAAATATATGGCTTCATCCCCGGATGCCACTTGTTGGTGCGGTGACCGAAATGCACGCCGCTCTCGAGCAGCGCTTTCATTGAAACTACTGCCATTGGGATAACTCCTTTGCGTTCTTCCTCCGCCTCCCTCGTCCCGGCCGGGGCTGCGTCCGTCACGGTCCGCAGCACGCACCGGCAAGTCAAGAGGCGTGTGAATTAGGGACATATATTGCCTGTCCCGAGGCAAGATAAGCCCCGTCCTTCGACTGTGCTGGCAGGGCGGGAGCGGCGCATAGTATACCATAAATTTGTGTGTATACTTGCCTTTATTGAACAAATGATTAAGCCGTGAGCGAACGGCGAGGGAGACTTCATGGATATAAACTTCTTGCTCAGAGGATTCATCATCGGCCTGTCCATTGCCGCGCCGGTCGGGCCGATTGGCGTATTGTGCATCCGCCGCACGCTAAACAATGGGCGCGCGGCCGGACTCGTCTCCGGGCTGGGAGCAGCCAGCGCGGACGCGATCTACGGCTGCATCGCCGGCTTCGGCCTGACTTTTGTATCCAACTTCCTGGTCGGAGGACAATTCTGGCTGCGCCTGATAGGAGGTATATTTCTCTGCTACTTGGGGGTGAAAACCTTTCTATCGAAGCCAGCGGATCAGGCCGCCGCGGCGAAGGCGAATGGTTTGGCGGGCATGTACGCCTCGACCTTTTTCCTGACCCTCACCAACCCAATGACGATCATTTCCTTTGCGGCGGTTTTCGCCGGTTTGGGCCTGACAAGTTCAAATGGAAACTTCGCAACCGCAGCCTGGCTCGTCTCGGGCGTCTTTCTGGGGTCAGCTTCATGGTGGCTGATCTTGAGCGGCCTGGTCGGCCTCTTGCGCGCCAGATTCCAGGCACGCGGTTTGCAGTGGGTCAATAGGATTTCAGGCCTCATCATTGCCAGTTTTGGCTTGTTCGCGCTTCTGAGCTTGAAATGAGAAGTAAGAAAAAGCCTCGACCCAATACCGGTCGAGGCGCTGTTTTTGATTGGCGTCTATCAAGCTGGGACGGCCTGCCCGTACAGCTTATTGCGGATCTGCACCACTTGCCGCCGAAACTGGTCATCGCGCTCGAGCATGTCGGCCACTTTATCGCAGGCGTACATGACGGTGGTGTGGTCGCGCCCGCCCAGGGCCTGTCCAATCTGAGGCAGGGAGATGTTCGTTTCCCGCATCAGGTACATAGCGATCTGGCGCGGCAAAGATACAGTACGTGAACGGTCAGGGCTGAGCAGCCGCTCGACGGTCAGGTTGAAGGTGCGGGCGACCACGTCTACCACGGCATCCGGCTTGACGTCGCCGCGTTGAGGCAGCAGGTCGGCCAGCGCCACTTCTGCCAGTTGCGGAGTCATCGCCATGCCGCTCAATTCGGAAAAGGCGACGACGCGGTTGAGCGCGCCTTCCAATTCCCGGATGTTGGACTGTACACGGCGGGCGATCAGCTCCATGATCTCGGCCGGCACCCGATGGCCGGCGCGTTCGGCCTTGGCGCGCAGGATCGCCAGGCGGGTTTCCAGGTCAGGCGGCTGGACATCCGCAGCCAGGCCCCACTCGAAGCGCGAGCGCAGACGTTCCTCCAGCGTGACCATCGCTTTCGGCGGCCGGTCGGAGGAGATGATGAGCTGCTTGTTCTGCCCGTGCAGGCAATTGAAGGTGTGGAAGAATTCCTCCTGCGTGGATTCCTTGCCAGCAATGAACTGGATGTCATCAATCAGCAGCACGTCAATCGAGCGATACTTATCGCGAAAGGCTTGCGTGGTGTGATTGCGAATCGAATTGATCAGATCGTTGGTAAACTCTTCACTGGAAACGTAGAGAACGTTAAGTCCAATTTCCTGGCAATAATTTCCGATGGCGTGCAGAAGATGGGTCTTTCCCAAACCCACCCCCCCGTACAGGAAGAGCGGATTGTAGGCGCTGGCAGGATTTTCGGCCACAGCCTGGGCCGCGGCGTGCGCCAGGCGGTTGTTTGCACCGACGACGAAATTATCGAAGGTGTAGCGAGGATTCAACGTCGCGTTGTGCGGACGGGGGGCCGCCTCGATCGCCTCAGCCGTCGGCGCGGCCTGGTCCGCGACAGCAACCGAAGGGCCTGCCCTGAGCGAAGCCGAAGGGTCCGCAAACGTTTCGCCCACACCTTGTGAGACGACAAATTGCACGTCAACATCCCGGTTCATGATCCCCATCAGCAAACGGGTCACCGTGCTGGAGAGACGGCTTTCCAACCAGTCGCGTGCGTAGGCATTGCGCACGCCAATCGTAAAAACCCCCTCCTCGAAATCGACAATCCTGGTATCGCGCACCCAGGTGTCGAATGATGCTTTTGGCATCTCCATCTGAAGCTGGCCGAGAGCAGACTGCCAGGCTCGCTCTACATCCATTCTCTTCCTCCGGTAAGTTATTGGCGATGAGGTACAGGGAAGCAAGCCCACTGCTAAACAGTGGGAGGGTTGTCTTAACTATTCGGATGGCTACTAACTTATTCTCGGGGAGGGTATCATCTACTAACCCTGCTTGCAAAATATATTCTAGCAGAAAAGAGCACGAAATACCATACGCACAACCTACGCTAGTTTAAAAACTTCCAAGTTTTTAAGGTCATTGAAACCTTAAAATGCCTGTGAGATAAACGAAGCCCTCACCGATAATACGAACACCTGTTCGCCGCCACAGCCGCCGCTATCGAATTCTATAACGCCACATCTGGCGAGGGAAGGAAATTACTTCCTACATAAGTAGGAACGCTCTTTCAACCTTAAAAAATACCATGCGGCACAATACGTTGTTCAAGGGAACGTGAAACTCAAAATCTTGGGTTTCGTCCAGTCGCCAGGGTGCTCTTACCCGCTTCTCCCCCCTTGTGAGCGCGGTACCCAGGCGAGAATGGTCGTCCCCTCGCCCGGAGCGGACGAGACATCCAGGTCGCCGCCCACGTTATGGACGCGCGTCAGCATGTTGGCCAGGCCGTGACCCATCATCTTGTTGATATCCGCCATGACGAAGCCGCGCCCATCGTCGTGGATCTCAAGCAGGATCCGGTCAGAGGATAACCATAGGCCCATCGTCACCTTGACGGCTTGGGCATGTTTGGCGACATTGGCCAGCGCCTCCTGACAGATATGGAACAAGGCCAGCGCATGACTCTGGGGCAGGTCGCCCAGGTGATCGCTCTTCGGGCCGGTGATGACGACCTCCGCCTTGGTGTTTTGCTGGAACTCGGCCGTCAATCTCTTCAAGCCTTCCATCAAGCCATCGTCGCCCAGATCGCGCGGGCGCAGGTCGAGAATGTAGGTTCTTATATCCCGAATGGTGCTATTCAAATCATCTATGGCCTTTTGGATGCGATCGTCAGCCTGTTGAATATCCTCGCGCATCAGCAAGCGCGCATTCTCCAACGCCATCCCGACCCCATAGATGGACTGGATGACGCCGTCGTGTAAGTCCATGCCGATGCGCTCGCGCTCTTCCAGCACCGCCACGCGGCGGGCATTGGAGTGCAGACGGGCGTTCTCGATAGCCGTTCCGGCGCCCGCGCCGACCGAGACCAGCAGTTGGGTCTCATCCTCGTCGAAAGGCTTCCGGCTGCGGGACGCCAGGCTGAGCACGCCGACCAATTCGCCGCGCGCCGTCAACGGGATGCAGGCTATTTGCTTGAAGCCGGCCTGAATCACCGCCTCACGCAGGAAGTGTTTGTTTTTCCGCAGGTCGTGGCTGATGACCGGCTGCATGGTCTCAGCCACCAGGCCGATGGAACCTTCACCAACCTTGAACCGGTGGCGGGTCCAGAAGGCATCGGCGGCCTGGCCGCGATGCAGCACCAGGCGCAGGGTCTGACCATCTTCCTCCCGCAAGAAGATTTCACCCGCTTCCACTTTGAAATGGGCCATCAATTGGGCCAGCGTCTTGTTCAGTATGTCTTCCAATTCCAGTGTAGAAGCCAACGCCGAGTTGAGATGGTTGAGCAAGGCCAAATCGTCGTTGCGGCGGCCAAGGGTCTTGTCATGCTTGCGCAGGCTTTCATACAAGCGCGCATTCTGGATGGCGACGCCGGCGTAAGCCGCCAACATTTCGATGACCTTCTCGTCTTCTTCTGTGAATTCGGGGAAATCAATTTTTTCTGTCAGGTAAATTTGCCCTAATTGCTTCTCCCCCACCTGGATGGACACACCCAGTAAAGAACGCATGTGTGCGTGGCCGATCGGAAAACCCACGCTGCGCGGGTCATCCCCAATCTCTGGGATACGGATCGTCCCGCCACCTTTCATCAGGGCGCCGATCAGCCCCCTCCCCCTGGGCGGATGTGGAATACGCTTGATTTCCTCGGCCGTCATCCCCACCGTGATGAATTGCTTTAGTTTCCCCTGCTCATCCAGCACGCCCAAAGCAGCATAACGTGCCCCAGCCAGTTCACAGGCCAGGGAAGCAATGCGTTCCAATAGCGTTTCGACCGAGACGTCCTTGACCAGTTCAAGGCTCGCACGATGCAGCGCGATCAACCGATCTTGTAACTGTTCACGCGTCAGGAGCATTTAGGCACCAACTCAATACCGACTATTTTACCCGAAATATCCACTTTCGCCAAGTTTGATAGGTTTTGCCAGACGCGGAGCTTAGAATTGCATCAAATTGCTCGAATGGACACGAACAAATTATGAATTCACGAATTGCTGGTTTTTACGATCTTCCCTATGACGAACGGCTGGCGAAACTGGCCGAGACCTCGGGCCTGTCCGCCGTTGATTTGGCCGCTTTCTCGCTGACAGGCGGACTGGCCCCCAAGCAGGCCGACCACATGGTCGAGAACGCGGTTGGCATCTTCGGCCTGCCGCTCGGAATCGGGTTGAACTTCATCGTCAACGGGCGCGAGGTGCTCGTCCCAATGGCGATCGAGGAACCTTCCGTGGTGGCTGGCGCCTCCTTCATGGCGAAACTGGCACGCGCCGCTGGTGGATTCCAGGCTGAGGCCAGCGCGCCCGAAATGATCGGTCAAATGCAGGTGCTGGATGTTCCTGATTTACCGCTGGCCCGCCAGGCTTTATTGGAGCAGAAAGCAGATTTGCTTGCCGAAGCGGACGAGATTGATCCCGTGCTGAAGAAACTGGGTGGGGGCGCGCGCGACCTGGAGGTGCGTATCATCGAGGATTCCCCCATCGGCGCGTTTCTGGTCGTGCACCTTATTTACGATGTGCGCGATGCGATGGGCGCCAACGCGGTCAATACAGCCTGCGAGAAACTCGCTCCGCGCGTGGAAGAAATTACCGGCGGGCGCGTCCATTTGCGGATACTCTCCAATCTGGCGGATAGGCGACTGGCGCGGGCAAGGTGCCTCATTCCCGCCAACGAATTGGCATTTGAAGCCGTAGGACGAGATACTATCTCGTCCTACACCGGCGAACAGGTCCGTGACGGCATTATCGAGGCCTGGGCTTTTGCTGCCGTGGACCCCTACCGCGCCGCGACGCACAACAAAGGCATCATGAACGGCGTGGATGCGGTGGTCATCGCCAGCGGCAACGACTGGCGGGCGGTCGAAGCCGGAGCGCACGCCTACGCGGCGCGCTCCGGCAAATACACCAGCCTTTCCACGTGGGGCAAGGACGCGGATGGCAATCTCACCGGCTTTCTCGAAATGCCGATGGCGGTTGGAATCGTGGGCGGGGCGACCAAGGTGCATCCCACCGCCAAAGCCATGCTAAAATTGATGGGCGTGAAAACCGCCGCCGAATTGGCCGGGATCATCGTCTCGGTTGGGCTGGCGCAAAACCTGGCTGCCCTGCGCGCCCTGGCCACCGAAGGCATCCAGCGCGGACATATGTCGCTCCATGCCCGGCAGGTGGCGATTGCCGCAGGCGCGACTGGTGATCTGATCGAAAAAGTTGCCGCGCAGATGGTGGCGGAGAAGACGGTCAGAATTGATCGAGCGGAAGAGATTATGGCAACGTACACAGGGAAACAGGTATACACGTAGACAAGTCCATGTGGCTTGACGAAAATAGAAAATGGTATGACTATTGTTCAAAAGTAGACTCAATGAAAACAGCAAAACTCTTTCAAAATGGCAAAAGCCAAGCCGTACGACTTCCCAAGGAATTTCATTTTGGCAATGATCGCGTTTACATCAAACGCGTAGGGGACGCGGTTGTGCTTCTCCCCTACCAAACGCCCTGGAAAACACTCCTGGACAGCCTGTCACTTTTTTCGACAGATTTCATGAACGAGCGGAATCAGCCGCCCGTGTAAACGCGCCGTGAATAACTTTTATTCACCCTTCCCCGAAGTCAACGCCATCCTGGATGAGTTGCTGACCAACGTGCAGTCCATTTTAGGAAACCACTTTATCGGCATGTATCTTTTTGGCTCACTCGCCAGCGGCGATTTCGACCCGCAGCGCAGCGACATTGATTTTGTCATTGTCACTGCTGATAATCTGCCCGCAGAAATGGTTTCGGCATTGGAAACCTTGCACGCTCGCATGACCGCCAGCGGCGCGAAATGGGCGGCGAAGTTGGAGGGTACTTACATTCCCCAGGGCGCCCTCCGCCGTTATAACCCGGAAGATGGCCCGTTCCCCTGCATTAACGAAGGGAAGTTTTACATGGCGCGTCATGAAAGCCACTGGGTGCTTGCCCGTCACATCCTGCGCGAGCAGGGAATCGTTATTGCAGGGCCTGGGCCGCGAACCCTGATCGAGCCTGTTCATCCGGATGACTTACGCCGGGCTGTGAAGGAGTTTCTTCGCGAATGGTGGTCGCCGATGCTGGATAATCCCGTCCGATTGCAAAGCGCTGAATATCAGGCTTATGCGGTACTCACGATGTGTCGGGCATTTTACACGTTGAAAAATGGAACGATTGCTTCGAAGCCGGTTGCCGCCCGCTGGGCGCGAGAAACACTCAACCAGCGGTGGGTGCCCTTGATCGAGCGTGCCTGGATCGGGCGACAAAATCCAGGCGTAAAAGCACAAGCGGATGAAGTGCACGAAACGCTGGATTTAATTCGCTATACCCTTGAATGTAGTCAGCAATTCGAGAGGACCACAGAAGGCAGGTAGAATTGGTCGAACCGAAAATTTTTCGCAAGGATCGCAGCAAATTATCCGATGAAAAAAGAATTGCTCAAATCCAAGACAGGCAGGGTTCTTATCGAGTCCCATCGCGGCGCTGAAGGGCTCGCGCCGGAAAATTCCTGGGCAGCCTTGAAACTCGGCGGCGAATCTGGCGCTGATTTTCTCGAAATGGATGTTCAACTCAGCCAGGATGGAATCGCTTTTTTACGGCACGACTATACTTTGCCAGACGGACAGTGGTGTTCTAGTGTTTCCTGGGCAGAATTGAAGGAAATGACGATCCAGAACGAACCTTTTCCACTCCTGGAGGACGTTTTAGTCTGGGCTCGCGAGGGCGATATTTGTTTGTCGCTCGATCTCAAAGTCGGGTTTATACCCGAGAGATGTCTGGTAACGGAAGTTTTACGATTATTGAACCGCACCCAAACGCAAGCGTATGTTATGCTCATTTCATGGGATCACATCGAATTGCTGCAAATTAAATTAAGCCATCCCGATTTGACCACCCGCGCCCTCATCCGTGGACGCCTCGTGGAATATGCAGACTTCTTAAAACACACCCGGGCTGACGCGGTCAGTTTTACCTACGGAGTTGTGCGCCCCCCTGACGTGGAACAGGTTCACCACGCCGGGGTGGCAGTGAACTTGTCTGAAATGTGGCGTCCTGATTTCGAAATGGTAAAAAATCTGGATGTAGATATGGTCAGTTGGAGTGACCCCAACGAGGCGCGAAGGATGCTCGGCCAATGAAAGTCAATAACTGTCTTCAAGGGAAACGCTTATGACTGAAAATAAAACGTTACTAAAACCTGATTGTGCAGTCGGCATTGTCGGCTACGGTGCGTACGTGCCGCGCTACCGCCTGCCGGCCAGGGAAGTTGCCCGCATCTGGACCGGCGGGCGTACCTCCAGCCTGCCCATCAAGGAGAAGTCCGTCCCTGGGCTGGACGAGGACGTGGTGACCATGTCCATCGAGGCGGCGCGGAATGCCATGAAACGCGCCGGGGTTGACCCGGCCGAGATCCGCGCCGTATGGGTCGGGTCCGAATCGCATCCGTACGCGGTCAAGCCCACCTCCACCATCGTCGCCGAAGCCATCGGCGCGGTTCCCAACGTGCAGGCCGCCGACTGGGAGTTCGCCTGCAAGGCCGGCACCGAAGCCATGGTAGCCGCGATGGGCTTCGTCGGCTCGAACATGGCGCACTACGCCATGGCCATCGGAATGGATGCCGCCCAGGGCAAGCCCGGCGACGCGCTTGAGTACACTGCCGGCGCGGGCGGCGCGGCTTATCTCCTGGGGCCGGCGGAGGAATCACTGGCGGTTATCCAGGCCTCGTATTCCTACGTCACCGACACGCCCGACTTCTGGCGGCGCGAATACCAGCGCTACCCCGAACACGGCTCGCGCTTCACCGGCGAACCGGCTTATTTCAAGCACATCACCGAAGCTGCCAAGTTTTTGATGGAAGCCAACGGCACGACGGCGAAGGATTACAAATGGGCCATCTTCCACCAGCCGAACACGAAATTTCCCCAAAGAGTGGCTTCCATGCTGGGTTTCACGCCGGAACAGATCGAGCCTGGCCTGCTCTCGCCGATCATCGGCAACACCTACGCTGGCGCGGCATTGATCGGCCTGACCGCCACGCTGGATATTGCCCAACCCGGCGACCGCATCCTGATGGTCTCGTTTGGATCCGGCGCAGGCTCGGATGCTTTCGACATTCACGTGACCGAAAAGCTGCCCCAACGCCGTGAGCTTGCCACTCAGACCCAAGATTACATCGCCCGCCGCACCGAGATTGATTACGCGACGTATGCGAGGTATCGCGGGAAACTCGCAATGAAGTGAGGAAGTAGACAAGTAGACAAGTAGACAAGGAAACAAGCCCAATGCAAGCAATGACAGAATACAAAGCAGATTTACTCAAGCGATATTGGAAATATCGAGAGACTCAATTTGCAAATGAACAAACGCTCTTTGATCCTCGATACATTAAACCTGCAAGTCCGCCTGTTTTCATCAGAAGCGAGGCCTGTAGAAATGTTATTGTCAATCCCGCCGCGAGCAAACAGGAAAAGGAAAAATTGCTCGACCTTATTCCCAAAGGCGAATGGCACAAATGGTTTGGAAGCATGAACAGCTCACAGGCATTGGCGCAAAGCGTGTTGGGCAATTTGGCGATTTACGGTTTTTTGTCTTCCCTGTCAGAACTAAAAGATGACGAAGGCATGAAATTGTTCGGGAAAGCGGATATTTCATCGGACAATTTCAAGATGGAACACAAAATAGATTTTTTAGGTGAACCCCGTCAGACCAGTCTCGATGGCTATTTTTCGGGAAACTATCGAATCGCAATCGAGTGCAAATTTACAGAAGCGGAAGTGGGAACTTGTTCACGCCCGCGATTAAAGCAAACGGCTTCAAATTTTAAGAATGAGCATTGCGGCGGCACATATTCACTACAACGAGCACGAAGCAAACGATGTTCATTAACTCAAATTGGGGTTTTATATTGGGAATATGTGCCGCAACTCTTCAAGTGGAAAAGCGACAGTGACTTAAATCCATGTCCGCTGAATAAGAACTATCAACTGGTAAGGAATATTTTGGCAGTGGGTGTAAAGCCAAATGGAACTGTATCTCTTAATGATGGGCACGTCATTCTGATTTACGATAAGCGAAATCCAGCCTTTCAGGAGGGTGGAGATGGACTGATTGCTTACACTGAGACACGAAACGCGTTGTGCAAACCAACGATGTTACGGAAATGCAGTTGGCAAATTATCGTCGGGCATATGGGAAACAATAATATTCTACCCTGGTTGACAGAGAATCTTGTTCTAAAGTATGGAATATAAATTCGCGGGTATACAAGCACACAGGGAGACAGGCACACGACTTCACATGCTCGCGTCACGTGTTTACGTGTCTACCTGTTTACTTGTCTACGTGTCTACCTCCCCCACGGAGAACACATGACAGAAGTTGTAATAGCAGGCACTGGACAAACCGCCGTCGGCGAACACTGGGAAACCTCCCTGCGCGAACTGGCGCATTTCGCCATGCAAGCTGCCATGCAAGATGCAGGCGGCCTGCGCCCACAGGCGCTTTTCGTGGGTAACATGCTCGCCCCCAACCTTTCCCGGCAGGCTCACCTGGGCGCGCTGCTGGCCGATTTCGCCGGTCTGGGCTTCGGCGAGTCTCAGCCCGGGCCCGGGATCGAAGCGGCGACCATCGAGGCCGCGGGTGCTTCGGGCGGCGCGGCGCTCCGGCAGGGGTATCTGGCCATCGTCAGCGGCGCGGTGGACGTGGCGCTGGTGGCCGGTGTAGAGAAGTTCACCGATACACTCGGCCCTGGCATTGAGGCTGCCCTCGCCACCACATCCGATAGTGATTTCGAAGCCGTCCAAGGCATGACGCCCACCGCCCAGGCCGCCCTGATGATGCGTCGGTATTTGCACGAGTTCAACGTTCCGGCAGACGGGTTAGCAGGCTTTGCCTTGATCGCCCACGCCAACGGCGCGAGCAACAAAAACGCCATGTTCCAGAAAGCCATCAAACTAGAAACCTACCAGAAGGCTGAGATGGTCAGCGAGCCGATCAACATGTTCGACATGGCCCCCAATGCAGACGGCGCGGCGGCGCTCGTCTTGACCCGGCGCGAGCTGCTGCCCACCGGCTTTTCGCATCCGCTGGTGCGCATCGCGGGATCAGCTTCCGCCTCCGACCGGCTGGCGCTCCACGACCGGCGCGATCCGCTGTGGTTCGAGGCGGCCCAGTTCTCGACCGGAAAAGCGCTCAAACAGGCCGGGATCACGCTCGATCAAATCTCCCTGTTCGAATATCACGACGCCTACTCGATCTACGCGGCCTTATCCATCGAGGCGGTAGGATTTGCGCGGCGCGGTCAGGGCTGGAAGCTGGCCCAAGATGGGGTCATTGCCCTGAACGGAAAAATCCCCTGTGCGACGATGGGAGGATTGAAGGCGCGCGGCAACCCGGGCGGAGCTACGGGCGTGTACCAAGCCGTCGAAGCGGCGACACAGTTACGAGGTCAGGCCGGCGCGAACCAGATTGCTGGGGCGCAGTTCGCGCTCATCCAGTCGCTCGGCGGACCAGCGTCCACGGCTGTAAGTCATATATTGGAGGCGACGGCGTAGAAGTATACAAGTAAACAAGTAAACAGGTAGACAGGTAAACAAGGAATTATCGAGGCATTTATCTACTTGTGTACCTGTGTACCCGATCCACAAACCTGATAGAGTTTGAGAGTCCCACCTCGTAAAATAGGCTTGCAAGTAAGGAGTAAAACATGGAAATACCGCGCCATTGGCGATTGAGACAACAACGGTATGGATTGGTTGGCGAAATCTGCCCGCACTGCGAGGCCAAGATCTTCCCGCCGCGCGATATCTGCCCCTCATGCGGGCAGGAAGCCAAGACGCTTTACGCATTCAGCGGCAAGGGCGAAATATATTCGTATACCACCATTTATGAAGCACCCGCAGGTTACGACGAGAACGCGCCCTACACCGTGGCGCTCGTCAAATTGAACGAAGGCCCGCTGGTGACGGCGCAGTTGACCGACCTGGGCGACCAGCCCATCCAGATCGGCATGCCGGTCGAGATGGTGACACGCAAACTGCGCCAGGATGGCGATGAGAGGGGAATGCTGGTGTATGGGTATAAATTCAGGCCCGTCTTGGCCGTTTCGTAACGCCTCCTAAAAAAGGTCTCGCCCTGTCAGGCAACTGGCAGGGCGATTTTTTGTTTTACAAAGAGAGTTTCATCTGCGCTTCCTCAACTCATCGAACCCGGCGCAAGCCCGCTCCAGCGCAGCAGCGTCCTTCCAGCGCGAAGGTACTTTCAGCTTCAGTTCGTCATGGGACTCATTCTGACGAATCTGGTAGTAACGAATCTTTTTATCGGGCACGCCGTATTCCCACTGGAACGATTTCAACAAACGCTTTATCTGTGATTCGATGAATTCCGGCCCGTCCGGGCGATAGACAAGGCCTCTTTCCCTACAAGCCGGGCCTTTCTCGCACCAGCACATAACCGAAATTCCCTCATCCGTCATTTCCCACACGCGCGTGGCGACTTCGTGCTTCTTGAGCATGGCGTAAGCCGTGATACTGTTTTGCGCCGGGTCTGCATACACCTCCATGTGGTCGGCCAGTTTCTCTTTAGGCGGGGCAATTTTTGCGCGGGATGTCGGCCTTTTGGGCGCTTCCCGTTTCGCGGCTGTTTTCTGCCTGGCAGGCTGCTCCGTTTTCGGGCTGGACGCTTTCTCCCCGCTGCCTGCTTCCGTTGTATCATCCCCGGAGGGGGAAACTGCCTTTTCCTGGCTGACAGCGCGACGCGGCTCTCCATTATCGGCGTGACATTCGTTGAGATGCTCATTGCAGGTCACTCGCTGACAGGTGGTACAGCGGCTCAAGCTATGGACGCACACCGGGCGGTCACAGACGGCGCAGGTTTGCACCTGGTCGGCGCATTTCTGGCAATAGGTGCGCTTGCACTCCACGCACTGCGGCGCGAGACAATCGCTGTGCGCCAGATGTCCATTTTCGCACAGCAATAAAGACTTGCCCGGCTGGCCGCACACGTCGCAGGTCAGCGGCTCGACCACATGCAGTAGCGGATCCCAGGTTGCCACCCGTTTCACCGCAACCCCGCGTTTGCCAATTTCCACCGTCAAATCGAGTTTGGGCTGGGTGATGATGGCGACATTCAGCAGTTCCAATTGGATGCGCAGGTGATATTTCTGTTCCACATCCTCCAGTTTGGACAGGCGCTCGGCGGTGATGGCGGCGCGTTTGGCTTCCAGCCCCGGGCGGCGCTCGTCATCGGCTTTTTGCAGGCGGCGGTCGGCGTCTTTGAGCAGGTCAGTGTAATATTCGTTTAGGCGGGCGCGGTCGAGTTCCAAAAATCGCTGCAGACGTTTTTGCAAACCTGCCAGCGTATCGCCCAGTTCGTCCGCCACCGACTTGCGGGCGCGTTCCAGCAGGGCCGCCAGCGTTTTGGGGGCCAGCGGCGGCTCATTGTTCCAGAACGCGGCGGCGGGTGACAGGTTTTGGGAGTGATTCTCCATATCGAGAATCGCCTGTCGTTGGATCCCCGCCCCATTAACGGCATATCCGCCCTGCGCATCCATCCAGACCGGCAGAATCAGCTCGCGCTTTTCATCAGAAATCAGGCTTACCTTGAAATTGAAACGCACATAATGATGCAGATGTGGCTGCTCCACTGCGCCTGGCACGGGAAATAGTTTTGCATTGGAGATGGAAATGGCTTTTTCGATGGCGGCGTACAGCCCGGGCTTTGCCAGGCGGACATTGTTGATAAAAAACCGCCCGTTGGCTGTTTGCAGGCGCAGTTCGTTGACGATGGTTTCCACCAGCGGGTGCCCGTAGTGCAGAAAAGTGCTCTCTTTTTCTGACTCGGATGAAAAGGTGAAGCGCTGATGAGCCTCCACGCCCCAGCGAGTGGATACTTCGTCGGGCAGCAACGTCTCGTAAATCCCGTAGGCGGGCGGCTCCACCAATCCGCCCACCTGACGGCAGTAGCCCAAAACCAATTCTTCGAGAGAAATATCTTCGGACATGGGCTACTCCGCCGAAAAATCTTCGCCGAACAGGGCTTCGTCGTATTCCTGGGTTTTCTGGTGCGCCTGGCGCGCCTGAACCAGCGCTTCGCCCAGTTGCTTGAATCCGTCGTGCAGTTCCTCGGCAGATTCCGCCTGCATCCAGATGTCGAGCAGCAGGTCTTCGAAGTCGCGCTCGTCCGAAAGTTGCCCCAGAATCATGTCCATTTCGCCGATGACCAGCTCGAACATGTTGAGTTTCTGGTCGAGGATTTCGAGCAGGTAATCTTCCACCGTGCCGCGCGCCGAAAGGTTGTAAATGCGCACGTCGCGCGTCTGCCCGATGCGGTGAATACGCCCGACGCGCTGTTCGATGCGCATGGGGTTCCAGGGAATATCGAAATTGACCATCGTGCGGCAAAATTGGAGATTGCGTCCCTCCCCGGCGGCTTCGGTGGAGAGCAGCACCTGGGCGCGCTGCTCGAAATCTGCAATTGCCTGGTTTTTGGACGGTGTTCCCATTTCGCCGTGATAGGTGACGACCGAGAGTCCCAGCCCGCGCAGGCGTTCGGCGAGACGCTCCAGCGTGCGGCGGAAATGGGTAAAGATGATGATCTTTTCGGCAGGGTCGCGCAGGCTGGTAAGGAGCAGTTTTTCGAGCGCCTCGGCCTTGGCCCAGGCCTGGATGCGGGTGGACTGGTCGGCGAGTTCCAGCAGTTCGCGGCGCTGTTCGGCTCGATGGGCGCGTTCGGCCAACGCGCGCAAGGTTGGCTCGGCAGATTGGGGACTGCTGCCAATTTCACGCTGAAGGGTGAGCAGGGCAAAGCGGTCTACCTGGCGGAGACTCTTATCCCCCTCCGTCCCCTCATCGCTGCCCGGCAGCGTCTTTGTTATTTCTGAGTCCGGCGGGGCGGCGATAGGGAGATGAAAGGGGGATGTTCGCATTTGCGCGCGCACGTAACCGCTGACCGCCTGATAGAAATCGGTTTCCTCCTGAGAAAGCCCCAGGCGAATGGTGCTGGCCTGGCGCGGCGGCAGTTTGATGTTCACCTGGCTGCGGGTATGGCGCACCATCACGTCGCCCAGCAAATCGCGCAGTTGTCCGCGATTTTTGGGCAGGCGCGGATCGCCGTGCGCTACAAACTGCTTACGAAACTCGCGCGGGGTTTTTAGTTGACCGGGCTTGAGCAGGGTAATCAGGTTATACAGTTCATCCAGGTCATTTTCGACCGGGGTGGCGGTCAGCAATAGAATATATTTACGCTGCAAATCATTGACAAATTTCCATGAGGCGCTGTTGCGGTTTTTGAGATGGTGCGCTTCGTCCACAATGACCAAGTCGTAGGGAATCTGGGCAATCCGGGCGCGGTGTTCGGCGCGGCGGGCGGTGGCGAGCGATGCAATCAGCAGCGGAAAGCGTTCCCAGGCTTTGGCCCCGGCGGCGCGGAACTCAGCGTCGGCGCTGGTGGTGAAACGGGGCAGCCCGAACTTGATGGCCAACTCCTCGCGCCATTGTTCCACTAAAGCGGCAGGCGTGACAATCAGCACGCGCTGGACAACGTTGCGCACCAGATATTCCTTGAGTACCAGCCCGGCCTCGATGGTTTTCCCCAGCCCGACTTCATCACAAAACATGCCGCGCCCGCGAAAGCGGCGCAGCATAATTTGGGCGGCGCGCACCTGATAATCAAACGGGGCAAACTCGAGCGATTCGAGGCAGACCAGTTCGTCAAATCCGCTGATCAGTTGGGCATGCTCCGCCAGCAAACGCAAACGGTAGAGGTCGCGGCTGGCAAACTGCCCTGCGCTGATGCCTTTCAGGGCTGCCTTGTCCACTGGCAGCAGGCGAATATCCGTTTCGGAGATGTTTTTGGAGGAGATGAGTGTCATTGTGGGGTGAGTTTACCACGAACTTGAAAATGACTTAATAGTGACGCGATGAACTTCTCATGTTGGGCTTGTAGAAGTATTACTCCGCAGATTCATCCGTATTTTACTACCCGGTCACAACCAATCGTTGCTATAATTCCAATAACCTACCACATGGGCAACAGCCATGCCTGCTTATCCAGCCTACGTACCCCAAATGCTCGCCCGCGCCCGCTACGAGGGTCAATGGCACGCCGGCCAAGCCGACGCTGCCGCCCTGTGCTTCGACGTGCTGGCGCTCTTCCCCGATTGCGCGCAGGCCGGCGATCTCGTCTACGAACTCTTTTGCGACGAATGGACGATTTACGACAACCGCGTCGCCATTCAGCGCAACATTGACGAGTGGGACGACCGCCCCTGGCAGCAGCGCCGTCGCCTCGCACTTTCATTTCGGTTCATGAGTCGCTGGCAGGGTTGGGAGCGTGAATATTTGGAAGGATACGAACATGAAAAAGACGGGCCGCCCGATGTTGCCAAAATTTTAGAGGCAGGCAAAATCGAACTGCTCGGCGCGTACTGTCTGGGGGACGAAGAATGCACCGATTACACCTGGATGATCTTCGCTGAGGCGCTCGAGCGGACCAACGACCCGCGCGCCGCCCTGCTCTGGATTGGCAAAACCTACGCCGACCTGGGCTTTTTGGCCGATTCCGCCGAAGCCTTGGCTGAACTGTGTTCCCGCTTCACCGACCCGGACGCCCGCCGCCTGCTGGCCGAAGTCATCTGGTGGCGCGACAATGCCTACCGCATCCCGTGGATTCCCCCGCGCGGCGATGGCACGCGCTACAATCGCATGATGCAGCATATTGACCCCTCCGCGCCATCAGACGAGGAAGTCATCCGCTATTTCCGCGAGAAGCGCGCCGACAAATCCATCCTGCCCTACACGCCCAGCATTGACCCCGGCCTGGCGCGCCTTCTGGAATCCGCCATACCAAACGAACCCCAAAACGCCCCCGCTTCTCCGCTGGACTGGAGCTTCCTCGACTTGGATGATGGCCAGCCCGGCGAACCGGCCGATTGGGTTAAAAAGCAAATCAAATTGTTTGAAAGAGATGGAGATGATGAAGTGAGCAGGGAAATGATCGAGGAGATGAAACGGATGCACCGCTGGACACGCAACATCAGACCGCCGGCCACGCCGCCGCGATATGACCCGAATGAACCTCCTTTCGACCCGCGCGATATTCTCGGAAGCATGGATGATGATCTGGCCGACGACATATAGAAATAAACCTGACCTGTCGCGACAATTCCACTCCGCCTACAGTTCTACCGAAATCCGTCCCGCGCGGTACATATCCAATATACGGCTATAAATTCAGGCCGAAAGTCCAGTAAAACACTGAACTGATTCAAGGTTTTTTGGTAATGTACCTCCGCGCCGAGCGGAGGGGTGTTAGCCCCGTAGTCGAGGCGTTTTGCCATGAAAACCGCCCTTCGACTGCGCTTCGCTCCGCTCAGGGCGAAAAGTTTGAATCACTTTACTGTATGTAGGGGGGGGCCCCCTCTTTGGTGCAGTTTTCGAGGACACTACGGGAAGATAGCCAGAACACCTCGCAATCCTCCCGGCTGAGAGGGGGCGGTTTCCCAATGCAGACCTTCCATCGGGACAACCTTTGTCCCCTCAATTTCGGGCGGTCGCATTGACCGGGGGACAATGATCTTCTCACGGGATAATCCGGTCGGTTCGACTATCGCCAGGAGGGGCTCCGGTATAACCCAAAGGATGGGTAATGTCCGCAAAGCGCGCACCATCCCGAGGTCCAGGTGGTCGGCATGCTCGTGCGTCAACAGGACGAAAGACAACCCATCCAGATCATGGGCAATATCCATTTCCGGCACTTGGGGGAAGGCGGTGTTTTAGAGTCACCGGATCAATAGCCCAACGCACGTGGCCGGTACAAAAAAGGTAATTGGCAGAATACATCAGCCAATCGAGCCATGATCATATTTGGCGTGCATCAGCGCCTCGACCTCGCTGACCGAGCGGTCGAACGGGCCCAATTTTTCCATTTTCAGGCTGGTCACCGCTGCGGCCCAAACGCCCGCTTCGGCGGGCGGCTTCGAAAGGCGCATGGCCACATACGCCCCGATGCAGGTGTCGCCGCGTCCGCTGCGCCCATTCAGTTTCTGCGGATAGAATCCCGCCTCGTAGAATTGACCCTCGGCATAAACCAGTACGCCATCCCTGTAGGTCAGCACGATCTCCCTCGGGCCCATTCGAGCATAGCTTTGCGCGGCTTTGTAAATATCGATTTCGCCGGTGAGGAACTCTGCTTCCACCGCATCGCTCTTGAGAATATCCAGATAAGCCAGTGTCACCTGCATTTCCTCCCAGGGTTCGTATACCAGATTTTGACCTCGCAGCACGTGCACAAATCCTTGCATATCGGCGGCCAGGAGTATATCTTTCTCCTTCAGCGCCCGGAGGATATCCGGGCCGACCTCTCCTCGCAGGCTCGAACCGATAATTGCGGACTTTGCTTGCAAGCCCTCCACTTCACTCACGGTGATCGAGCCAGCCACCCCGTCAACAGACAGGTTGCGAATATCCGGATCCATCGTGGGATATTCCAGCCTCATACAAGTGGACTGGGGCGTATAGGTCACAAAACAGTCAATGCCCGCCTGGGTGAATTTCTCGACCACGCGTGCATCTTCTTTTGCCAGGCGGGTGACAACGGCCACCTTCAAGCCGAGACGAGCGGCCGCGTGCGCCGAGTAGTTGACCGCCCCACCGTCCACATACCTGACACCGGTCGGAGAAATGATCGTATCTTTGGTGTAATTCCCTATACAAATGACATCATAGGTTTCAGCAATGTGCATAACCTTGATTTGACCTTTCGACGATGACTATGGAATGACCCGGATAAGCACCCAATATATGCCCGCTGCGACCAGGGCTGTGGCCGGAATGGTCAACAGCCAGGCCGTGGCGATTTCCTGGGCGACCCCCCAGCGCACCTTATTCACTCTTTCGGCTGCGCCAACCCCCATGATGGCTGAACTGACCACCTGGGTGGTGCTCACCGGACCTCCCACCAGGGAAGCGCCCATGATGACAACTGCCGAGGCCAATTGGGAAGCAAACCCGTGTACTGACCGGATTTTATAGAACTTGCCTCCCAGTGTACGGATCAATTTCCACCCGCCTACCGAGGTGCCAAAAGCGATCATCCCGGCACAGATAATGATGACCCAGACGGGGACGGCAAAATCCTTCAAATAGCCTCCGGTAACCAGCGCCAGGGTGATGATTCCCATGGTCTTCTGCGCGTCATTGGTGCCGTGGCTGAGCACCAGGGCAAGAGCAGTGAAAATCTGGCCGCGTTTGAAAAAACGTTGACGCGGGGTGTGGCCTGCCAGCACAATAACAAGATAATCCGGAGGGCAATAAATCCAATCACAAAACCGATGATTGGAGAAATGAACAAAGCAATCAATATTTTCTCCAATCCATGTAGTAGGATGGCCTGCCAGCCAACTCCGATAACGACCGCACCGATAAATCCACCCACAAGCGCATGTGAAGAACTGCTCGGAAAACCCAGGTACCAGGTGAATAAATTCCAGAAAATCGCGCTAGCCAACGCGGCTAGCAACACTTGTGTATTGATTGTCTCAGCAGCGACAATTTCATGCCCGATTGTTTCGGCCACCGCCACGCCGAAGATAAATGGGCCGAAAAAATTAGCCAGAGCGGTCATTCCCAAAGCCACACGAGGAGAAAGCGCCCTGGACGAAATCATCGTGGCAACCACGTTGCTGGAATCGTGGATGCCGTTCAAGAAATCAAATAGAAGGGCCAGTACGATCACGGCAATGATGATCGGCGTCATTTATGCAGCCTCTCTCTTATGCAATCTTGACGACGATATTGGCGATGACATTGGCCGCCTCGTCGCCCCGGTCGGCGGCGTTGCTCAAGTGGCGGTAGACCTCGCGTAGTTTCAGCATCTTGACCACGTGCTTGATGTCTTCCACGCCGCTGAAAAGGTCGGCCAGGGCTTCCCGGTAAACATCTTCCACCCGGTTTTCGAGGGCCTTGGCGCGCTGGGCGTGGTCATTGGATACCCCGGGATGTTCCTCCAGGCGATTGACCGCCATCGAAAGCTCGTAAGCCGCGTCTCTGAGCAGGGAGGCCATACGCTGCATGTAAGGGGTCGGCTCTACTTTCAGGATTTCCATCTCGGTCATCGTGCTATAAGCATAATCCAGCACATCATCAATCGTCCGGGAAAGTGCAAAGATATCCTCCCGGTCAAAGGGAGTAATGAAAGTCTTGTTCAATTCGTCAATCAGGATGCGCCGGGCTTCGTCGGCTTCTTTTTCCTTTGTGTTAAGATTGGATGCAGCGGCGGGATCCTCGCCTGTCATATAAGCTTTCAGGGCCTCCATACCTTCCAAGGTCAGTGCGGCCTGCTCTTGGATCAATTTGATGAAAACATTTTGGCGTTTCTTGAAAAAGTTGCGCATGGGAGATACTCCTTTTTGAAATCACAGGCATTTGATACAGCCGTGTGCAACCAAGAACTTCAAACCGGCTTTAACTTGCTCGGTGGTGTTAACTACCTGGAATTCACAAGTACGGAAAGCATCTTCAGGCAGATAAGTGGCAACCCTATCAAAATCCACTTCGCCTAAGCCCGGGGCATAATGATCGGCTATCCCGATGACATCGTGGAGATGCGCGCCGATAATGCGCGTGGCATAACGTTTCAGCCATTCCTCGTGGGGGTAAAAACCCAGACGATCCAGTGCCTGGGCATGGCCGACATCGTACACAAAGCCAAGTCGTTCGGGCCCCGCCAATCCAAGAAGAAAACCCATTTCGTCCAGGCTGGGGATGTCGAAATAGTGATAACGGTTCTCCAGTCCCAGGCGGACGCCGAAACGTCCGGCATATTCGAGCAGTTCCATCAGGCTCTTTTTGACAGATTCGAGGCAGACGCCGGCGCGCGCGGCGCGAGCGTCCACCAGCCGGTTTTTTATCTCGAGGTATCCCTGGGAATGAGCCTGTCCGGCCTCGAAGAGCGCCCGTAAATTGTTCTCAAGAGATCCATCCACCTGAATGGTGCCGGAGTGCATCACCACTATACCCGCGCCCAACGCATGCGCCAGATCAATGCTGCGCTTGATGGAGGCCACGCCCTGCCGACGACATTCCTCATCGGGTGACGAAACCAGCCAGTCGCGCGCTTTCAGTATCTCGGTTGAAATATCCGCCGGGCAGGGTTCGTGGACGCTGCTGAACTGGTAATGATCCAGTTCTATTCCCGCCAACATGGCAGAATTGATTTGATGGTTCAATTCGACTTTTGCAAATCCCATTCGGCGGGCGGCGATAAAGAAATCATCGAGGGCGGGAAATTTCTTGTTTGCCCACATTGTGGAAAAAGACGCGTCGTAAGTGATCATCCAACCTCTACCATTACCTTTTTAGGGGAGTAGGGGGTATGCGGGCGGCGGAGCCGCCCGCATACCCCCACCCCCATTTATTCAGTTGATATAGTAATAGGCACTTTCAGCAGGTCGGCAAATTGATCAATATAAAAATCTGCCTTCGCGCCTGCGTCATAATTGAAAGCGATGGTTTTCATCCCGACCGCCCTGGCGCCTTCCAGTTCCGAGGCTTTATGGCCGACAAAAACCGCCCGCTCGGAAGGGATGCCCAATTGCTGCAAGGCGGCGTGATAGATCTGCGGGGCCGGCTTGCGAATCCCCAGTTCTTTGGACGAAACGATGGAGTCCCAAACGTGTCCGAAGCCGCCGTGGTCGAACCAGCCCAACTTGACATGCACCGGCAGGGCTGTATCGGTGATGATGCCCAGCAGGTATTCCCTTTCTTTCAGCGCCAGGAGCGTTTCCCGAACGCCGTCGAAGAATTTCACGTTATTCGTATCCTCATCCAGGATCTGTTTGCCGCGCAGGAGATGCTCCGGCCGGGTAACGCCATACAGCCGCAGGATGGCCTCGCAATACTGCTCGCGCGTGATCTGACCCTGATAGGCGTGCTGCCGAAGCGCCTCCATTTCGGCTGGGCGGCTCCCGGTGACGGGGAGCGACAGTTCCTTGAGAAAAGCCTTCAATTTACGATCCCGCTGGGGCCGATAGTAGAGGATATCTCCGGCGTCGAACAGGAAGGCGCAAACTCCGTTCTGGCGGGATTTTCCGGCATTCTCCCGGGTTCCCGGAACGCCCTGTTCGGCGCGCAGGATATCCACCAGTTCGTGCATATTGGCAATCACAGCATCGGGCGCGGCGCCCTCGTCTGCCTCTCCATGATCGAAATCATGCTGGATCTGGATCGCCAGGCGGTATCCTGCCCGGCGGGCGCCCAAAATGTCGCGGGCGATGCGGTCTCCCACGTAGAGACATTCGCTGGTCGGCACATTCGCCCGGCGGGCGGCATAGTGGAAGATGGATGGGTCTGGCTTGCGACGGCCATATTCGCTGGATAATACCACAGGGTCGAAATAATGCCGTATCCCATATAATTCCAGGCTGGCCGGCACCTGCCCCCGGCTGCAAACATTGCTGATCAGGCCGATTTTCAAACCCATTTTCTGGATCGTCTCCAGCACAAGCGGAATTTCCGGGCGCATGGCGCGCTGGTAAAAACGCGTTTCGATGGTCAGCATCAAATCTTCGGCGATCCCCGCCAATTGGTTTGGATCAACTGGATACGGACTCAACAATCTTGTCAAGGGTATCAACCCGACCAAACTAAAAATAATGAAAAGACGAGACAGATGGATGGAAAACCAACAGCTCGCCTTTTCTTGG
>Ga0210029_1000279_pt1 | contig 34166 bp, 25 predicted proteins | sample CryGeymeta201521_FD_183985 | JGI IMG/M metagenome (GOLD analysis project Ga0210029, IMG submission 183985) | Groundwater microbial communities from Crystal Geyser aquifers in Utah, USA - Crystal Geyser metaG 2015-21 (SPAdes) (version 2) | ecosystem: Environmental > Aquatic > Deep subsurface >... | reverse complement strand
AAGCCGGCTTCGTCACCTGGAGCGGCCGCGCGGCTGACGACCGGCCGGCGCCAGGAGGGAGCTACTTGTTCGAGTCGTCGTCTGTGCGAACGACGCGCCAAATGGGTCGAACGTGCCGAGAACGGCCGGAGCTGTTCGCTTCACCGTCCGCGCCAACGCCGCGCCTTTCGACATGCCACCGAGTCTGTAGCGGGGCGGGGCGCCCGGCGCGGCTGCCTACAGAGGACTGCAGGACGAGACGCTGCCGTCACCCCACCGGCACCAGCACAAGCCTCAGCTTCTCGCCAAACCACGCTCGCCCCTCAGCCGTCATTTGTAGGACCACGGTCGTCTTCTCGGCAATGCCCGGCGTCAGCGTGACTTCGCCGAAGTCGGCGTCGGACAGAGAGGGCGCGTCGGCCGGGATTGGCACTCTCACCTTCACCGATGAGTCTTCCGTCGAAGCGAGGTACACGGCGCCCGGCTTGCCGTTGGCGCTGGCGGGCGTCAGCCACTTGGCTTCCTGGGTGTTGCCGACGGAGGCTCTGATCACGACCGGGGCGTTCTTCGGCACTTCGAGCTGCGCGCCGTTCTCCACGTCCACCCAGTGGCCGTTGGCGTCTCTAAACTGCAGGGAGTTGAACTCGGCGTTGAGGTACTTGGGCGGGTTCTTGCCGGTGTACGGTGCATTGCCGACGGCGACTAGCGGGCAGGTGGCGGAGTCGGTGCCGGTGCCAGCGGTGCGGATGCCGAGGTGCTTGCCCTGCCTGCGCGCGTCGCGGTAGGCGTCCTTGCCGGAGTTGAATGTCAGGTACCAGTAGCCACCGGCGTTGGCGTCGCGATCAATCGTCATCCAGGTGTCGGGTTTGGGGTACGCGTGTGCGGCCTTCATCTGCTTCGCATACTTGCGGATCAACGCGGCCGAGGGGCGAGGGGTGCCGTCGGGGTTGGTGATGCCGAAGTCGCTCTTCTCGTTCACCCGATAGCCGCCGGGCCACCACCAAGGGGCGGTGCCGTTGGCGCCGGACTCGAGAACCATGCGGTAGAACTGGTGGTGATACTCACCTTGCGTGGCGATGGCGGCGGGGTCGGGCCGCATCTGCTTGCCGCCCCAGACGCTCTTGCCGAACTCCGACCAGAGGACAGGCTTGCCGCCGGTGGTGAAGTGGACGTAGCGAGTGATGAAACCGGAGGCGTCGTAGCCGTCTTCGCCCAGGGGGATCGAGTAGCCTTCGGGGCAGATGAAGTCGATGTGCTTCGGCGTGGCGGTGAAGGCGAAGTCGTGGGGCAGCGTGTTGCCCTGGCGGAAACTGACCAGGTGGTTGGGGTCGAGGGCGCGAACCTTGCGCGTGGCGTCGTTCCACTTGCGGCTCATCAGATCGTCCATGAACCGGCGGTACGCCGCCACCATGACACGCCACTCGCCGTCCTCCCGCAACTGCCGGTCGGTGGGCGAAGTGAGCTTCCCGTCGATTCGAGGCGCCGGCATCGCCCAATCCACCTCGGCGTTCTCGAGGCTGCCGTAGCGCTCGACGATCCACCGCTTCCAGTCCGGATCCCAGCGCGGCCGACCCTCGCTGTTGAACACGTAGTTGCCCGGCTCCCAGATGATGTCGTAGGCGAAGAGCGTCGGGTTGTCGACCAGCCGCGCCTCACGGAGGAAGTCGGCGACGGCCTTCTCGTCGAACCCCAGCGGCGAGGCCGCGCCCAGGAAGCCGTTGACCTTGATCCCGTGTCGCTCGCAGCGCCGCAGGAAGTCCAGCAGGTTGCGGATGCCGTCGGGTGCACCCGTCTGGACGCTCACCATGTTGATCCCCAGCGCTTCCATCCGCACCAGGTCGCGCTCCACTTCGTCGGGGTCGTAGAAACCGGGCGTGAGCCAGCCCAATGAGTAGTCGCCCGCCTCCGACCCGGAGACGTAGACCGGCCAGTAGTTGATGCCGACGGGATACCACTTCTTCCCTTTGAGGTAGAAATCGCTGCCCTTGACGGTGACAAAGTCGTCGCGGGCGGCGGGCTTGGCGGACAGGAGGCCCACTTCCTGTGTGAGCACGTCGAGGACGCCCGTGCTGTCGAGCAACTCCGTCCGGACAACGAACGCGTCAGTCGGGTACCGGTCGGGCCGCCAGGTGAATGAGACGCGCTTCGACGCGCCGGGAGCGAGTTCGAGCTGCCGCTCCTTCGTGAGGTAGGTCCGTCCATCCGTGGCTCCGGTAACGGCGAAGCGAGCGGTGATCGTGGCCGGCTTCGCCCCCGTATTGGTGCATTCAGTGCCCAGCTCAATGGGCTCGTCTCGCCAATAGGAAAACTGCCGCGCGCCCGCCTCACGGAGGAACACGCCCAGTCGCATCCGGCGTACCACCTCGACGAGCGCGCCTGTCATCCGGTGATTCTTCAGCACCGCCGCGTCGTCGATGCCGACTGCGGCAAACAGCGACTGCTTGTAGGGGAAGGTATTGTTGAGCAGCAACCACATGGCGGTGCCGCGCTCCTCGCCCTGCTTGTCCAACGCGCGCGCCAAGGGCACCCACCGCCACTTGCCTCCGTTGCCGAACCCTTCGCCTTTCGGCCGCGCGAAGCACGAGAGCGCCGAACGCGGCGTCGGCAGCTCCGCGGTCGGGTCGAGCAGCGCCTGGTCCGTGGCCACCTTGACCGAAGCGATTCCGTCCAGCGGATAGACCTTGTACGTCGGCGAGATGGTCTCCATCGGCAGCAGCGTCTGGCTGGGCCCGGTCCGGAAGTCGGCGAACGGGTTGGGCGCCGTGCCGAAGTCATCGACCCAGAGCGTGTGCGGGACGCCACCGACCGCCGTGGTGTGGCTCTGGGCCAACCCCATGACGATCCGGTTTGCGGCCGCCGGGTTGAAGCGGTCGCCGGGCCGGCCGCGCGTGTCCTTCGTCTTCGAGTCCGGCCAGTAGGCGAACTGGTCCGGCGTAAGGACGTGGTACTTCCAGTCCGTCTCCAACGGCACCACGGCGATCCATCGAGAGCCGTCCGCTTCGTTCATCTCGACCGATAGCTGCGAGGTCTGTGCGTCGCCCTTCGCCCAGAAGCAGAGGAGCGCGTGTCCCTGTGCGAACATCCCCTCCAAGACGGGCGAGGCATACGTGTTCCAGCCGGCCAGGTTCTGCATGGACATTCGCAGACACTGCCCCTTGCCGTCGTGGCCGCCCGGCTCCAGCTCGAGGGCCGATTGGATCGTGTTGTCGTTGGTCGCTCGGGTCCACGCCTTCAGGTCCGGCTGCCCCTCGAAGTCCAGGAAGGTGTGCTCGGCCTGCCGCTGGGCCACCCGCGCCCGGATCATCTGCTGGTCGACCCACTGCCCCTGGTAGTCCCACACTTGCCGCGTGAAGGCGGGCCCGCCAAGCACCATGAGATGCCCCTGTCGGCGCAGGTAACTCATGAGCGCCGGAGCGCCGGTGGCCGGGTAGACCTGAGCGTGGGGGATGACGTAGAGGAAGAAGCGCTGCGGCGCGAGGACGCTCGGGTCGCTCGCCTGCCGGCCGTCGAGGAACGTCACGCCGAACCCCGCGGCGCGGAACGCCGACGCGAGGTGGTCGGCAACAGAGGGATCAGACTCGGGGAGCGTTGCATCGCGCAGCACGGCAATGCTTCCCTCGCGTCCCGACTCCACCCGCACAGAGCTACTCGTCTGCTGCGCCTCGGGTGCAGTGACCGCCACGTCGTCGAACGTGGCGGCGCAGCCTCTCGCCAGAAGTGCGACTGAGCCCATTCGTAGTGCCTCCGCTTTGCCGAATTCGTAGTGCGCGCGAGCCAGCGGCTCGCCCCCGGCGCCGGCCCGAACTTCCGCGCCAATGCCCTCCCCGTCCAAGGCGAGCCGCAGCCGGTACTCCGTGTTGTGGCTCCACTTGAGGTGCAGGTTCTCATTGACGGTTCTCTCCAGCCGCGTACCGCCCTCGTTCTGCGCCTGCCACACGCCCTGGTACTTCTCGAGGAAGTCGAGGTAGCGGTTCCCCTTCGGGTCCTCCGTCAGTCCCAGCACCCAGTAGGTCGACGGATCGAGGAACACGAGCACACCACAAACCGACCAGCCCTCCGCAATGAGCCTTCTCTGCACGGTGACGGTCGCCTCGAGGGTCTGCTCCTGCAGCAGCGGCGCGCGCGGCGCATAGGCGAGCGCGTCGGCGCCTTCCGTCTGTTCGGCTACGAGCTTGCCGTCGGCCGCTTGCCAGGTGCCACCCATCGTCTCCCAATTCGCCTCGCCTTGGGCGAAGCCGTCGGTGAATGCCGGCCGGACGGCGACCGGCGCACCGGGTGCTGGTTCGGCGTCGCCGGGGAGTAGTCCTGTGCAGAAGACACCCGCCCCCAGAATGACGCCGACACGCACAGCTTGAGAGAACGACATGAGGACTCCTTGTTGCCGCCCGAGGCAGCGAGTGGGTTGGTTCTGCTCACGATTGTACGGCGAACGCCTCGCGGGAGTCAACGCAGCCGAGAACAGACCATAGAGGCGCTTGTGCTGCGGGCGACAGGGGGATATCATGCGCGTTGGAACGCAAGTGCCGGGGCTGTAACATGGACTCGGAAAGGGAAGCAATGCGCACGCGGACCGTCCTGTACTGCCGGGTTGCACTTGTGGTCCTCGGTCTGCTGACCTTCGGTCTGGTCGGCGTCTACGTGTTGGGCTGCGGAGGGGGCGGCGGCGCCAGCGACTCCGGTGATTTGGGAAGTGGGGCTGGTTCGGGTGACTTGCGGGTAGTCGCGGTCACGACCCTCAGCACGGAAGTGTGCGCAGCGGCCACCAACAGGAGCGGCGAAGCAGTCGCCGCACTCGGGCAGAAAGACAGCCACGGGACTGTCTCGACGGTCACTGGCGGGTGCTTCGCAAGCTCCACCGGCGCCGGCATCGTCTGGTGGTTCGGAGCGGAGGGCATGCCCGGTGTGGTGGTGGCGGGGAGCGCGGTGGTTCGCTTCACCGACTACGCGCTTGGCTGGGACCGGGTGGGCTACGAGGTGCGGTACGTTGGCGCCGGACAAACGGGCAGTGCCGGCAACGTAGTCCCGACCCCGGAGGTCCGCGACGCCATGATCCAGTTGGCGATGCGCGCGCCTTCTCGGGAAGCACGCAACGACGGCCGCCAGGTGAGTTGGAGCCAAGTGCACACCGACCTGACACAGGCCCGGCTCGGTCTTCAGGTCTCGGGCTGTTTGGCACAGGCGGTGCTCGCCAAGGGCAGTTCTGAGTCCGTAGGTGCGGCCACGTGTTGCGGCTCGTCGCTGCTCGCAAGCCTCGCCGGGCTGGAGGAGGCCGAACTGACGAGTGGGGGCTCGACAACCGTCACTACGGTCGTCTGCACTGCGAGTGACTGGCGGCCGTGCGCCGGAATAGCGCAGGACCTCGACTCGGTGATCCGCGACGCGCGCGCCACGGCTTTGGCCGCTGGCATTGGTTGGCTGCCCGACCCGGGGAGCAGCTCCGATCCCGGAGCGGGCGGCGGCACGGGGGAAACAACCGTCCATGACCTCTCCGGGTCCTGGACCGGTACCGCCACGGAGACCCGGGCAGGCGAGACAGTCTCCGGCACGATGTGCATGACCCTCACCCAATCGGGTGCAGCTTTCGTCGGCACATACGTTACGTGGTCGGACCAGCTCAGCACAGGGAGTGTCGGCACGCTTGTAGGAGCGATCTCGGGGAACAGCGGCACCACGACGCTCGTCCGCGCCAACGTGGAGGAGACCGACGCCTGCAAGCGCGGCAGTTGGTCGTTCACCGCATCCGACAACTTGATCACCGGGACCTACACCACGCAAGGCGATTGCTTCCCGCCGGCAACGGGGAGCATCTCGCTGAGCAAAGGCGCTTGCGCGCTGCGGTGAGCAAGCTCGTCGCCAACGGAATGGCGACGGGTCTGGCGGAGGGGGACAAGGAGGTACTGCCGGTTGGCGGCGAGTTGACGGTGTTGCTCAACGCGGTGAGGTGATCGGGCAAGTGACTCCCTCGGCTTGGCGATCTCCGTGGCTGTTTGGGTAGAATGACACGTGATCGAGAGCGCGACGGCGCGCTCTTACCGGAGGTGCACCAATGCACAAAGTCAGCCTTGAACGTGTCAAGGAGCTGCATGCCGGGGAATGGCTGGCTTTCCTGGTAACTGAGGAGCTGCCTACCGGCGACTTGCTGGGCGAGTTGATCGCCCACAATCCTGATCGCCGGCATCTTCACAAGGAGTTACGGGCGAACAAGGTCAGCCGCGCGTACGTTACGTTTGCCGGGCCGTTGATCAAGCCGGGCTACACGGTGATGCTATGACCCGGCTTCCTCTGAATGTCCCGATTCTCGCCCGACGTGTCGCCTTCCACGGACCGGCCGGTATTCAGGAGATCGACACGTTGCTGGACACGGGAGCTGTCTGCACCATGATTGCTTGGGACGTGGCCAAGGACATCGGCTACGACCCCGCAGTTGCACCCCGCCGCACCTCGCCGCACCTCGATCGTGACCGCCAACGGCGTGGTGGACGTGCCGGTGATCACCGTGGCGGCCGTGACTCTCGGTGATGTCTGCGCAGAGAACGTGGAGGTCGTGGTCCACGACATCCCGGAGATTGCCGACATTCAGGGGCTATTGGGTCTCAGCTTCCTGCGGCACTGCCGGACGGTGATTGACTACGCAGCCGGATCCCTGGAGATCACTGAGGGTAGGTAGGACCGGCAACAGCGCAATGGCACCGCGGCAAAAGCGCTGACGGGCGGGTGCGTGCTCATTGTCGCGAAGGCTCTTTGCCTTTGTCGCTCGAACCGGCGTCCGCGTCCGTTCTGGAAGGAGACCACCAAGTGCCAGAGTTCCCCAGCAAAGATGTCAGCATCGTCAGCGACCTCGCCCGCCAAGTCATCGAACTCGCCTCCAGCGACGAGTACGAGAGGCGCCGCCAGCGCTGGCGCGACGTCAACGAGCGTCGCACGCCCGATCGCGCCCCGGTGTGGTGTCGGATCGCGTTGGCGTGGCGGGAGGTGCTGCCGCAGGATTCGCTGCAGTGCACCGATCCCACCTGTCGCGGCGTCGAGTACTCGCTGCGACAGAAGCTGTACAAGCACGAAGTCGGCGACGACGAGATCTTTGAGCCGTGGTGGGGAGTGGGCGTCGCCTGGGATTGCGACACGCCGCACACGTGGGGGTTGGCGGCGCCGCAGGTGGATAGCACGGACAGAGGTGGCTTCCGGTACGAGCACCCGATCAAGACCGAGGCGGACTACGAGCGCATTACCGTGCCCACGTTCTCGTACAACCCCGAAAAGACGGAGCGGGCGCTGTCGCGCATGAGTGACCTGCTGGGCGACGCGCTGCCGGTCCGGCTGACGTGCCAGCCGCCGTTGGCGGCGATGCAGGCCTACTACCTGGAGCACCTGCGCGGAATGGAGGCGCTGGTCAACGACCTGGCGTTTCGGCCCGAGTTGGTGCACCGCGCGATGGCGAAGCTGACGGAAGGCATCCTGCGAGCCACCCGCGCCGCTGAGGAGACTGGGTTGCTCACTGCCAACCACCACGAGCCGATGTCGTGCAGTGATCCCGTCAACGGTCAACCTGCAGACGGGAGAGTGAGGCTCCACAACCTGTGGACTTCAGTGAACAGCCAGGAATTCCAGGTGATCTCGCCGGCGATGCAGGAGGAGTTCCTGCTCAGCTACCAGCGGCCGGTGCTTCAGCAGTACGGCGCCGTGCAGTATGGCTGCTGCGAAGACCTGACGCAGAAGATCGAGCTCATCCGCCGCCTCCCGAACCTGCGAGTCTTTGTGTGTTCCGCGTGGACGGACTTGGACAAGGTGATTGAGAGGTGCGGGAGCAGCCACACCATCATGTGGCGCCAGGCAGCGGCGGCCGTGACGCTACCGGATGATCTATCGGCGTACCAACAGCACCTGAACGAGGGACTCCGCAAGCTGCAGGGCTGCCACTACCAGGTGGTGCTGCGGGAACTGGAGACGCTGAAGGGGCACCCGGACCGGCTGAAGGAGTGGGCCCGACTGGGGATTGAGCTGGCGGAGCGACACGCGTGAGTGCCGCGGGCCGCTGAACCAGCGGCCCGCAGGGCGGACGGGCGTCAGTACCTTCCGAACTCCAACCCCGTCTCGATCATCGTCAGGTAGTTCGCCACTGCTCGCGGCGCCAACACCGGGTAGTACGGCGAGGCGGTCGGGCAGAGAATGAACCCGCCGCCTGCTGCGGCGCCGTCGATTGCCTGCTTCGTCAGTTCGCGAATCTGCCGCGTCGAGCAGGTGAAGAGGTCCCCGATCTGCAGGTTCCCTTCCAGGCAGACGCGGGCGCCGATTCGCCGCTTTGCCTCGGCCAGAGGCATGTCGCCCAGCGGCGGCGCCTCGATTGGGTGCAGGCAGTTCACGCCCATGTCGACGAAGTCCTCCAGGATCTCTTGCAGGGGGCCGTGGCAGTGAACATGGACGAGATGCCCGGCCGCGCGGATGACACCGAAGAGCTGCCGGCAGGGGTCTGTCACGAACTCGCCGAAGTCGCGAGGAGACATGAGCGGGGGACCGCAATACTCGGCGCCGGTCCACGCGTAGACAGCATCGACGCCGCTCCCGACAAGGTGGCGGACCAACGTCAGCAGTCGCTCGGCGAACAGGTCGATCAACTGCCGAACCGCCGGCCGTCGCTCCAAGCTCCAGACCGCCAGCAACTCCGACCCCAACAAGTCGTGGACTCCGGCGATCGGGTCCGTGAGGCCGACCTTGATGACTCCGCGGTCGCCCAGTTTCTCGCGCAACTGGAAGTAGGAGTCAACGGGCGGCGTCGCGGGCGCGTACGGGAGGGACAGGAACCGGCGCAGGTCCTCGTCGTTGGCGATCCAGTGCTTCGCCCGCAGCGGAGAATACGGTCCTTTGCTCACCCGCGTGCTGGAGACGAGCGGCCCGGCCGGCGTCTCCAGCGTTGCTTCGTGGATCACCCAGTCGCCTGCGTCGAACTGGCGGCTGCCGGCGCGAACCTCTGCCACGGAGAGGAACCGTCCCGTCGGACACGACCACGAAGCCACCCAGTCGGCCTTCTCCTTGACGGCTTCGTACACCGGCCGGAAGCTCTCGTCCTTACTCTCCATCCACCCGTCTTGCCACGCCTGCACACCCCAGACGTGGATCGGCACTCGGTCCGGCTGCCGGCACTGCATCGCCGTGAGCAGGCGCTCGCGAGCCGTCATCTCAGTTCACACTCTCGCTGCTTCGCACTGCTCCAGGAACGACGGCTCACCGTGGATCGACTGGCACAGCGCCAGTGCCGCCTTCACCGACTCGGCGGAGCCGGTCAGCAGCAGCCGGACGGCCCCTTCCGCACCGAGGATGCCGCCTGAGCTGTAGTGGATCGCGTCGCAGCCGGTCAGGACTTGGAGCGCCTCGATCTCGGTGACGATCTCACCCGTCACCGGCCACAGGCTGGGAACGCCGTTCAGTTGCTCGTCGAACTGCCCTTGAAGTCGCTGAACCTCCAGCAGGTCGCAGGCGACTTCCTTTTCCAAGCCGCAGGGGATAACCAGTGTCGCCTTCCGGGCGATGACCGGCCCGAGCACGCCACCCACCGTGCCGCCCTCGGGGTGGCCGATGAGGACACCGGCGACTTGCTGCTCGTAGTTGAGGGCATTGGCGCCCTTGATGAGCACATCGCCTGCAGCGAAGTCCTTGACGGCGTCGAACTTGGACATGTCCTCGACGAGTTGCCCGTTCTTGAACACCAGATCGGTCTTCATAGGGCTGGGGATGTAGCCGGCGGACGGGACCTTCGCCGGCGTGGTGTGCCCGGTGAGGAACGGCGGCTTCACCATGGGTTCGCCCAGCAGCTCTTCGGCAACGAAAGCGTTGGTCGTGCCGGTGCAGACGACCACGTAGCCATTCTCCCAAGCCCGCTTCAGGCACGGCAGGGCTACGACGCCCTTGGCGATGAGGCGTTTGGACTCAGAAACGGTTAGCACAACATCAGCTTGCATGGGTTCTCCTCCAGGGATGCATCGTCACTCCGAACTGCGAACCCGAGCCGCGAGCGTGAGAGAGCGGCCTCCGAAGGCGTTGGGCGGCGCTTCAGCGCGGCGTGGGGGCTGCTCTCTCACGTTCGCGGCTCGGAGCGGCTTGCGTTCATATCCGGTGGGGTGTTCATTGGCGATCCCGACCCAAACCCCTGTTAGGCAGCCCAGTTCCCCGCCCTCTGCGCACCCAGCCACCACTCTCAGACAGCTTCGGATAAAATGGTCGCCGCTTACGCCCAACGACCCAACCCATGAGCAACCTCCCCTCACCCACCAACAAGCCTGCCCGCGCGCTCACGCTCCGCGCGTTGATCGTCGCCACCGTCATCACTTTCGCCGTCATGGCGTGGGTGCAGTACAGCGAACTGATCACTCCGACCAGCCAGATGAGCGAGAGCACGCCGCCCATTCCGGCAATCCTCGGGCTGGGCGTCGTGTGGGCGCTCTTCTGGCTGTGGCACCGGGGGATGGCGGGGTTGAAGAAGCTGCCGGGGCTGAACAGGCTGGCGGCGCTGGGCGACCGACTCACGCTGTCGCGCCGCGAGATTCTCGCTGTCTACCTGTTCCTGATCGTCTCCTGTGCCATGCCCTCGGTGGGCGTCATCCGGCTGGTGTTGCCCTGCCTGATGGGCTTGCAGTACTTCGGGGAACCGACGAACCACTACGCGGAGATGGCGAAGTACATCCCCAGCTCGTGGGCGCCGTTGGGGGGCGACGCGGTACTCACATTCTGGGAAGGGACGGACAAGACCATCGCTCCCACCGGACTGGAGCACCTTCCCGTCCTCGGGCCGGCCATCGAGGGCGTGTGGCAGTTCTTCGGTGCGACGTTCGTGGTGCCCTGGAGCGAGTGGGGCGTGCCGTTTGTCGTGTGGAGCCTCTACCTCATCTGCTACTTCATCAGCATGTTCTGCCTCGTCTGCATGTTCCGGCGCAAGTGGACCGAAGACGAGCGCCTGCAGTTCCCGCTGGCGACGATGTCCGTCGAAATGGTGAGCACCGGCGAGAGCGCCGGCACGGGTGTTCAGTTCTTCCGCGACCCAATCATGTGGATTGGGTTCAGCCTCGCCGTGATCTACAACGGCATGAACATGCTCAACGCCTTCAACCCGGCCGTGCCGGCAATGCACCTGATGTTCCCCATCGGCTCGCTGCTCACGGAGGAGCCGTGGCGCGCGATGTCGGGGCTGGCGTTCTGGTACAAGCCGGAAGTCATGGGTCTGGGCTACCTGGTGCCCTCGCAGATCCTGCTGTCGATCCTGGTGTTCTCGCTGCTCCAGTGGCTCGTGATGCCGGTGTCCGCGATGTACGGCTACCAGCAAGCCGGCTTCCCCTGGTCGCGAACGCAGGCGGTGGGCGCGATGATCGTCTTGGGGCTCAACTTCGTCTGGTCGGCTCGAGATCGGCTCAAAGAGGTGTACCGCAAGGCGGTCCACGGCGACCCCACCGTGGACGACAGCAACGAGCCGCTCTCGTATCGCACGGCCTTCTGGGGAACGCTGGTGTCGCTGGCCGTACTGGTCGGTTTCCCCATCGCCTACGGCGTGAGCTGGTGGCCGGCGCTGATCTACTTCGTCATCGGCACGCTCTTCGTGATCGCCTACGCCCACAACCGGGCCGAGACGGGTCTGCCAATCGTCTGGGGCTACCCGATTGAGGAGCAGAATCTGGTACTGCCCAACTTCCTGGGCTCGCAGCCGCTCATCGGTACCGGCCGGTTGCGCTCGTTCACGCTGTTGTCGATGCTCAACTTCTACCAGCGGGGCACCTGGTACGCCATCAACAGCACCGGCCAGGAGTCGTGCATCGTGGGCGAGACCGTCGGGCTCGGGGCGCGGCGGACGACGAAGCTGCTGTTCGTCGCCATGGTCATCGGGCTGGTGTCGGCGTTCTGGATGTACCTGGCCTGCTACAACACCTACGGTGGCAACATCATGGAGACCGTCGGTGGAACGGCGGGCGGGCAGCGGGTACAGATCGCCATGAACGTCTTTCAGCGCGTTTCCCGCTGGGTCGATCAACCGGCCGGCCCCAATGCCGAGATGATCGGGGCGACCCTGACCGGCGCGTTCATCACCGCGGCGCTGATCGTCATCCGCCGCTACTTCTTCCGCTTCCCACTGCACCCAGTCGGCTTCTTCTTCGCCTGCTGCCACAACAACTACATGTGGTTCCCCGCTCTGGTCATCCTCACCGCCCGCGCCATCGTCACCCGCATCGGCGGCGCCCGGCTCTACCGCCGCCTGGCCCCCGCCTTCTACGCCCTGACCCTCGGTCACTTCTTCTCCATCGGAGTCTGGAGCTTCGTCGGGCTGTTCGCCGGCGACCAAGTGCAGCGGTACCGAGTCTGGTTCCTGTGAGCGCAGCGCGGGACAAAAACCATCGGTCCCATAGGTCCCATCGGTCCTACATGTCCCTTCCCACCAGACTCCCCCGCGGCTCCCGCAGCCGCACCGCCTGCGAGAGCGCCACCACTGCGCAGACCGCGGCGATCACGAACACCGTTTGGTACGAAGTCGCCCGTGCCAGCGCGCCAGCCGCCCACGGCGCCAACATGAAGGGCGTAATGACGGCGTAGGAAACACCGAAGTAGCTGGGGCGGCGGCCTTCGGGGGCGATCTCCAGCAGGTAGTTCATGATGCCCATCATGTCTGCACCGGTCGCGATCCCGGCGGAAATGAACGTCGCCAGATAGCACGCGACATTCAGGGGGAGTGTGCCCAGCCACGGCAAGTGGACGGGCCGACCGGAAAACAGCGAGGTGACCACGGCGATCAGCGGCGTCAGGCAGCCGAAGGCACTGCAGAGGACAATCACCCGCCGGTTTCCCTGATGGTCACTCACCCGCGCCCACAGCAGATTGGCCAGGGCGGACGAACACACGCCGACGACGATGATCGCCCCCACCATGCTCTCGGGCGCGCCCAGTTGCTCGATGCAGTAGACCGCATAGAAGGAGCCGCCCATGCCCGCGAAGGTCATCGTCACGCGAACCAGCATGAGGCGCCGGAAGTCGGCCGCGTTGCGCAGAATGCGGAACCCTCGTTGCAGTTGCAGCCCGAGCCCAATGCGCCGCTTCTGCACCCGGCGAACCGGTTCACGCACCAAACAGAAGGCCCCGACTGACACGACCAGGATAGCCAGCGCCACCTGGAACAGATGCAGGTAGTTGTCCGGGAAGATCAGTCCCGAATCCTCGCCCAGGACCCGCTTGACGTACGCCCCGCTCAGCAGCCCCAGCAGCGCCCCGAAGGCGTTGCGGTACCCGAAGAAGCTGCCGCGCTTGTACTCCGGGATCGACTTCCCGACGATGTCCATGAACGGGATCATGCCCGTAGCGCCCACGGAGGCGTAGACCACGAATACCAGCGCCATCAACCAGAAACACAGGTGCGGATTGGTCCTCGCCAGGAAGAGCACGATCGGCGCTAAGCAACTGAAGGAGATGATCCGCCCCAGCGCCGAGACAAGGTAGAACGGTTTCTTCAGCGGAAGCGGCTCCAGCACGTTGGCCAAGAGGAACTGCGGCCACATCCAGCCAAGGGAGATTAGTGAGGTCAGCAGCCCAACCATCGCCGCGCTTCCCGTCAACCGCATGGCAAACACAGCCAGTACGGTAGCCGGGCTGACGAGCTGCGACAGGCAGTGGAACAACGCGCCGTTGATGATGCCGAGGTAGTAATTGCGGCGAACGAACTCGACGGGGCCGTTGTTGGAGGGGGGTCGCATCAGGGGAGTGCCGCGTTCTCGGACGCGGACGCGGCTGCCATGAAGTCGCCACGACGCGAACGCCGCAGGCAAGCCACGGCAGCCGAGAAGGAGTGCCAAGCAGCGCCACGAACCACTGCAGCATGGAGGTGACCAAGAAGAGCGCGTTCGGCGGCCGCATCGAGCTACCCGCGCTGGAGGCGGTGCTGGGAGGGTACCGACTTCCGCCAGTTGTGCGCCACGATTTGGGCGGCGGCACTGCCAACCCCAAGGTCGTCGTCGTCACGGAGACCAAGCGCTTCCTGCTGCGCCGGCGGCGGCCGGAGTTCAGCGTGGCGGAGGTCGTCGCCTACGACCATTCCCTGTTGGCGCACCTGCGCGCGTGCGGTCTGCCCGTGCTGGAAGTCGTGCAGACAGTCGCCGGACAGACGTGGGTCGAGTACGAGGGGGCGGTCTACGAACTCCACTCGTGGATTGACTGCGAGTCGTTCCGGCAGGAGAACCGGGAACAGGTGCGTAACGCCGGGCGCACCCTCGGGCGGCTGCACCGGGCGACGGAGTCCTTCACCCCCCGGGGCGAAAAGGCCTGGCCGCGGGAAGACTATCCCGACCGGCTGCTGGCTGAGCTGGAACCGCTTCGGACCTGTGCCCGCGCCGAAGAGCGGCGAGTCGGGGACATGCTTCGGGGGGAGCTTGAGGCGATTGCGGCTGCCCTGCCCGACGACGACTACCGACAGCTCCCCCACGTCGTCGTCCACGCCGACTACCACCCGGGCAATGTGAAGTTCGCGGGCGACGAGGTCGCCGGCGTGTTCGACTGGGACTGGGCGAACCGGCAGTCGCGGTTGCTGGATGTGCGCGACGGGCTATACTGCTTCGCCTTCCGCCGCCCCGGCGAGGTGGACCCGGATGACATCTGGTCACTGACGCAACCTGCTACGCCGAGTGTGACGTTCAGCCGAGTGTTCCTCGAGGGATACGCCGAGCACGTGAGTCTGACGGCGCCTGAACGGGAAGCCCTGCCCGTGCTACTTCGCTCCCGGCTCTGCCAGATGCGAATCCGCGGCGCCCGCAAGGTGCCTGACGAGCAGAAGCTGCGGTTCCTCACGGGGGGGATCGAGGCGCAGCTTCGGTGGGTGCACGAGGGATGGGAGGGGTTCGCGCGGGCGGTGTTTGGGGAGCGCTCAACAGGATGTTCAGTCTCGGACCTGTCCGACTTGCCCGACAGGTCTGACCCGTCTGACCCGTCTAACCTGTCCGACTCAGCGAGACGCTGAGCGCCCGACAAGGCTGCGTCGGCTACGCCTCGCCCAGCAATCTGAGCGCGTTCGCCTCCCCCATCGCCGTACGCTCGCCCGGTGTGAGGCCTGCCGCGTCGAAGTCCACCACTGCCCGGTGCGTCACTCGAAGGGCGGTGTGCGATCCGAATACCACGTGGTCGACACCGACGCCGTCGATCAGGTCGCGGACGGGGTCATAGGGTCCGTCGAGTTCGCTGTGCTCAACGAAGACCGCGCCGTTTCGGAACGCCTCCGACTTGGCGAGGGGGAGGTACTCGCCGCGGCCGACGTTGGCGATCAGGAGGCGGGCGCTTGGCCAGGCTTCGAGGAACGCGATCACTTCGCTGACCGCGACCTCCGGCACCGTGCCGACCGAGGTCTGGAACCGGTTGTCCTCCATCCGCATGGAGACCGAGACGAACATGCCCAACTCGTCTGCTTCTGCTACCAGTGTCTGTGTTGTCGGGTCGCCCAACGGACAGTCGTGATAGGTCGGGTGCAGCTTCAACCCGACGAATCCCCATTGCTCGCGACAGCGCTTCAGATCGCCAACGGCGCCGGGCGCGTTGGGGCGGAGGCAGGCCACCAGGCCCAGCCGGTCGGCGTGCGGTGACGTCGCCGCGTGGAGCGTTTCGTTGCCTTGCTGCCCGTCGCGCAGGAAGACCGACTCCATCGGCGCCACCAGCGCGCGGTCGATGCCTTCCTGGTCCATCGCGCGGAGCAGCGTTTCCACGTCCTCGATGGGCAGTCGCCGGAACGGCCAGCGGCCGAGATGCACGTTGCAGTCAATGAGCATGGATTGTCACCAAGTGTGGGCGGAGGTTGCGGTTACCGTTCGGTGGCGGCGTTGAGACCATCGAAGTACTCGCGCACTCGCCGGCGGTGCTGGGCGGGGATGCGGTTCGTCTCCATCGCCTCTTCGGCTTGCTTCTCGTAGCTCGGAAGCACTTCGTAGATCGGCGCGTACGACTTCGACATGGCGGCCGGTCCCTGGACTTCGCCGACGATCATGCCGGACTTACCCCGGCGGAGGTTGGGGGCGCGCAGGTTCGGCCCGCTGGAGGCAAGGTGCTCCGGAGCGTAGAGCTGCTCGTACTTCAGCTTCGTTGGGTCGTCGGGCGAGTCGCCCTGACCGGCTTGCTGGCCGCCGGGGCCACGGCCCATGTCCTGGTTGGTGGCGCCGGGGCCGCGGTTGATGCCCGCTCCGCCGGGCCGGTTCCCTTGCATGGGCGCCTGACCGGCGCCGCGCGAGCCACTTCACCCAAAGCCGCATTTGTCGCAGGTACACAGCGCCGAGGGGTTGCCGCAGGTCGGGCAAATATCGTCCGCCAGGGCGAGGTCGAGTCGGCCGTCCATCAACTCGGCCGACGCTTCCGCGGAGAGCGCTTCGGCGTCCAGGGCCGACAACGCGCCTTCCAGCCCCGAGAGCGCCTCTGTCAACGCCTCGGCAGCGCCGGAGCAGTTGCCGGACGACAGGCATTTCGCCGCCTCGGAAAGCGCCCTGGCGGCTTCTGCATTGCCGGCTTTCTTCAGCGCCTCGGCGGCCTTCTTGAGGGCTTCGGCGAGGCGCTTCTGCTCCTCCGGCGACAGTTGCCCGCGGTCGAGCTTCTTCATCAGGCCCTTGAGCGCTTGGCGAACGCCCTGCGGCAGCGGCGCGCCAGCCTGGTCGGGCGACAGCGCATTCCTGAGGGTGGCCAGCGCGTCTGCCGTTGGCTTGAGGCTGTTCTGCTTGGCCAGCTTCTGGTGCAGTTCTTCGGCTTCCTTCGTGAGTTGCCGGTACTGCTTGAGCGCCTCCGCCTTGGACAACTCGCCGCGCTTCATCTCCTTGGCCAACGCCTTGAGCCGGTGCGCGAGCTGTTTGCGGTCGGCTTCAGTCTCCTTGTGCCGGACCCGCTCGATCCGCTTGGCGACTGCCTTCAGCTTCTTCGATTGGCGCTGCTCTTCCGTGCGGAGTGCCTTCTGCTCCGGCTTGAGGAACCACGACATCTGGGGGACCAGCAACACCGCGAGGTAGAGCACACCCGTGAGGGCAGCGCCGCGGGACCGCCGCGGCCAACGCGGCGGGCACGCCTTCCTGGGGTCCAGTGAGGCGGCGCGGGCTTCGGCGTCCACGATCAGGGCAGCGACCATCGGGTCCTCTTCGGAGCGGGGCGCCAGCACGTACGCGGAGCTTAGCCGCTCCTTGAGGCCCAGCGCGCGATCCGAAGCAGTCGCCGCGTCCATCAGCGTCGGCCGCCGAGCCAGCGTCCACGCGACGGCAGAGACAGTGGCTGCAACTGCCAACCACAATCCCACCCGATCCGCCGACGGCAGTGCGTGCGCCAGCTTGGTGGCGATTGCGTAGACGGTCCCTGCGGCGAATGCCCACACCAACAACGCAACCGCCCGGTCCAGCACGGCGGACAGGATCAGACGCCGCCGGACGCGCTGCAGTGATCGGTGGAGGTGCTCGGGTGCCATGGCGTGTCGTGTGTCAGGTGTCGTGTGTCAGGTGTCACGTGTCAGGTGTCAGGTGCTTCTCGGTCCGTGGTTCCGCGTTCGTGCGGGCGCTTCTCAGTCGCCTGACGGTCGTCGAACGGTTCCTCCGGATGGCGGAACCACGAACCCGAGGGCCAGTATACAGCAACGGATCGGGCGACACCAACGGCTACTCGCTCACGGCTGGCGCCGGGCCTCCCGCGCCTTTGGGTCCGCCGGGCCCCGCGCTCCTGAGATCGCGCTCCGCCGCCGTCCTCTGCCGAGAAGCGAGGTTCAGGTACGCGATGCCGGCAAGAAACAGGAACAGCCCGAGATGAAACGCCATCGTCACCCGCTCGAACGACACCACTCCATCAAACCAGAAGCCGGAGATCGCGGGGTCTTCCAGCCACTTCTCCTGGAGTGACGCCACCGCTGCGAAGTACGGGCTGGCGTAGAGCACGTTCCCATAGGTCTTCACGTGCACCCCGCCGGCGTAGTCAAAGTCCGATACGCCGGTGAAAGGAATCAGCGCCAAGGCAACTGCAAGCGCCATGGCGATACCCAGTGCAATCCAACGGTTGCTGGTCACCGCGCTTACGGCCCAACCCAGGGCGACGTAGGCGAGCAGCGCGCAGATCATCAGCGCATAGAGGTCTGTCATCACTCCCCGGCACCATCCCAGCGTGCGTGCCCGGCTCCACGACACGGGAGCCGGCGGCGTCGAGCGCGGACCGGGGCCGGGCGGCACCGTGACAGTAGGGGGCGTCGAGAAGACATGCCTTGTCCCCGGCGGCGAGGACGGGCCTTTCATCGTGGCGATGGAGGCGCTCACTGCAGGCAGTGTGAGAAGCAGCGTCAGCAGCAGGTAGAGCGCCGCGCTGGACGCTTCGCCGTGGAAGACGCGCAGCGGGTTCAGCGCTCGACCCACGCGTCGCCTCAACAGCAGCTCAGGCTGCGGCCCCTCGGTGGCGAACACGGGCGCCAGCAGCCCCAAGACGACGGTGGTGGCGATCAGCACTGCGGCCGTCCACATCGCCCAGTCATCCAAGGAGCGTCCCATGACCGTCCGAACACTCACGTCTCCGGCAACAGCCGAGGCGGCGGACACGACCGTAAGGCAGGTGAGCACCCGCACAGCAGTGGCGTGGGAGGTCCCGCGCAAGGTCGCTAGGCGATGCGCGGCGGCGGTCAGCACGGTGGCGGCGATCAGCAGATTGAGCGCCGTGGCGGGATACGCCGCCGCCAGCTTCCAGCCGAACAGACTGGTGTGCTGCGCGCTGATGAACGGCAGGCAGATCGGGTTCATGCCGGCCAGGATGAAGGAGTCGCTGGACCCGCCTCGGCCCCCGTACCGCATCCCCTGGTCCATGCCGAACAGCATGGCCGACCCGGCCAGAAACGCCAGCGTGCAGCCATAGGCAAACGGTGTCGAGATCGTCGTTCGCGGGAACGTCGCCGACCAGGCGATGCCCAACGAGCAAAAGAGGAGTGCCTCGGCCACCAATGCGGCATACACGCCGGCCAGCTCGCCCGGCGAGACGCCGCCCAGCAGGAAGGAGACGGATGCCAGCGGCATCGACAAGGTGAGCAGCAAGCCCATGAACAGGAACGCCGACAGCAGCTTTCCCAGCACGATGCTGACCGCCGACAACGGAGTCATCAGCACAAAGTCCATCGTCTGCCGTTCGCGCTCCAGCGACACGGTGCCGCACGTGAGCGCCGGAGCGATCAGCGCGATGAGCACGGCTTGCGCCACGCTGAGCACGCGGAAGATGAGCTGCCCGGCCTCCCATGCCTTCGGCCCGGAGTAGCTGTAGCCCATCGGCGACGACGCCGTGCCGCCCTGCCTCAACGCCCAGGTGAGGTACATGAACGACACGATGATCGACAGGATCAACAGGTACGCGGTCTGCACCCACAGCCCCTTCCCGCCGCGCAGACGGGAGCGCATTTCCTTGGTCAAGACGGGGTTGCTGAGAGCAAGGGTCACGACGCTACCTCCGTCCGCCGGAATCGGTGGTGGGCGACATCGCCACGTCGCCACGCCAACCCGTAGCGTAGCCCCTCGTGGGCGTCGTCCCTCGCCGACGTTGGCGCCGCGCACTGGTGACGCCCACGAGGGGCTACGCTACGAGGGTCACAGTAGGGCCAACTGGGTCTCACGACACTACCCCCTTGGTCACCTGCAGGAAGACGTCTTCGAGGTCCATCTCGCTCTCGACAAGCGAGGTCACCTTCACTCCCTGCTGAAGGATCGCCAGCAGGAAGTCGGGCACTTGCTCTTTCTCGCCGATGAACTCGACCACGATCCGCCCGTCGGTCACTTCGGCGGTCCGCACGGACGGGTGCTTGAGGCAGACCTGCACCGCCTCTTGCGCGTCGGAACAGACGCCGATCTCCAGTGCGTTTCGAGTGCGCACCTTCGCGGCAATCTCGTGAACGGGGCCGCTGACGACCAGCTTGCCTTGCTCCAGGATGCCGATCCGGTTGCAGAACTCGGCCAGCTCCGGCAGGATGTGCGAGGAGATGAAGATGGTCTTGCCCATCTTCCGCAGCTCCTTGAGCAGCTCGCGGAGCTCGATGCGCGCGCGGGGGTCAAGCCCCGAAGCCGGCTCATCCAATAGGAGCACTTTGGGGTCATGGAGCAGGGTCTTCGCCAGGCAGAGCCGCTGCTTCATCCCGCGGGAGAGGTCGTCAACGAAGGCGTCGCGTTTGCCTGTCAGGTCCGTCAGCTCAAGCACGTCCTCGATGACGCGCTTCCGCCGCGCCGCCGGCACCCGGTGCGCCGCAGCGAAGAAGTCGAGGTACTCCCACGCCTTCACATCGTCGTACACGCCGAAGAAGTCCGGCATGTAGCCGACGAGGTTGCGGACCTTCGCCGGCTCCTTAGTGACGGACACACTGTCGATGTAGGCTTCCCCGGAGGTCGGCGCCAGCAGCGTGGCAAGGACACGGATCGTCGTCGTCTTGCCGGCGCCGTTCGGCCCGATGAAGCCGAAGGCGTCGCCCTCCTCGATGGTCAGCGACAGGTCATCGACGGCACGGAGTTTGCGGTATTCCTTGGTTAGATTCTCGATGCGGACCATGCGTGCTATCCTCTCCGAACCCAGGCGACGGTGAAGCGCAGGGCAAACGCCCCCAGCAGCGCTGCCCCTACAACGCACAGCAGCACCCAGGCCCCCGCCGAGGGTCCGTCCGGCACCTGGTAGCTGGCAAGCCGGGCCGGCGAGAACACCTCCGGGACCAGCGCCATCGCGCGAACCGGCGACAGAGCCTCCACCGCTTCGGCAGCTTCCCGAAGGGGTCGGCCCAGCGGAGACCACCCGGCCCACGCCGACAGCACGGCAGCCGCAATGTAGGGGCCGCCCACCCACACCCCGACGGCGGAATACGCCACCCCGACCGCAGTGGCCGTCATGCGGAACAACGCCGAGCACATCAACGCCACCGCGCCGGCCGTGGCCAGCGTCAGCAAGAGGAGCAGCAGCGACAGCGCAGCCACGCCCGGTTCTATCCCCCGACAAAGCGCCACGACCTCGAACGGCGCCGCCGCCGCCAACATCATCCCGGCAAGCACCATACGGGCGAGGTACTTGCCGACGACGATCTCGGCATTCGTCAAAGGCGTGGCCAGCAGCAGGTCCAGACTCCCCTGCTGCCGTTCGACGCAGATCGCCGTCGCCGTGACGGCAGGCAACACTGCGAGTCCGACAAGGAGCTGCAGCCACACCGCCGCCAACCACAACTCGTCGCCGCCGATGTGGTAGCGCGCGCTGGTGCGGAACACGACGACGTAGCACAGGGCGATGATGACCACCAGCGCCGCCGCCGCTGCCGACTGACCCTTGACCGACCGCTTCACGTGCCGCAGCCGAGAGCGAGCTTCGCGGCGGAAGACCGGGTTGTCGGTGAGGATGCTCATGGGTCGTGTCGGTGGTGAGTGGTGAGTGGTGAGTGGTGAGTGGTCACTGCTGACTGCCCATCAGTGCCAGTCGGGCGTCGTGGAACTGGACTTGGGTAGTGGCGTTGAGCGCCAGCCGGAGTCGGCCGGAGCCGCGGTCGACGAACCGCTGCGGGTCGGGGAGCAACGCCGTGTGCACGCCGGAGTACACTTTGCCGACGCGCGTCCAGCGTCGAGCGCGGCCATCGAAGCCATCGATGATCACCGGACCTGGAGCGAACTCGGCACGAACAGAGAGGGCGGCCCACTCCCAGTGCGCCTCGCGAGCCTCAAGGGGCGGCGAGAACTCCAACACGCACCGTCCCGGCCGCACGTTGACGCAGTTGTGCGACGCGGCACTGCCGGCAGGCGCCTGCGTGATCACCACCCCGCACGCATCCGGCGGCACCAGCACGTGACCGTCGCCGAGGAGCATCTGCGGCCGCGAAGCGTAGATCGTCGTCGTGGTCTGCTCGCACCGGTGCTTCGCCACCCGGATCTCGGCGCGCGGCCGGTCCGAGAAGCCGACGGCCCAGGCGCCGTTCGTCCAGGCGAGAGCATGAACTCCGCGCGGTCCCTCGTAGTACCCAGGTGAGCCCGGGTACGCCGCGAGGGTCCGCTCCGCAGCACTCAGGCTCATCAGCCCGTCTGCGAACGAAAGCTGAGAGATGCTCCGTGGTGCTGCCGTCGGGTTGTCCAGCGCAAGGCGGAACGTGCGGGTCTCTCCGGGCGCAAGCGCCCCTACTGGAGCGGAGGCAGTGCCGAGCAAGAAGGCAACGTCACGGAGCGGCCGACTGCCTCCGTTGCTGACGGCACCAACCAAGTCGTGCCCCTCGACTCTGTCCAAGCTGCATGTCAGGCCGCCCTGCTGTTCGGACACGTTGCAGAACGCGAACTTGCGGGACGCCCACATGCCCACGGAGGCGTCGCGGAGGACCGGTGGATCGACCGGGCGGAAGATCAGACCGAACCGTTTGCGCCACTCCTCTCGGTTGACCTCGGTGACGTCGCTCAACGTCCGGACACCGGGCGGAAGCGTCACTTCGTACGCCCGCAAGGCCGGGGAGAAGAGGACGAACCCGTCGGCAGTCAGCGCGTTCGGCGAACGGGGCCCGCTCCAAACAACGGAGGCGCGCGTGAGAAGGATCTTCTGTCCTTTCAGCCCGCGGGCGAACACGAACGACCCGTAGGCAAAGAAGACGGCGATGGCGGGGATGGTGGCCCAGGCGAGTTCGGTTTTGCCCAACCGCCGCAACACGATCCGGTTGATCGGGATTGCCAGCAGGAAGTAGGCGAGCAGGAAGCCGATGACGAGATTCAGCGACGCCGAGCGTCCCTCCGCGGCCACCTCGACGAGGCGACCGACTGCCTCCGCAGCGACAGACGGAGTGGCGACGATGGCGGCCCGCGGCTCCGCCAACCGGAGCATCTCCCGCCACAGACCCGCCGCCCCCGTCCAGGCGGCGAAGGGTTTGGAGAACGGGTCGAAGGTGAGAAACACAACCGTCCCAAGACCGTACGTCCCCACAACCGCTAACGGACACCGCCCCTCCTTCAGCAGCACGCTCCCAGCCGTCGGTTCCGCTTCGAGCAGGGGAATGTCGCGCAGGCTGGCACTGGCAGCATAGCGCCGATTCAGCGCCCGTAGACTGGGCACGCTCGCCAGCCCCCCCACTCGGGCTGGAAGCAGCGGCCCGAGATACGGGTCGTGTCCGACGCTCGTCGCCGTCCCACCGGTGATCACAGTCCACCCGCCGGCTGCCGTCCACTTCGCCACGGCTTCGCGTTGGGCAGCGCTCAGCATCGCCAACGCCGTGCCCGGCAAAACCAAGTTGTCAGCGCCTTCGTACGCCTGCCAATCCTCTGGCGCTTCCTCCGGCGTAATGCTGATCAACTGCACTTCGACGGGCGCGCGCAGACCCGACGGCAGACCTAATGACGCAGTTATCGGCGGGGCGCCGCCGTTGTCTTGAGCGTACGGCGGGACTCCCCACTCGACGGCCTTGGCGCCGTGGACGACGCCGAGCGAGCCGCGTGGTCCCAGGACCACCACCAACCGCTTGTTGCCCAACGGCGCGCCGCCAACATTCCCGCAGCGCACCGTCGGTCCGGACTCCGGCTCGAAGGCGACGACGGACTGAGCATAGCCATAGGTCTCGCCCGCGGCGGGAACCACGAGGGTCTTGATAAAAGTGGACTCACCGGGGAGGACGACAGGGACCTCGTACCGCTGTGTGCCGCCGCCGTAGAATGAGCGGGTGACGCTCAACACGCCGCGAACATCGCCACCATGGTTCCGGACCACGACGCGCAGCGGGGCTGTGCACCCGCCGCGAGAGAACCCGCCCAGCCCCAGCTTCGCTTCCACGGTGATGTCGGCGGCGTGGGCGTTCAGGCAGAGCAGCATCAGGGCTGCTCCACAGCGTGCGAGGTTCATAGGCTTGTCCTCTCACGGGATTCCGGCGCGCGCCGGGAGTTGCAGACAGTGTACCCGCGATCACGCGCACAGGGTGAGTGCTGGCCGCGAGGCCCGGACTTCTGACGACACGCTGCCCCCATGTTGTTGACCGGCGTCAGCTTGCGGCCTGCCTGGTCGAAGAAGCGGGTCTCCAGCGGGCCCAGCCACGCCTCCTCAATCGGCGCTCCGGGCCGCAGCCACCCGCCCGCCAGGTACGCCTGCCGCGCCGCGCACGGCATTGGGTCCGACAGCCAGTAGCCGTCCACCACCCCGCGACCGTACCACTTGTGCTGCGGCGATAGCGGCGGGTCCACGGAGACGTTGAGCAGCGCGCCCCGTCCGGCGTAGGTCACGTCGCGGCTCCGCGTGCAGCTCTCTGCGGCGCACACCGAGAACGATCTGCAGGCTGCCATGGAGGCGTTCGCCAAGGTGCGCGCCGAACAGCAAGCACCTGGAGGGTAGCCCGGTCCCGGCCTCACCGCGTACCCCAGCGGTTGTCCCACAGGCTGAACAGGGCGAGGACTCGCACGGGCAGCACCACGAACAGGTGCAGGAACCCGTAGAGCGGCATCAGCAGGAACTCGGGGTCTCGCGTCAGCCACATCCCATAGGCGCCTCGCAGCAAAGCCATCACCACGACGGCCACTGCGTACCGCAGCGCCACCAACGGGTGACCCGAGCCGACTGCGATCAGACCCCGGCCCAACCCGTAGAGCAGCAACAGCGGCAAGGACGCCTGAAAGAACAGGCAATACGCGAAGTAGAAGTTCCTGCGGTGGACGAACCGCAGGGACCAGAGGAACTCCCGGTAGAAGGACTGGCTCCAGCGCCGCTGCTGGCGGGCCCACGTGAGCAGTCGGGTCGGCGCCTGGGTCCACGCCAACGCATTCAGCGCCACGCGGACCTCATGACCCTCCCACAGTAGCAGATTGGTCAGGTGGCGGTCGTCGCCGTAGTGGCAGGGACGGCCGAGGAAGCGCTGGTTGAGGTATCGCTCGGTGAGGCCGTCCACGAGTCGTCTGCGGTACACGGAGAACACGCCCGAGCAGCAAGTGACAACGCCGAGATAGCTCTGCGAGGCGCGCTCTTGACAGAAGGCGTTCCAGTAGCGAAGGTGGATCAGGCGGGTCAGCAGGCTGACTCGGTTGTCGACCAGACACACGCCGGTGACGGCCCCGACTCGGGGGTCCTCGAACTGGAGCAGCGCATTGTCCACGGCCCGAGGGTCGAGGCGCGTGTCGCTGTCCATCGTGACCAGGTAGTCTCCGCGGGCGCCCCGGAGCCCGGCCGCTTGGGCGTGGCGCTTTCCCTGGTTCGTGGGCAGCCGCAGGCACAGAAGAGAACGGTGGGGCGGGCTGGATTCGACCAAGTCCTTGAAGGAGGGCAGTCTCTGTTTCCCCCCGTCATCAACGACGACCACTTGCAAAGGCCCATCGTAGTCCTGGTTCAGAGCGCTCTGAACGCACCCCCGAAGGATCGAGGGATCCTCATTGTAGGTTGGGATGAGCACCGCCACGCGGTCCTCGTGTCGTCGAGACCGGAACCGCCGCTGACGCCTCCATTCCGCGTGGCCGAGGAGGATCTGGACGAAGAGCCAACTCGTCACCAGCACGGCGTAGAGGCTGCCTCCTGTCCACGCACGGTATGTGCCGCGCTGCCCAACGAAGAACGTCGCCACGAGCAGAAGGGCCAGAATGACCAGACTCAGCCACACCACCGTTGCCGTAAGGGAACTGCGGGTATCAAACGGACTTGCCTCTTGCCGCACGAACTGCCGCCCAGTTGAGGCAGCGTCGGCGGCACCCGGCGCAGAGCATTTGGGCGCCGACGCACCAATGGGGGGCGCGATCAGAGCCTGCGTGGCGGTCCGAAACTGCTCCCCACCCACGATAGCACTTACCTTTCGGAAGGATCCCGCTCGGAGCCGAATAGTGCACGAGAGGACTCTCCCCGGGACTAACGACCCAGCGCCCCGAGGGCTCCCTCCAAGGACTTCCGCTCCTTCTCATTCCCGGAGTTGAAGCCCGAGAACACGCCTTGAACGATGCCCCTGCCATCGATCACGAACACGGTGGGCAACCTCGTCACCCCATACGCTTTCGCCGCGTCCAAGTCCGTGTCGAACAGCAGCGGCAGCTTCACGCCGCTCAGCTTGAGCACTGTTCCTGCCGCCTCCTTCTTCTGGTCCAGGCTGATGATGACCACCTCCGGCTTCTTCCCCCTTGGTCGCTGCCGCAACTCGTCGACATAGGTGAGAAGGGGTTTGCCTTCCAGCTTCCCGGAGGACGCCGGCTTGGAGGACGCCGTGGTCGGCGGACAGCAGTTCGGCCCGCTGCACGCCCCCGCCCAACTCGCCCAGAACACGAGCACCACGCCGCTTGCGCTGAGGTGGTCCATGAGCGAGTGCTTCCTGCCACCACTGTCCGTCACTGACAAGGCAGGGGCCTCGGCCCCCTTCACCACGCCCTTCTGTACGCCCTTCTGTCCGGATTGCGCCCCCAGAGCCGCCAAGAGAGCGAGCACGAACATGGACCAACCACCGATCTTCAGGGAAGTGGGTGTATTCATCGAGGTCTCCTCCTCGAGATGCCGCAATGCCGGCACGGTTCGATGAGCGAGGCACAGGCTGACGGCATGGGCCCCTCCGGCGATCTGCGCCCCGATTTGAGCCCCTATCGGGGATGTTCCCCAGTTACCTTCCCGCTATGGGCCAAGCTCACTGACATCCTGATTCGGTCGAACAATCGACGGGAGCAAGCTGGTGGATCACGCAGTTCTCTATCTTCTCCGTCTTTGTGCGGCCGCAATCTTGCTCGACGGTGTCGTGGATGATGCCCAGAATGCTGCACCACCCTTTGTAGTGGAACGCCTCCGTGCTCACAAGCCTCTGGTTGTAGCCGAAATGCTCACTCATCTTCTCCTTGCACTCAGCGAACTGGTCGTAGGTGTCCCCGGCGTAGTCGCCGCTTGTACCAGGAGCGTCCGTGATCACCTGGAACACGCCAGAGCAACCGGGCGAGTGGCAAGAGCCGCCGGGCCACTCCCAGCCTGCTCGGCAGTTCGCATCGCCGCTGATCTCCCAGTGCACGCTAAGCACGATCTGGTTCCATTTCCGTTGGCAGGTAGGCTGCTCAGGTGGCTGACAGCAGTTGCGGAAAGACACCCAACGAGTGCATTCGTGGGGCGAGACGGCCTCAATAGCGGGCTCGCCAGGAATCTGGTGGTTGCTCAGATCGGCGTCGCAGTCGAGCACGTCAGACTGCAGGAGAGACGCGTGGCCCACGACCACCGCAATCGCCAGCCCCGCGAAACCAGGGAGTGGCTTCCTGACGCGGCGCGGCGCGCGTAGCTGGATGGTGTCCATATACACTCCTCCTTGACATGGGCTGTGGTAGACCGGACCCCAGTTGCGCGACACTCGACGCCTCTACAGTGTCGACAACTGGGGTCTCTGCCAACCGTACGTTCCGACGAGGCCTACGCCTGGCAGGCAGGCTCGTTCGCACAGCCCTCTTCTGTCTGGCCGTCAGCGTTCTCTATCTTCTTGACCTCCGTCCGTGCACAGTCCTGAGTCCACTCCTTCTTCATGACGTCGCCGGCTTTGCACCATCCGTAGTAGGTGAAGGACTCCGTCTCGACTGTCTTCTGGGTGTACTTGAAGGTCTGCGTGTGCCGCCACATGCAGACATTATCGAAGTTCCATGTATCGCCGTTCTCCGTGCCGGACGATCCCGGTAACCGAGTGATGTACTGGAACTTCGTGAAGCAGTCCCCGGAGTGGCACGAGAGGAAGGTCGCTTCGCAGTTTGTGCCGCCAGTGACCGTCCAAGCGGTCTGCAGGACGACCTGCGAGTGCGTGTTCTCGCAGGTCATCATCTCCGGTTGGGGCGGGCAGCAGTTCGCGCTAACCTCATTCCGCGTGAACTGCTTTGGCACCAAGGCTTGGAGTTCGGGGCCGGTATGGGTGTGGGTGTTTACCCCCCCGACGGTGGTCGTGCTGCCGCATACGAGCGCGGGCTCCTCTTCCGCAGGTGCTACATTCTGTGCGATCAGCAGGGCGCTGACGACCTGAAGTACAACGGTGGCGGCATAGGCAATACGTGGCATGCCAATCATCCTCCTTGCATATCTGAGTTCGTGGTCAAGACGCAGTTGAGGGCATTCGGGGCCCCCGCCGGGTCAATCTGCGTTGCGGATGGGCATCACTCCTTGGGCGGCGTTTCCAGCCAACGATAATCAGTGTTCTGCCAGCGTCAGACGGCCGATAGCAGTGCCACAGGCAGCGCTGACTTCGGTCGGGTCCACGGGCGTTGGGAGCATCACGACCGCGAAACCGTCTCTCGTTGTTGTGGAGCCAACTGTGCGACCATCCTCCCCCTGCGTGAAGGCGAGTGGCGTTCCGTCCGGGACGGGGAGCCCGTTGCGGTCCCGGACAGTTGCCCGAATATAGACTTGTCCACCCCCCTCGGGACAGTGGCTCTCAACCAATACAGAACTCGGATCCTCGGAGAAAGTGACTTCCGTTGCCAAGGAGAGACCCGCGTAGGAGGCGGCAACCCTCGCTCGGCCCGGCGACCGAACGGCTCCCAGGTAGTAGGAGGCCCACGGCCCGCTAGGGCTCCAGCACCACAAAGTGGCATCTTCGGGACCCTCGATTCTGAGCCCCGACGCGTTGGGGAGTGGGATCCACTCGCCTTCGGAGTCCCAGAGATAGACTCGCAGCAGCGAGTAGCTGCGACCATCGGCTTTGACCACACCGGGCAGGGCCTTGGCGGAGAGGCACTTGGCGCTGCTCAGTGCCGGCACCGAGACAGTGAGGCTGGTCCGAACATCACCGGTCGTGGCGGCAACGAGCGCCTCCCGGGCTGTGAGTGGCAAGCTCAAAGCCGCGGAAGCGACACCGTTCCGGTCGGTCTCTGACCGCTGGGTGATCTCACCGGCCGTTGCATTGAAGTGCACCACGCAGCCAGACAATCGAGTTCCGTGTGCGTCTTCGACCACGGCGAGCAGGTCCTGTGAAATCCGTTCTCCGTCAAGCGTCTGGTTGCAGCAGGTAACTGTTACCTTCGAAGGCTGGCGAGGAGGCTCCAGCTCGACCACCTCCCCTTCGGCTCCCGAGAAGCGCATCGACCGCGACACACGTAGGTCGTCGCACGTTGCGCCGATTACAGCCTCCCCGACCCGCGCCGGGAATCGCAGCTCTGCGATGGCTTTGCCGCCAGAGTCCGTCTTGGCCGTTCGCCCGATGGTACCTCGGTCCGTGTAGAAGGCGACCTCGGCGCCAGGAACTGGCTGTCTGTCCTTGTCCCTCACCGTAGCCACCACCCGCGCCAACAACGCGCCATCTGGACTCCCCCGGTCGGGCAGGTTCCGGCCAAGTGTCATCTGCGTGGGCCGGCCGGCAAAGTGTAGCGTGAGTGGGGCCTCGCCTCTCGTGGTGCGAGCAGTCACCGTCACGTCCCCCGGCGGGCCGGCCGCAACTCGCAGAACTGCCGTGGCGGCGCCCAAGCGTGTCTGCCCTTCCGACGTAGAGAGCTGACCGCGCGACGCCTCGAACTCCACGGGCACTCGGTCCAAGTAGAGGGGACGATCGTTCTCATCATACAGACGGGCTGTCAGCCTGACATCGTTCTGCCGATTGGCTGAGAAGTACCAGGCGTCGGCGCCGAGCCCGAGTCGATAGGTTGCCGGCACGAACTCGACGGTAGCCGAATCTCTGACTTCCCCGCACTGGGCCGTGACCGTTGCGACGCCGGGTTTGGTGGATGTTAGCAGTGCCACCACGTAGCCGCCAGTGGTGGTTGATTGAGGGACGATCTCGCCGAGGTCCGTGGAGAATGAGACCGGTGTACCATCGGGCACATAGGCCTTCATGCCACCGGCATGCGCGATGATTGCCGACCAAGACCTGCCATCGGCAGGCACGAACTGGATGGTGCGCTCGACTGCCACAGCGGCAGGGCGCTCCCCGAACCATGCTGTCGCCTCCGCGCGCGCGTCGCCAGCGGCAACAGTGACGACGGCCTTGCCGGGAGTCGGTGTACAACGCAGGAGAACCACCGCCATGCCGTTACGCGTTGCTTGGGTCTCGGACAGCAGCGTGCCAGCGCTGGAGGAGAAGGTGACGCGCGTCCCGTCAGGAGCCGCCGTGCCGTCGCCGGCCCGCACCGTCGCCTCCACTCGCAGTGTGCCAGTGCCGTCTGCCGCGATGCATGTCGGGAACGTCGTGACCGACAAACGCGGAGAGCGCGCGTCGGGCGCGGGAGCGACGGCCGCGACACCGAGCCACGTGAGGGTTAGCGTTCCCACACAGGCGAGAAGCATCCGTCTAATCGGCACCATGGTTGCCTCCTGCATCTGCTGGCGCGCTTGCTCCAAGCGCGCTGACGATCTGTTCGGCCTCCCGCGTCGCCGGGCTGTCTGAGCAGTCGCGCTTGAGGACTGCGAGTACTTCTGCCGTTGCGCCGGCTTGCGACTTGCTCATCAGTAGCTTGACCAAGCGCAACCCAGCCTCCGCTTGCCCGGTGAAGGCCCGGTAGTTCCGCATGAGAACCAAGTACTCCCGCACGGCCGGGTCCGGCTCGATGGCGTCGAACCAGCCCCAAGGTGGCTCGTACGTCTGCGCCAAGCGCAGTTGGTCCTCGGCGGCGAGGCACCCCTGGCCGCCGAGGCGCCTCGCCGTTTCGAGGGCATACCTCGCCGGGGGTCCCGCCGACGCCCGGAACCATCTCTGCCCTATCTCACGCAACGTGCGAAGGGCTGCTTCTTGGTCTTGCCAGCCGGCCACGTGGTCGACCACCTTCACCGCCACCGCTTGAGCATACAGCGCATCGACCGTCCAGAACCTCTCGACGCTGCCTGCCACCCGGTCAACGGCTGTTCGACCGTCCGAGGCGGCCAGTGCCAGTCGTACCCCCTCTGTCTGGAGCGCCTCCGCCGCCAGCACGTCGTGCTCCAACAGGTACGTCTCCGCAAACACATCGAGCCTCGCGAGGGCACGGTCAGTGCCCGCGTTGTCGGCGAGACCATCGGCCATGGCTGACAACGCGGCAGCGGCCTTGTCTGCTTCACCCCGCTCGGCGTGCGCCTGCCATAGCATCCAGTAGGTGCGCACGGCAGGGCCCGCCTGCTGTCCCGCTACCACTGAGTCTTGGAGCTGTGCCGTTACGTCACCCCAACGCTCCAGCTCTGCCCGGTACCCTCGGCGGTCGGTCTGCCAGAGGCCAACGAGTTCTCCGAACGTCTTATCCGCGGCCGGCGGTGAGAGAACGGCTGGGGCAGGCAGCGCGGCCGTCAGTGCCTCGGGCGGCAGCCGAGGCCCGCCCAACCTGTCCAAGAACAGCGCGCGAAGCTTGGCGCACTCGCTCTCGCCCTTGACGATCTGCACGGTGACATCCAGCGGCCCGAACACGACGAACCGTCGATAGCCATGGCGTTTCCCGCCGAAGTCCACTCGAGGTGCCTGAGCCAGCACAGTGCCACCGGCGCTCATCAGCCTCACTTCGTGCCCTTGCATGTAGAGCGCCAAGCGGTACGTGCCTGCCGGGACGGCGAGCTCCACGCACAGATCGGGGCCGTTCGAGTCATACGGATGCGTCTCTCCGCGGTCGTCCCAAGAGGACGAAACCGGCTCTCCCGACACCGGGTGATGCAGCACCTCACGCAGGGTCTCGGCGTCTGGCCGCTTGTTGAGGTGACCGCGGCCAGGCTCCGCGGGGTCCGTTGTTCTCACGGCATAGCGAAGCCGGGACTTCGCCCCGCGCGACAGACTCCACCCGGGGATCTCCTCTCCCGTGCCTCCGTCATATCGGACGGGCTCGCACAGACCACCCACGATGTCCACCGGGGATATCATGGCGCAGAGGACCCATGCATAGCCGCCATAGCGGCCGCGCCAGTGGGGGCCGGTCCTGGTGTCATCACCAGCGAAGACTGCACCGGGCAATGCTTGCACTTGCAGGTGCTGGCCGAAGTCCGCCGCCGCCAGGTCGCCAGGTGGGAGGTCTGCGTAGCAGTCCCCCATCAGGCGCCGAGCCCGCTCCTGGAGACCCGAGGTCTCCTTCAGACCGACAAAACTCCGTAGCCCCTGAAGGGCTTCGCGGACCTTGCCTGCGCGGTAGAGGCACTCGGCCCGGTGGAACTGCATCCTGGGTGGTGTTGTCGTGGGAGCGAAGGCAAGGGCGTCGCCATAGAGCCTCGCCGCTTCGTCCCATCCTTCGAGAAAGCGGTAGTCGTCAGCCAGAGCAAGGGTCTCTCGGAGCCTGGCGTCCGGCGCCAAACTCGGCAGGACTCGGGCTTGCTGGGCCAGGCGCTTCCGTCGTTCCGTCGCCTCCGCCTCAACGAGTTCGCTATGCGCCCAATGCGCGTAGTGCCAGATCAGGTCGTTGCGCATGTTCGTCGTCGCATACGCATGGCGCAGGGGGAAAAGGGCGTCGACCGCCGCCTGGTACTGCCCGGCATGGTACCGGAGCACGCCGAGCGTCCACTTCGTCTCGTTGTCCATGGTCTCGGGGTGCGTCTGGCAGTAAGACTCGACCTCGCCCAATACTCGCTTCGCGTCTTCTTGGCGAGGAAGCATGGTCTCAAAGTGACCGCGAAGGCGGTGTGGGGGCACCAAGTGCTCCGCGTAGCAGCGGGCGATAGCCACCCCAAGCGGCACCTTGGGTGCGGGGATCGGGTCTGCCAGGCGCACGCTCAGGCTCACGTCATCGAACAACACCGTGCCGGTCACGTCCATCCCTCGCAGTACGAGCTGTCCCTGGCGCAACTCAGCCGCCCGTGGCACCTCCACTTCCAGCGTCTTCTCAGCCCACCCGCTCTCATCAGGCGAGACGGAGTCGCCTGCCGTTTCGGTAACGTCACCGGCGCGCCCCGTCCACCGTATGGCAAGCTGCACACTCCCGCTCCGCATCTGCCGGGTGTTGACCCACGCCGAGAAACGGTATGCCGCGACGTGTGTGCCGTCCAACGCGAAGGGAAGACTGACCAGAGCTGCCTGCCCGGGCTGGTCCTGCAGTGCCACGCACTGCTCACCCGCGTGGGGCTTGTCCTTGCCCGTGACGAGGCTGAACCGTGCCTCGGCGCTCCATGCTGCCGCCGTCGCCCCGGCGCCTGCCTCGAAAGACCCGTTGGGGACGGCAAGCTGCCCGGCGACCTCAGCCGACAGCGCCAGTTCGACATCATCGACCCAAGCCGAACCAGGGTTCCCGTCGCTGCGGAAGTACGCCCGGACAAAGGCGGCATCCTCCGGCGGGAAGTCGGAGGTCGACACCCGGAGCCACTCGCTCGGACCGTGCACGACGAAGCCGTTGTCCGTGTTGCAGAGGAACCGCTTGTGCCTGTCGTACCAAGCGAGGATAAGGTGGGTGCGGCCTTCCGGCGCGGAAGCGCACACCCATCCGGCCAGCGTGTAGCGAAGCCCGGGAAACGCCGTGTACACCGAGCCTGTCCAGCCCCCCATGGTTGCCGTTCCGTCCGGCTTCGCGCTTCCGCCAACGCGAAGCGAGCGCTTCCCGGTCCGCTTCACATCGGCATCCCACGAGTACTGCGCGTCAGGGAACCACGGAGCGGGGAGCCAATCGTGGACCTGCTGCCGCTGGGGTAGCCCTTCCTCGAAGGACGGGTTCAGCGCGATGTTGACCTCGAACGGAGTCTCTCTGGTTGTTGGCGCAGAGCCGCGGCCTTGGTCGCGGCGAACCGGCGCGCTCTTCCTTGACCCGACCGGCTTGATCTTCTCGAACACGTCGGGCGGCCACTCTCTCCACGTCTCCGGGACCTGTGCGAGCGCAGGGGCCGCGAGGGTGAGTGAGAGAACGATGATGGGCCAATGTCGCATGGCGTCCAGTCTCAGCGGTCAGCCGTCAGAACGTCGGCAGCGGGTTTTCGCCTTTGCCGGTTCTCTGGAACTCCAGGAACTGGTTGGCGCGGATCAGGTTGAGGTCCTTGGCCTTCAAACACCGGGCGACGTCGCCGAGGGCGCGCACCATCTGGTCGGTCGTCTTGGCATCGCGCATCTCGGCCGTGGCATCGGCGAGGGCGCCTGCGAAATCGCCGAGAGCCAGTTGAGCCAGGATGCGGGCGGGGCGGTAGCCACGGGCGGCGGCCAGGAGGTCCGCAGGCTGGGCAGCCTGTGCCACGTCGGCTTGTGGTGTGGTGGGTGGTTGCTCGACAGGTTCGGCAACCTGTCCTACGGGCTGGTTCGCAGGTTGGGCAACCTGCGCCACGGGCTGGAGGAGCGCATCGGCGGCGCCGGTGCGGGTGAGCTTGGGCAGCGGCACGTCTTTGAGCGGGTTCTCGACCTCTGCCGACTCCTGCGCCTTCACGAACTGGGTCGCCAGCCCCGGCCCGCCTTTGGC
>Ga0210029_1000267_pt1 | contig 34648 bp, 36 predicted proteins | sample CryGeymeta201521_FD_183985 | JGI IMG/M metagenome (GOLD analysis project Ga0210029, IMG submission 183985) | Groundwater microbial communities from Crystal Geyser aquifers in Utah, USA - Crystal Geyser metaG 2015-21 (SPAdes) (version 2) | ecosystem: Environmental > Aquatic > Deep subsurface >... | reverse complement strand
CCAAGCGCGATGCGGAATTGCGCGCTTCGTGGAATGCGAACGAAGACACGCCGGTGGTAATGCTGGTCAGCCGCATCGCGCCGGAGAAGAACCTGCAGGTGGTGATCCGTGCCTTCGAGAAGATACGCAAATTGAACCCGCTGGCACGGCTGGTGATTGTGGGCGACGGCCCGGCGCGCGCGGAATTGCAGAAGCAGCATCCGCACGTGATCTTTGCCGGCATGCAGACCGGCGAGGCGCTGGCGCGCCATTACGCCTCCGGCGACATCTTCCTCTACCCCAGTCTGACCGAGACCTACGGCAACGTCACGGTGGAAGCGATGGCGAGCGGTCTGGCCACGCTGGCCTACGACTATGCCGCCGCGCAGCAGCATATCCGGCACAACATCAACGGCCTGCTGGCGACCTATGCCGACAGCGATGCCTTCATCGCCGAAGCGCGCACGCTGGCGAACGACCTGCCGCGCGTGCGCCGCCTCGGTGCCGCCGCGCGCGCTACCGTCGAATCGCTGACCTGGGAACACATCATGGGCCAGATGGAAGCGGTGTTGCTCGACACCGTCCGCGCACCGGGAGCCGAACATGCCCAACCTGAACTTTCCACTGCAGCAGATTAAAATCTGGGACGCGGAGCTGTGCGCATTCTGCAACCGGCGCAGCCGCAACTTCACGGTGCGCAACCTGTTCCGGTTGTTCAGCCGTCTGGGCGACGGCGTGTTCTGGTATGCGCTGATGATCTCATTGCTGCTGCAACACGGCACGGACGCGCTGCCCGCCGTGTTGCACATGCTGGCGGTCGGCTTGTGCGGCACGCTGCTCTACAAGCTGATCAAGGGCAAGACCCTGCGCCCGCGCCCGTTCAACGTCTATCCCGCGATCCAATGCGTCGGCAAAGCGCTCGACCAGTTCAGTTTCCCCTCCGGCCACACGCTGCATGCGGCGGCATTCAGCATCGTCGTGCTCGCCTATTACCCCGCCCTGTTCTGGCTGGTCGTGCCGTTCGCCGCACTGGTTGCGCTGTCGCGCCCCATCCTCGGCCTGCACTATCCCAGCGACGTATTGGCCGGTGCACTCTTGGGCGCGCTCATCGCTCTCCTCTCCTTTCTATTCTGATCAAAACAATGACAACAGCCAGCCACACCTCGCAGCACTTTGATGAAGAACTGACAAACCTGGGGGACTGCATCGGCACGATGGCGGAAAGAATCGTTCAGCGCTTTACCGTGGCGACCGTGCCATTGCGAACCGGCAATCCGGGCGATATTGCCGCGATGCCGCAAGACGATCCGGAAATCCTGCACTTGCAGCATCTCATCGGAGAGATATGCGACCTGATCCTGGTGCGGCGGCAACCGGTGGCCCGCGACATGCGTTTCGTCGTTGCCTGTATCCGCATCGGTAACGATCTGGAGAGGCTGCACGCCCACACCAACAAGATCGCCGCAGCGATCACCCGCATAGGCAGCCGCGACCTGGGTGAAGTGATGCGCCATCACGGACTGAACCGTACCCTGCTGCTCTCGCACGACATGCTGTTGGCCGCGTTGCAGGCATTCAAGTCCGGCGACGCGGAGGCCGCCGAACGGCTGGAGAATCTGGACGAGGAAGTCAACACGGCAGCACGCGTCATCATGCGCCAGCAACTGACATACATGATGGAGCAACCGCATACGGTGGCTGGCGCGGTGGAAGTCATGGTAATCGTCCGCTCAATCGAGCGTATCGCCGACTACGCCAAGAACATCGCAAAACTGGTCAAGTACATGCGCCTGGGGCGCGTAGTGAGCGGGACACAAAGCTAAATATCCCGCCGCCATGCAGACCGGGTTGCGGCCGTGAATCAAGGCGTGCAGCAGATGGTTGCCATCGCCCTGACCGGAACCACACGGCACAAACTCATCACCTTCCGCGACATGTTTTGATTCAGGCGGCCAATACGCCGACAACAACCAGCCCCATCACCACCAGTGCGGCGCCGGACGCTCTCTGCCGCCAGCCTTCGTACTCCTTCAACCACACTATTCCCAGCAACACGGTGAACACGATACCCGCGTTGGTCAGTGTCACCGCGTAAGCGGCGGGCAGCCAGCGCATGGCGTAGATCACCAATGCGTAAGCCGTGCCCACGCCCAACGTGCCGATCAGCAGCGAACGCGCGGATGGCCTGATCGCCGGGATCCATCGCTGCGTGCGGCGTTTCTGTTCGCCGCACAGGAACAGCCAGCCGATGGCGTAGTTCACGCACACATAGCCCAGCGCGACGTTCAGTCCATCCAGATGTGCGGCGGCCACCTTGTCGCTCAGGCTGTACACCACGGTCATCGACGCCGCGAACAGCGCGTACGGCCAGGCCCTGCTCAACCGTCGCACGCCGTCGTGCGAGCTGGTGGCGATCAGCCACAAGCCACACGCGGCCACGAGGATGGCAAGCCAGGACAACAGGGGGAAATCGCGCGCAAAGAACAGCGTTTCGACCAGCGCGATCAATAGCGGTGAGCTGCGCACCATGGGATAGACCGCGCTGGCCGGTGCGGCATGGTAGGCGGCGCGCAGACCGAGGAAATACAGGCCGTTGGCAACACCGCTGATGGCGGCACACAGATACAGCACGGGCGCTGCCTGTGCCGCATGCAGGAAGCCCGGCAGAGCGAACGGTGCGAAGGTCAGCACATGCAGGCCGACAATCCACCACAGAAAATTAGCATCGCCATGCGTGCGCCGAGTCAGCAGGTTCCATGACACATGCAGCAGCACCGACAGGCCGACAGCCAGCAGTGGCGTCATGGAGTACCGACACAGACCAGCGTCTCGCCGTCGCGCGCCACACTCATGCCGCTAGGCAGGGCATCGGGTCGGGTTGACAGCCAGACATCCAGCTTGTGGCCGATGTGCATCAGCACCAGCTCGCCATCCGGGAAGTCCCGCGACAGCGCGAGTGCTTGGGTCAGGTCGAAATGGTTGCGCGGCTGTTCCGTGCCGGGCGGGAAGGTGCAGTCCAGGCAGAGGGTGTGCGGTTGCCAGCGTTGCAGGAATTCCAGCGTGGCGGGCGGCAGTTCGCTGCAATCGGAAAGATAGGCCAGCCGCGCACCTTCATGCTCGATGCAATAACCCAGTGTCGGTTTGGAATGCACCAGCGGCACGGCCGTGATACGCACATCACCCAATTCGAAGGTCTCGAACTTGGACAGTTGCATGAACTGTAGCGGCCCGGGAGATTTGTACAGATCGGCGCAGCCTTCGCTGTCGTGCGGGCAATACACATCCAGTTCGCCATTGCCCCAGCGCAGATGGAACAGCCCTTGCACATGGTCGGCATGGAAATGCGTGACCAGCACCGCGTCCAGTGCGCCCGGCGGAAAGCGCTCGGCCACATCCATCACGCCCGCGTCCAGCAGCAGTCGCACCTCTCCAGCCTCCAGCAGCGCGCAGTTAGGCTGGCGTCGCACGCTGGCATCGACCCGCGCCCGCGCGCACACCGGACAATCGCAGCCCCACAGCGGCACACCACCGGCCGCGCCGGTGCCCAGAAAGGTCAGCCGCATGCCGGCATCCTGACCTGACTGCGCACCAATTTGACGAATTCGGGACCGGTGGCCGACAGCGGTTCATCGTTGCGGAAGCGCAGCAGGCGGCCGTGTTGCAAAGCGTCGAACTCACCGGCACGGTGCAAACGCGAGTCAATCTCGGCTGCGCTCTCGCGGCCGCGCGCCAGCAGACGCTGACGCAGCGCAGCCGGGGAAACCTCGATCAGCACCGGCACCAGTTCCGGATAACGGCGCGAAGCTTCGTGCAGATAGGCACGCGAACCATTAAGGATCACTGTGAATCCCTGCGCCAGCCAGTGATTGAGTTCGCAGCCGACGCCGTAGCGCAGGCCGTGACTGCGCCAGTGCAGCGGGAACAGTTTTTGCGCCACACGCGATTCGAACTCATCCTCGCTCAGCGCCAGATGGTTCTCGCCGCCCGCATCGGGCGGGCGGGTGATGTAGCGATGGGCAAACACCACAGCCGGGTCCTGTGCCAACGCTGCACGCGCATAGCTCATCAGACTGTCCTTGCCGCTGCCGGATGCGCCGATCAAATAGAGCAGGACGCCGCTCATCTCATGCCCCGTGATCGAAAGCGAGCGTCATCACCGGCAGACCCTCGGACCACACGCGCGACACTTGCGGCTGCCCGCCCAAATAACGCACAGCCAGCAGGTCGGCGCGCTTGCCTGCCGCGATCACGCCGCGATCATGCAGACTGACGGCACGCGCGGGATTGCAGGTCACCATTGCCACCGCCCGATGCAGCTTGATTCCGGCCAGCTCGGGCAGTCGCAACACGGCGGGCAACAGCGCGGCGGGCGAGTAGTCGCCGCACAGACAATCGGCCACACCTTCGCGCACCGCATCCAGCGCGCGCATGGAACCGGATTGCGATTTGCCGCGCACCACGTTGGGCGCGCCGAACAAGGTGGCGAGGCCGGCGGCGCGTGCCGCGATGGCGGTCTCCAGATTGATCGGGAATTCGGACACGGTCACACCCAGATCCTTTACCACAGCCACTTTTTCGGGACGGTCGTCGTCGTGGCTGGCGAGCGGGATGCCGAGTTGTCTCGCGTGCTGTGCCAGTTGTTGCATGCGCCCTTCAGCACCCGCGCCCTGCGCCAGCTTTTCGGCCAGCAACGCCTCGAACTCGGCTTCGCCCTTCTTGTAAGTGCGCGACTGGAAGCTGCGGTACGCATCGATGCTCTTGAACTGTCCCTGCCCCGGCGTGTGGTCCATGAACGACATCAGATGGATCTCGTCATTGCCTAGCAATTCGTTGAGGATGTCCGGCGCGGTCGGATCGGTGATCTCGTAGCGGGCATGCACACGGTTGTCCACCAGTGCATGCTCCTGCCAGGCGTGCATCGCGCGCGCCAGCTCCGCCGCAGTGCTGTTGTTGCGCACACCCAGCTCGGCATTGGCGAACGACAGCGCGTGATAGATGGTGGTGATGCCGGCTGCGGCGTTGCGTTTGTCGGCCTGCGCGCAGGCGAAGTCGAACGGAAAGTGCACACCGGGGCGCGGCTCGGCTTCCTTTTCCAGCGCGTCGCAATGCAGGTCGATCATGCCCGGCATCAGGGTGTGGCCGCGCAGGTCGATCTCTGGCGCGCCCGAGCTGCCGGCCGGATTTATAGCGACGATGTTGCCGTCCGCGATCAGCACAGCGGCATCTTGCAGGGTCTCGTTCTCCAGCACGACCTGCGCGCCGGTCAGATAAAAGTGGGTATTCATGCGATTTCCTCTACGGGTTCAACGATAGCGACGGGCGGTGACAGTTCGATGACGTCGTCCGCCAGCCGCCGCACCAGATCGGGATGGTGGAAGATGGCGAGCATGGCGATGCCGGTGCCTTTCAAGGTCTCGATGTGCGCAACCACCCTCTCGGTAGTGGCGGGATCGAGACTGGCGGTCGGTTCATCCAGCAACAGCAAACGCGGTTGCGCGATCAGGCCGCGCGCCAGGTTTACGCGCTGTTTCTCGCCGCCGGAGAAAGTGGCGGGCGGCACGTTCCACAAGTGCTGCGGCACAGCCAGTTGCGCCAGCAGGTCGGCGGCGCGACCGCGTGCTTCTTCAGTCGGCACACCGCGCGCGAACAAGGGCGCGGCCACCACATCCAACGCCGACTTGCGCGGCAGACAATGCAGGAACTGGGTGACGAAGCCGATCTCGGTCTTGCGCAGTTCCAGCATGCGGTGCTCGTCCGCCTGCGCCAGATCGACGATCTCGCCTGCGGCAGTGCGGAACAGGATGCGTCCGGCGCTGGGCAGGTAGGTGCGATACACACCTTTCAGCACGGAAGATTTTCCCGCACCGGTCGGCCCGATCAGTGCGGTGAGCTTGCCCGGATACACGCTCAGGTTCACCTGCGAAGCGGACGGGATGGACTTGTCACGCTCATGCAGGCGGAAGGTCTTGGCGTAGTTCTCGATAGTCAGGATAGCGTTCATAGTCATCTCACAAGGCTGAAGCCACCAGCCGCTGGGTGTAGGCGTGCTGGGGGTCCTCCAGTATCTGGTCGGTGAGCCCCGACTCGATCACGCGGCCGTGCTTCATCACCAGCGTGCGCCCCGCCAAGAGACGGATCACGCCGAGGTCGTGCGTGACCACGATCATCGCGGTGCCGAGCTCGTGCTGGATTTCCAGGATCAGGTCGAGGATGGCGGCCTGCACCGACAGGTCGAGACCGGTGGTGACCTCATCGAGGAACAGCAGCGGCGGGCGCGTGGCCAGCGCCTTGGCGATCTGCACACGCTGCTGCATGCCACCGGAGAATGTCCTGGGGTTCTGGTCCATGCGCGCACGCGACACTTCGGTGCGTGCCAACAGGTCGCCGGCACGCGTGCGTATCTCGCCGTAGTGTTTGAGGTCGCTCATCAGCAGGCGCTCGGCGATGTTACCGCCGGCCGATATCTGGAAATTCAGACCCAGATGCGGGTTCTGGTACACCATGCCGAAACGCTTGTTGCGCATGCTGCGTTGTTGCGCGGCATTGAGCGTGAACATGTCGTGCTGCGTATCGCCGTCGTGGAAGGTCGCGCTGCCTGCGGTCGGCATGTCGTCGAAATACAGCATCTTCACCGTGCTCGACTTGCCGCTGCCGGACTCGCCGATGATGCCGAGTATCTCGCCGCGATACAGATCGAAGCTCACATCGTGTGCGGCGACCACGCTGCCGCAGTGCGGACAGATGTTGGTGTCGTGTTCCGGCCCGGTGCTGACTATGCACAGGGGACAGGGTTCACCGTGGATGCGCGACAGGCCGCGCACGGACAATATCTTGTTGCTCATGCTTGCTTCCTCGCACTGATCGTTTCCTGTTGTTCCTCGCAATACGCCGAGTCGGAACACTGGTGGGTGACCTTGCCCGCATCATCGATGAGCTCGTCCAGGAAGCTCACCGTCGAACCACAGCAGCGACAGGCGATGCGCCGGCCGTGCGTGTCGCGGAAATCCTCGACGCGGAAGGCGATGTCGTCGAACACCAGCGGCTCGGCCACGGTGTAGGGCGGCACGGCGTAGATCTTCTTTTCGCGTCCGGCGCCGAGCAGCACCAGCGCAGGCGATTGGTGCAGGCGCGGCACATCCCAGCGCGGGATGGGTGACGGGTCGATCACATAGTGACCGTTGATACGCGTGGGGTAGCGGTGCGAGAGGGTGATCTCGTCGAAGCGCACCACGTCCTCGTACAGCTTCACCAGCAGGCGCGAGTAGTCCGCCTCGCCGTGCATGACTTTGCGCCGTGCCTCGGAAGGCTCGACCACCACCAGTGCATCGGGATACGGCACTTGCAGCACCAGTATCTGTTGCTCGGTGAGCGCTTTCTCCGGGATGCGGTGGCGCGACTGGATCAGCGTCGCTTCCTGCGTCTTTTCCGTGACGGCCACACCCGGACAGGTGAGTTGCACGAACTGGCGCAGGTTCACCGCATTCACGGAATCGTCCGAGCCCTGATCGATCACTTTCAACGTGTCGTCCGCGCCGATCAGCGACAGCGTGAGTTGCAGACCGCCGGTGCCGAAGCCGCGTCCCATCGGCATCTCACGCGAGGCATAGGGTGTCTGGTAACCGGGAATGGCGATCGCTTTCAGGATACAGCGGCGCACTTCCTTCTTGGCGTACTCGTCGAGGAAGCCGAAGGAGTAGCCCGCGTCTTCCAGCGGCAATTCGTAATGCGTGTTCATGCGGTCTCCTCCGTGTCTTGCCGCATCTTCTGTTGCGTGGTGCGCAGCCGGTCCATGTCGGACTGGAAAGTGACGTAGTGCGGCATCTTGTAGTGCGAGGCGAAGCCCATCGAGTCCACGCCGTCCACATGCAGCAGCACGAACTCGGGGTCTTCCGACGGATTGGACGGGCCGTCGCGCATGCCTTTCTGCAGGGCACGGTCGAGAATGGCCATGCTGATCGCTTTCACTTCGTTGTGGCCGAAGCACGCGCCGTAGCCGAGCGTGAAGGTGGGCAGTTCGTCGCCGTGCGCGCCCTCGTACATCGCCACCACTTCGCATTCGGTGACCAGCACTTCGCCCGCCTCCATCAATTCTCCGGTCACCGGATGCGGCAGCTTCACCGGCAGATAGCCGACACGCAGCTCCGCCACGGTGGGGTGCACGTCGCCGTAACCGCGCATGTTGGAGTAGGCCATCGCCAGCAGGCCGCCGGTCTCGGCGCGCGCCATGGTGGCCAGCGCGGCGGAACGCGGCACCGGGAACACCAGCGGGTCGCGCGTGATGTCGAAGGCGGGTGCGCGACTCGGCACGACCGGCGGCAACAGGCCTTCGGCACGCAGCGCGTCGATCACCTTGGGGAAATTGTCGGGCAGTTCGGCTTCCGCTGTATCGCGCAGAAAGTTCTTGGCGACGGCCTTGAATGCGGCCGGGTCTTCGTTGGCGAGATCGAGTTGCAGCAGGCGCAAGGCGTAGTCGTAAGTCGCACCCAGATACTGCCCGCCCGGCACTTCCTTGAAGGCGGACGAGATGCGGCGGATGCAGCGCATGTTGCTGGTGTCCTGCACCGGCGATTCGAGCAGACGCGGCTTGGTGGAACGATAGGCGCGCAAGGCAAACGCCGCTTCCAAGGTGTCGCCCTGGAATTGTTTGAGTGCGAGTGCGGCCAGACGCGGGTGATACAAGCCGCCTTCGGACACCACGCGCGAGGTGAGCAAACGCAACTGCTCTTCTATCATCGCCAGCGTCAGCGGCTCATCCAGCGACCCTTTGCTGCGCAGATATTCGGTGGCGCTTGCTGCACCGTCGATGGCGGCCTTGCCGCCTTTGATCGCGACGTAACTCATGCTGCACCGCCGATCACGATGCGTGTGGTGCGCGGCAGTGCGACAAAGTGCCGCGCGTCGCACAGCACCAACTCGACACCGAGCGGGAAGCTGCTGACCCAGTCGTTGCGTGCGGCTATCCAATCTGCATGCAGGCCGTCCACGCCGATGGTGACTGGCTGGCGGATGCCGGGGCCAGTCAATTGCAAGCTCAGTGCGCCTGCACTTTCTTCTTGCAGTGATGCGACGCGCAACAACAAAGTCGCGCCACCCTCCGGCGCTTCCAGTGTGCCCAAGCTGGGTACCCTCTCCGGCGCGCGGCTGCCGTCCAACAGGATGAACGCGGCCAGTTCGTAAGGCACGCGCCGCGCCTCCAGTTTCGGCCAGCAGGCTTGCTCCAGCATGTCCTGCGGATCGGACAAGGTGGCCTGTCCGTCCAGCAGCGCACTCAGCAATGCCAGCCAAGGTTCTGCCTGTAGCGGGCAGGTTTGGATGCGGCCGGGGTAGCTGAAGGCATCCAGCAGACTGCGGAACAGTTGCTGCTGGCGGGCCGGATGCCAGATGTCTGCGTCTTGCAGCGTCATGTCATGCTTCATCTTCGTCGTCCTCTTGTCCCAGCAGCGAAAAATCCACCCGCGTCGCGGCCAGCAATTTTTTGCAGTCGCTGTGATTATGCTGACGCACTTCCATACCCTGCTGCACCAGCGACATTCCTTGTTCCCAGCCGGGCAATTTGCCTGCAAGCACCGCATCGAGGATGGCGATGGCGCGCGCCAACTGCGCGCGGTCGTCCACCAGCAATGCGCCGCCGCGTTCTTCAACACCTGCCGCGCTGCGCACGGTCACTTCGGCACGCGCCACCGGGATCTCCCCGATAAAGTAGGATTCCTCGAACGCGCCGTCCCGCAGATTCAACAGTCCCAGTCCGGCGTACGGCAGTGCGACATCGCGCACTTCCAGTTCGCCCGACAGCACGTTCGCCAGATGTTTCACCCTGATGGCGGGCAGCGCACACAAGGCGGCGGCCCATTCTTTTCTTGGCACGTTCATCAATTCAGTTTTCCTCTTAGCCAGGTGGACAGGTAATCGATGAGCAGGATCGTGATGAGAATGACGATGATCAGCGCGGCCGATTCGTTGTAATTGAACATGCGCAGGGTGTCGTGCAAGGCAAGGCCGATGCCGCCGGCACCGACCAAACCGAGCACCGCCGCCATGCGCACATTGCGGTCGAAGATGTACAGCGTGTAGCCCAATGCCTCGCGCAAGATGGACGGCCATCCGGCATACATCACAACCTGCAAACGCGATGCGCCGGTGGCCGAGACCGCCTCGTATACCCCCGCATCCGCGCGCTCCAGACTCTCCGAAAAAAACTTGCCAAGGAAGCCTGCGGTATGAATGCCGAGCGCGAGCACACCGGGCAACGGCCCCAGCCCCAGGGCTGCGACAAATATCAGTGCCAGCAACAAATCGGGCAGGGCGCGCATGAAGTTCAATCCTTCGCGGGCAATGCGGTAGACAGTGGCGTTCGGCGTGAGGTTTCGTGCCGCCAACGGCGACAGCAGCACCGCCACGATGAAGGCCAGCGCACTCCCCCACAGCGCGGTAGCCAGCGTCTGGATCATCAGTTCTACATATCTGGATAAGTTAGAAAAATCCGGCGTGCTGTAACGGCTGAAGTATTCGACGATGTCCTGCGCGCCGTAAAGCAACGTTTCAAACGACAACTCCAGATCGACGGTGATCAGCCACATCACCACCAGCCAGCCCGACAGCCATACCGGCGTCGGATTGAACGGTTTTCCGGGCAAGGAAGGGCGTACTGTTTCCAAAGCGCACATCAGATCAGCCTCCTGCGGAATTTGTCGGACATGCGGTCGAGCACGGTGACCACGACATAGATGGAAAGCGCGATGGGCAGCAACCGGTCGTAATCGAACATGCGCATCGCCATCACCAGGTCGTATCCGATGCCGCCCGCACCGACCAGACCGAGGATGGCTGCTGCACGAAGGTTGTGGTCGAGGATATACATGACGGTGCCGACGAAGTCCGGGAAGGCCTGCGGGAAGAAGGCGAAGGTGCGCAGTTGCAGCCAGCCCGCACCGTGGGCGGCGACGCCTTCGATCTGGCGCGGATCAATCACTTCGATGCTCTCGGCGAAGAACTTGCCCATAAAGCCAACGGTGACGAAGGACAGCGCCATGATGCCGGGCAAAGGCCCCAATCCCACCGCCGACACGAACACCAGCGCCCATACCAGTTCGGGTAACGCGCGCATCAGTGTCAGCACGTTGCGCGTCGCGTGGAATACCGCAGGATGCGGGCTGGCGTTGACAGCGGCCAGCACGCCCAGCGGCAGACTGATGACCAGCGCAATGCTGGTGGCGAGAAAGGTCATTTCGATCGTTTGCAGCATGTTCACGCCCAGCGTGGGCAGGTATTCCCAGTCCGGCAGCACCAGCAGATGGCTGCCGAATTCGAGCATGCGCGGGATGGCAGTGAACAGGCGCACGAGGTCGAGCTCGACCGCTGAGGCGCTGATCCCCAGCAGCAGCACGCTGGCAGCCAGAATGACCGACGGCCCGAGCGCGGGCAGACCGTTAGGCGTAGGCCAGCATAGTTTCGAACTGCTCATCGATTTGATCTCCGTTGCGCCGGTAGATGCGGCTGAGGGTTGTGCGGTCCAGTCCGCCGGCGGTGCCGTCGTACACCACGACGCCTTCGTTCAAACCGATCACGCGGTCGGCGAAGCGCTTGGCCAGTTCGATCTGGTGCAGGTTGACCACCACAGTGATGCCGTCGCGCGTGCAGATCTCGCGCAGCAGGCCCATGATCTCTTCGCCGGTCACCGGGTCCAGACTGGCGACCGGCTCGTCGGCGAGGATGACGCGCGGTTGTTGTGCCAAGGCGCGGGCGATGCCGACGCGTTGCTGCTGGCCGCCGGATAGTTTGTCGGCGCGGTTCCACGCCTTGTCGGTGAGGCCGACGCGGATCAGCGCATCGTGCGCGATATCCATGTCGCAGCGCTGGAACAGATACAGCAGGCTGCCCAGCCATGAGCGGTGCGACAGTCTGCCGGTAAGTACGTTGGTCATGACCGACAGGCGGTCGACCAGATTGAATTGCTGGAACACCATGCCGACTTGCGAGCGGATTTCGCGCAACGACGCATGTGTCACCGGATGTTCACCGATCTGCACAGACCCCGAGGTGGGTGTCTCCAGGCCGTTGAGGGTTCTGAGCAGGGTCGATTTCCCCGCGCCGGACGGACCGAGGATGACGGTGAACGAACCCGCCGAAATCTCGGCACTCACGCCTTTCAGCGCCTCGAATCCGTTGGCGTAGCGTTTCGCGACGTCCCTGATGATGATCTTGCTCATAATGTCCTCCGGAATGAAAAACGGTCGACCGCCCATGCAGCCGACCGTCGTGTTGCGATTACTTCAACTGTTCTTTTTTCAGGCCCAGCTCCTTCACCATGTCACGCACGACTTGATAGTCCTTCGGCGCGATCGCCACGTAATGGCTGAGGCTCCCGTAACCGGTGACCTGGATGTGCTTGTGCGCGTTCAGAACCGCTTCCTTGATCTCGGCCTTCAGCTTCTTGGGCAGGTCGCCGCGGTACACCAGCGGGGAACCGGGCAACGGCGAAGACTCGGCGAGGATGCAGTTGCTTTCCTTGGTGATCAGACCCTTGGCCAGCATCTTTGGATAGGTGATGTCGTTGTCGGCGGCGGCATCCACTGTCTTGTTCTTGACGGCCAGTTCTGCCGCATCATGCGAGCCGGCATAGGTGAACTTGCCGAAGAATTCCTGCGGCATCCGGCCGGTCGCCTTCTTGACCATGTAGGACGGCATCAGGCCGCCGGAAGTGGATGCCGGATCGACGAAGGCGACGCTTTTGCCTTTCAAATCCATGATGCTCTTGTAGCCGCTATCGCACGGCGTGATGATCAGGCTCTTGTAGGTATGCGTATCGCTGCCCTGACGGATGCCGACGGCGAACGCCTCGGCACCGGCTTCCATCTCGGCCAGGTAGTAGGACAGCGGGCCGAACCACGCCACGTCAACGCGTTTTTTCTTCATCGCCTCGATCACGCCGGCGTAATCGGTCGCGGTGTACAGCTTGACTTTCATGTGCAGCTTCTTTTCCATGTAGGCACGCATCGGCTCGAAGGTCTTGATCATTTCTTCGTTGTTCTCGGCCGGGATCAGACCCATCACCAGATCACGTGCGCTGGCGGCACCGGTTGCACCGACCAGCGAAGCGCCGATCAGTGCGGAAAGAATGAATTTATTAAATTTCATGTTTAAACTCCTATTAGTGATTAACGGAACAGCGGGTACAACTCAAGGGTTGATGCGCAATTGAATCCGGTCTGCGCGAAACCGGGTAATGGCGTACTCGACCGGCGCACCGCTCCGATCCAGCACGTTCAAACTCTTGACCCGCAACACCGGTCGGTTCTGGTTGATTCCCAGTAGTTTCGCGTCGTCTCCCTGCGGCAGGACGGCAGTGACCAGGCTTTCTGTGCGGCGCAATGCACCACAATTCCCTGCCAGCAATTCATGCAATGAGCCGTGTTCATATCCGTCCAGCATCGCGTTAAACGGAGACACCGGAAGAAAGTGCGAGATCACGCAAAATGGAAACCCGTCGGCGATACGCAGGGTCTCTATCCACAGCACCGGCTCATCCGTTGCCAGCGCCAGATGGCGCGCCACACCGGCTGACGCGGGTGCAACCATCTTCCTGATTACCTTGGTATCGGTGGAAATGCCGATGTCCGCAAGGTTCTGGGTAAAACGTGTTCCTGTTCCCACACGATAGTCCAGCAATTGATCGGTGATGAAGATGCCCACACCATGCTGTCGTTCCAGCAAACCTTCTGCAATCAACTCATCCACCGCGCGGCGCAGGGTGTGGCGGTTTACGCCAAAGCGCGCCGCCAAATCACCTTCGGCCGGCAATCGATCACCCGCCGCGCCTTGCCGCACGTATTCGCGCTCCAGTACTTCGGCGATTTGTGCATACAGTGCAATTCCGGTGTCGCGCTCTATTGCATACAAACTCATGGCGATAGATGTCTAGATATGTAATGCGATACATCATGCCGGTTGAATATTTCTCTCACGTTAATTTTGAATTACAGATTAATGAATCCAGACTGAAGTCCGGCCCACAGCCGGATGAATCAGCCGTGCCAGATCTCGAACAGATCCTGCGGCAGCGGCATGCGGCCGCGCAGATGTTGCGGCGCGCACAGCCCGACGCGCTGGCGCGCGGTTGCTTCGCACGGCGGCTCGGCATACCACTGCGGCACCTCCCCTTGCAGGATGCGATTGATCTGCACCAACCTGCCGCCGGTCTCGCGCAAATAGTGGTTGAAACGCTGGCGCAGACGGTCGTCGGCCACCCGCGCCCCGCGATAGCACAGGCTGTGCAGGCGGCTGCCGCGCAGCAATGCATCGGCGCGTGACAGCGTGCGCAGACTGCGCCAGGCGTTGAGCCGGGTACAGTCAAAATGCTGTTCGATGAAAGCCGCCATCTGGTGGCGGTGCGCGTCGCACAACTCGGCGGGCGTGGCGAACAACTGGTGCTGGATATGCCTGTCCATCGCCCATTCCGCGATCGCATGGGTGACCCACGGCACTTCGCCCCACATCTTTTCGTGCGCCGGCACGAAGTGGTTGTGCGCGATCACATCGACCAGCAGATGGCTGGCGTAACCCAATGCCAGCGCCCGCTCCGCATCGGTTTGCGCCAGGCGCAACTGGCGCTGCGCCTGTTCCCAATAGTGCGTGCCGTCAAGCGCCGGCGCAGCGTGATAACGCCCGACCAGCGACAGATCCGGCAGGCACGCGCCGGCCAGCACCAGACGCGGGCAGTTAATGACCGCGCGGCGAAAACGCGGATCGGTCAGCGGCACCGCCCACAGCAACAGTTGGGCGAAATAGACGTGCGTGTAAAGCCCCCAGGCGCAGGCATCGCTGCTGAACAGCAGCAAGGGAATCAGCCAGCGCCAGTGCATGAAAATGTTTTTCATGGCGCGCAGTGTCGCGGCGCCATGTCACAGCAGGATGACGGCGGGATGATTTTTTTATGAAACCGCGCCGCGCAACCCTTCTGCGATAATGCCGAACATCATCCTGCCCAGTCCCGCCATCATGTCTTGGTTCATCACCAATCTGCTCAGCGCCTTCCTGTTGCCGCCGCTCAATCTGTTGCTCGTGGCCGGCATCGGCCTGTGGCTGTGGCACAAGCGACCGTTCATCGCGCGCGCGCTGATTTTGATCGCATTCAGTTCGCTGTGGCTGCTCGCCACGCCTTTTGTCAGCGATGCGCTGATGCGGCAACTGGAGGGCGCGCCTGATGCCGTTGACACCCGGACACAGCCCGCCGATGCCATCGTGGTGCTCGGCGGCGGCACCTATTTCCGCGCGATCGAATACGGCGCCGACACGGTCGGCGAACGCACACTGGCGCGCTTGCGCTACGCGGCCAAGTTGCAGCGCGAAACCGGCAAACCGATCCTGGTCACGGGCGGCAAGCCGCTCGGCAATGCCTTCTCCGAAGGGGCGCAGATGAAAGCGGTGCTGCAACAGGAATTCATCGTGCCGGTGCGCTGGGTCGAAGGCGATTCGGACAACACCGCCGAGAATGCGCGATTGAGCTACGCCCGGCTCGCGCCTTTCGGGATACGCCGCATCTATCTGGTCAGCCATGCCTGGCATCTGCCGCGCGCGGCGCGGGCGTTTCGCTCTGCCGGTTTCGAGGTCGTTCCCGCCCCCACGGCTTTCACCACGCGCTACCGCACCGATCTTCTGACCTTCGTGCCGAACGCCGATGCCCTGCGCGACAGTCGCTGGTTCATGCACGAAGTAATCGGCATGCTGTGGTATCGGTTAAAATCCTGATGCGAAAAAGTCGGGCTGAAACCCGATCCACCTCGGGCAGCACGTTGTGTGGGTCGGACTTTAGTCCGACGTCTTTTGAATTTGAAGGTATTGTCGGACTAAAGTCCGACCCACAAAAACCAGGAACGGGGACAACATGAAAGCACGGGTCAAATGGGTAGAGGGCATGACGTTCATCGGCGAGAGCGAGAGCGGCCATGCGGTGGTGATGGATGCTTCGCCCGATGTCGGCGGGCGCAATCTGGGGCCGCGCCCGATGGAGATGCTGTTGCTGGGAACCGGCGGCTGCAGCAGCATCGATGTCATCCTCATCCTGCAAAAGATGCGCCAGCAGGTGAGCGATTGCTACGTCGAGATAGAAGCCGAGCGTGCCGAAAGCGAGCCCAAGGTGTTCACGAAGATCCATCTGCACTTCGTGGTTAAGGGTCGCGACATCAAGGCGGAAGCGGTGGAAAAAGCGGTGAAATTGTCGGCGGAGAAATACTGCTCGGCATCCATCATGCTCGGCGCGACGGCGGCGATGACGCATGATTTCGAGGTCATCGAAGCGTAGGGTTTTGTGGGTCTGGATTCATCCCGACGCTGCGCATTGAATCAAACTCCATGTCGGACTGAAGTCCGACCTTGTATCTTTCCCTCCGTGGTGGTTAGCTACCGCCACACGAAGCAGAGGAAGCTTGATTCCGACCTTAAGGCTCGACCTTGTTTTGTAGATTAGGCCCTCTGTTTCACCTTTCGCCGACAAAGACACTGAACGGTAACCAAGGGGCAAACCCTGAATGCACAAGGCAAGTGGGCGAAGTTGGCTAACTTTTTTACAGGAGCTCATCATGCGTTATCTCGGCATGGATGTTGCCAAGGCCAAGCTGGATTGTTTGTTACTGAATGAAGACGGCAACAAGGGTAAATCCAAGTCGGTTGCCAACAGCCGCACTGGCATTGCTGATTTCTTGGTCTGGATCGGCAAACAATCTATTTCACCCGGGGAGCTGCATATCATTATGGAAGCCACGGGTGTCTATCACGAACACGCTGCGCTGGCCTTGTCCGATGCCGGAGTGACTGTATCTATCGTCAATCCCGCGCAGGTCAAAGACTTCGGTCGTGGGCTGGCAGTACGCACCAAGACCGATGGCGTGGACAGTTATGTCTTGGCGCGTTACGGCGCATTGCTCAAACCCATTGCTTGGACGCCGCCCGCGCCCGAGGCGCGGATGCTGCAAGCACTGATCGCGCGGCGCGAGGCCATTGCCCAAGACCTGCAACGCGAGCGCAACCGGCAGGAGAAAGCCGATGCCACCGACACGCCGATACTGATACGGAAGTCGCTGTCCGATAGCATCGTGTTCCTGTCCAAACAACTCGTCCAATTGCAGCAGGACATCGACCAGCATATCGACCGTCATCCCGACCTCAAGAACGACTTGGCCTTGCTTCAAAGTATTCCGGCAGTGGGGCCGCAGGTGGGCAACAACATGCTCGCAGTTATGCATGCCCACAACTTCAGCTCAGCCGAACAGCTTGCGGCCTATCTTGGCCTGGTGCCCGTAGAACGACAGTCGGGCAGTTCGGTGCTGGGGCGTGCGAGGCTTTCCAAAGCGGGACCCGCCAGAATGCGCGCGGTACTCTACATGGCCGCAGTCGTGGCGACGCGTTGCAACCCTCATGTCAAAGCTGTTTATGAACGTTTGCTGACGCGCGGAAAATCGAAGATGTCTGCCCTCGGTCCCGCCATGCGAAAACTGGTGCACCTGTGCTTCGGCGTACTTAAAACGCGTCAGCCATATCAGCGTGAGTATGGAAAAATCTCTTGACGCTAAAGACGGTATCTACAAAGGCGGCGATATGTTTTTGTGGGTCGGGTTTCAACCCGACATGTCGGACTGAAGTCCGACCTACACGAACCGCTACACCCAGTACACCGTCCGCGTCATCACCTTCGACATGCCGCGCATCGCCAGCTTCAGCGGCAACGGCAGTTCCGCCGCGCCCAGCGCCACCGCCATGTCGGCATGGCAGGTCTCGTCCGCGTACATCTTTTGCGCCACGGCACGGCTCTTCGCATCCTGCGGTGGCAGGGTGTCCAGATGATGTTGCAGATGCGCGCCGACCTGGCGCTCGGTCTCGGCCAGAAAGCCCAGATTCCACTTGTCGCCCAGCGCTCCGGCCAGCGCGCCCAGCGCCAGCGAGCCGCTGTACCACAGCGGGTTGAGCAGACTCAGCCGCCCGCCCAGCTCGTGCACGCGATGCGAGGTCCAGGCCAGATGCTCGGTCTCTTCCCACGCCGCCTTGTTCAACTTCTCCTGCAGCGCCGGGTCGCGCGCGGTCAGTGCCTGCCCCTGATACAGCGCCTGCGCGCAGATCTCGCCGGTATGGTTGATGCGCATCAGCGCGGCGGCGTGTTTCTTCTCCGCAGCGTTCAGTTCCGCGTCTGGAACCTCCGCATCGGGATACGGGCGCGCGGTCGGCGACTTGGCAAACAGCGTGCGCAAGCCCTTGTCGAATTCGATGATGAAATGGTCCAGATTCAGCATGGTCGCTTTCCTTGTATTTTTCACAGTTGCGAGGTTACCGGATTCCCAATCCCGCGTGAATGCCGGCAATAAAAAAACGGGCGCCCCAGGGCGCCCGTTTTCACGACAAGGTCAGCCAGTTTAGAACACGTGGATGATACCGACACCGATTGCATTCGCTTTGGTGTTGGTCGCATTCAGGTCTCTCACCATGTAAGCGGCAAACGCCTCTGTGCGCTTGGAGAAGCCATAAGCGTACTTGGCGGTGATTTGGCTGACATCGTTCTTGGGAGCCCCGCCGGTTGCCGTCGATCCGCCCTGTGCATAGCTCAAAGCCAAACGGTTGGCATCGATCTTGTACTCGCCCACCAGTTCCCAGTTGGTCGCTGTCTTGCTGACGGTGGCCGATTTGTTGGATTTGATGCTTTCAACGATGCCGCCCACCCAGACATCGCCCAGCGTGTATTTGCCGGCCACACGGAAGGCATTGTCGGTTTCGCCGACCGTGGTCTGGTCGTTGCGCCGCTCGTAGGCACCGGACACGTCAATGTTATCCATCTTGTAGGCGAGCGAGGCGGAGATGATGTTCTTGTTGCCTTGGTTGACGCCAGGCGTGGCCAAGACATTGTCTTTCACTTCGTCGGGGCTGTACATCACCGCGGCTTGCACACCCCCCATGACCGGGGTCCAGTATTGCAGCATGTTCTTCTGGCGCGTGTTGTAATTCTTGCCATTGGAATTGCCGATCACTTTGAGGGCGGTCCATTCGGTGTCGTTATCGAACAGCTCGATCTTGTTGTGCACCACTTTGTATGGCGTATCCCACACACCGACAATCACCTTGCCGAAGTCACCCTGCAAACCGGCGCCGCTGTTGCGGGTTGCGCGGGCAAAACCGTTGCCGTTTTGGCCGTCCGCATCCACCGCGACTTCGTACTGAAAGAGGGCTTTCAGGCCGTCGCCGATCTCCTCGCTGCCTTTGATACCCAGGCGCGACGAGTTGGTGTTGAAGCGGGTAACGCTGGCATGCGCGGAATTGCCATCATCGAACTGGTCAATCGTCATGAAGACTTTGCCATAGACCGTGATATCTGCGGTGCCGCCGGTGCTGACAGTGCCGGCCAATGCGGGGGCTGAAAATGCAGCCGCAACCGCCAGGGTGATGAGTTTTTTTTGCATCGTTTTCTCCTCTTTAAATTTTAGATGGCAATCCTGAAGGCGAGCGGCGCTCTTTCGCTTCGATTGCCAAACTATTACAAAAATCTTACAACATACTTACAGGGAGACTGCCTGACGCCGAACTGCAGCGAAAAAATTCCGGATCATCTGCCGGGGTCAGTTGATCCGGCAGGAATTATGCCGCAAGGGAATCCCTTTTTTTGATTTGGCGCAAACAATGAAAAGAATGTTGCATTTATGCTACATCATTGATGTATCCTGAAGCTTGAAGCCTGCTTACCCCTGCCGATGACCCTTTCCGACCGCGTCAATACTTACGGGCAAGACCTGCTGCGCCGCTTCGGCGAGCGCGTCCACAAGATCGCGCTGGATGTTGGCATGACCTGCCCCAACCGCGATGGCAGCAAGGGGACTGGCGGTTGCACGTTTTGCAACAACGAATCGTTCAGCCCCAACGGGCGCACGCCGCCGACCCTGCAGGAACAACTGGCCTCGGGGCGGCGCGCCATCGCGCGCGGCACCCATGCCGCAAAATTCATCGCCTATTTCCAGACCTATACCAATACCTATGCCGACATCGAACGCTTGCGCGCGCTGTATCAGGAGGCGCTGGCGGAGCCGGATGTGATCGGCCTGGCCATCGGCACGCGCCCCGACTGCGTGCCGCCGGAGGTGCTCGATTTGCTGGACGAATTTCGCGCGAGCGGGCTGGAAGTGGTGCTGGAGCTGGGGCTGCAATCGGCCTTCGACGAGACGCTGCGCCGGGTCAATCGCGGCCACGGCCTGGCCGAGTATGAAGCAACAGCGCAGGCGGCGCGGCGGCGCGGCATTCCGGTATGCGCCCACCTGATCGTCGGCCTGCCCGGCGAAGACGAATCGCACTACCACACCACCCTCGACACGGTGCTTGACATCGGGGTGGACGGCCTCAAGCTGCATCCGCTGCATGTGGTGGAACATACGATGCTGGCGCACGAATGGCGCAACGGTGAATACACCCCGCTACAGCGCGAGGATTACATCCGCATCGCCGCCGATCTGATCGAACGCACGCCGCCCCACATCGTCTATCACCGCTTGACCGGCACCGCGCCGAAAGAGATTTTGCTGGCGCCGGACTGGGCCACCCAGAAATGGAACGTGCTGAACGGCATCGAGCGCGAATTGCGCCGGCGCGACAGCCGGCAGGGACGGCGCACCGGTGTTTATGCAGCTCGGACTTCAGTCCGTCGCGGGCGATGATTTAACGAGAAGCGTCGGGATAAATCCCGACCTACAGGCCGAACACGCGGGCGAGTTCGGCACCGGGATCGGCGGCGCGCATGAAGGCTTCGCCGACGAGAAAGGCATGCACCTGATGGTCGCCCATGCGTTTGACGTCGTCCGCGGTGAAGATACCGCTTTCGGTGACGACGATGCGTTCAGCGCCAATTTGCGGCAGCAGATCGAGCGTGGTCTGCAAGTTGACGTCGAAGGTGCGCAGGTTGCGGTTGTTGATGCCGATCAGCGGCGTGGCGAGCTGTAACGCGACTTCCAGTTCATGCCCGTCATGCACCTCGACCAGCACCGCCATGCCGAGCTGGCGCGCCAGTTTCTCGAAAGCCTGCATCTGCTTCAGGGTCAGCGCCGCCGCGATCAGCAGGATGGCATCCGCGCCCATCGCCCGCGCCTGCCAGACCTGGTATTCATCGAGCATGAAGTCCTTGCGCAGCACCGGCAATTCACACGCGGCACGCGCCTGCTGCAGATATTCGGCACTGCCCCGGAAGAATTGCGCGTCGGTCAGCACGGACAGGCAGGCCGCGCCGTGTTGCGCGTAACTCTGCGCGATCGCGGCGGGATGGAAATCGGCGCGAATGACCCCTTTGCTGGGACTGGCTTTCTTGATCTCGGCGATGACTGCCGGTTTTCCGGCGGCGATCTTGCCGCGAATCGCAGCCACGAAATCACGCGCGGGCGGTGTCTGCTCCGCCTCGGCGCGCAGCTTCGGCAGGGGCTTGGCGGACAGGGCGGCGGCGACTTCCTGTGCCTTGACCGCGAGGATTTTGTTGAGGATGTCGGACATGGATTGTTCTTTTGGTTGAGGCACGCATTCTAGCGCATGCGCAGTGCTAAAATGCGTGCCCTGCCATGTGGGTCGGACTTCAGTCCGACAGTTCGGAAAAATTCAAAGCGCCATGTCGGGTTGAAACCCGACCCACAGCAACCAGGGGAAACCGCACAGATGGATAACGTAAAAGATTACATGCAATCGCTCGGGCGGCAGGCCCGCGCCGCGTCGCGCGCGATGGCGCTGGCCGACACCAACGCGAAGAATCGCGCATTGGAAAACATCGCGACGGCGATCCTGCTCGACAGCGCGCGGCTGCTCGCCGCGAACGCGAAGGATGTGGCTGCCGCCCAAGCCGACGGTCTCGATGCGGCGTCCATCGACCGCCTCACCCTAACCGAAAAAACGATCAAGGGCATGGCCGAGGGCCTGCGCCAGATCGCCGCGCTGCCCGATCCCATCGGCGAAATCTCCGACCTGAAATTCCGCCCGTCCGGCATCCAAGTGGGCAAGATGCGCGTGCCGCTCGGCGTCATCGGCATCATCTACGAATCGCGCCCGAACGTGACGGCGGATGCGGCCGGTCTATGCCTCAAATCCGGCAATGCCGCCATCCTGCGCGGCGGCTCGGAAGCGCTGCATTCCAACCAGGCCATCGCCGCCTGCGTGCATCAGGGGCTGCGCGAAGCGGGGCTGCCCGAAACGGCGGTGCAGGTGGTGAACACCACCGACCGCGCGGCGGTAGGCGAGCTGATCACGATGAAGGAGTATGTCGATGTGATCGTGCCGCGCGGCGGCAAGGGCCTGATTGCGCGCATCAGCGATGAGGCACGAATCCCGGTCATCAAGCATCTCGAAGGTATCTGTCATGTGTATATCGACGACGAAGCCGACCTTAAAAAAGCCGTCCGCATCGCCGACAACGCCAAGACCCACCGCTATGGCGTGTGCAACGCGATGGAAACTTTGCTGGTGAACGCCGCAGTCGCCGCCGGAGTATTGCCGGAACTGTGCGCCATCTATTTGAAGAAGGGCGTCGAACTGCGCGGGGACGAGGCTGCACGCGCCGTCGTCGCGCAGATGAAAGCGGCGACCGAGGAAGACTGGCGCACCGAATATCTGGCGCCCATCCTTGCCGTGCGCGTGGTCGCCGACCTCGATGCCGCCATCGTGCACATCAACACCTACGGCTCGCAGCACACCGACAGCATCGTCACGGAAAATTATTCCAAAGCGATGCGATTCCTGCGCGAGGTGGATTCTTCCAGCGTGATGGTGAATGCCTCCACGCGTTTCGCCGACGGCTTCGAATACGGCCTCGGCGCGGAGATCGGCATCTCCACCGACAAGATCCATGCGCGCGGGCCGGCGGGACTGGAAGGATTGACGTCGCAGAAATACATCGTGCTGGGCAGCGGGCAGATTCGCATGTAGGTCGGGTTTTAACCCGACAATCAATCGTAGAAAACCGTCGGACTGAAGTCCGACCCACAGTGGAGTAAAAAATCATGAGCACTATCGAAATCAAAGTACCGGACATCGGCGGATTCAAGGGCGTGGCGGTCATCGAGATCGCGGCCAAGGCGGGCGACACGGTTGAAAAAGAGCAGGCGCTGATCACGCTGGAAACCGACAAGGCGACGATGGATGTGCCCTCGCCTGCCGCCGGTGTGGTGAAGGAGATGAAGGTCAAGGTCGGCGACAAGGTGAGCGAAGGCTCGGTGATTTTGTTGCTGGAAAGCAGCGCGACCGCGCCGGCTCCCGTTGCGAGCCAACCCGCGCCGCAAGCTGCGCCCGCTGCCCCGCAGGCCGCGCCAACAGCGGCGACCAACGTCGCCAAGGGTGATATTCACGCCGAAGTGGTGGTGCTCGGCGCCGGCCCCGGCGGCTACACCGCCGCCTTCCGCGCCGCCGACCTCGGCAAGCAGGTGGTGCTGATCGAGAAATATGCCGCACTCGGCGGCGTGTGTCTCAATGTGGGCTGCATCCCGTCCAAGGCATTGCTGCATCTGGCAAAAGTCATCAGCGAAGCGGAAGAAGTCGGCCATCACGGCGTGACCTTCACCAAACCCAAGATCGACATCGACGCCATCCGCAGTTGGAAGGAAAGCGTCATCGGCAAGCTCACCGGCGGCCTCGCCGGTTTGGCCAAACAGCGCAAGGTGCAGGTGGTGCGCGGCACGGCGAAATTCACTTCGCCCAACAGCCTCTCGGTGCAGACCGCCGAGGGCGAAAAAATCGTCACCTTTGACCATGCCATCGTCGCCGCCGGTTCCAGCGTGGCGCGCATCCCCGGCTTCCCTTATGACGATGAACGCATCATCGATTCCACCGGCGCACTCGCTTTGAAGGAGGTGCCGAAGCGCATGCTGGTGATCGGCGGCGGCATCATCGGTCTGGAAATGGCGACGGTGTATGACGCGCTGGGGACAAAAATTTCCGTGGTCGAACTGATGGATCAACTGATGCCCGGCGCCGACAAGGACCTGGTCAAGCCGCTGCATAACCGTATCGTCAAGCGCTACGAGGCGATCATGCTGAAGACCAAAGTGACCAAAATCGAGGCGCTGAAGAACGGTCTGAAAGTCACCTTCGAAGGCGAACAGGCGCCGGCGGAAGCGCAGGTGTATGACCGTGTGCTGATGGCCGTGGGGCGCAGCCCGAACGGGCGTTTGATCAATGCCGAAGCGGCCGGACTCATCGTCAATGAGCGCGGTTTCATTCCGGTGGACAAGCAGATGCGCACCAACGTGCCGCACATCTACGCCATCGGCGACATCGTCGGCAACCCGATGCTGGCGCACAAGGCGGTGCACGAAGGCAAGGTCGCGGCGGAGAACATCGCCGGACACAAGTCGTTCTTCGAGCCGCTGACGATTCCGTCGGTCGCCTACACCGATCCCGAAGTGGCGTGGATGGGACTCACCGAAACCGAAGCAAAAGCCAAAGGGATCGAATACGAGAAGGGCAGTTTTCCGTGGGCCGCTTCCGGCCGCGCGCTGGCCATGGATGCCGAACAGGGTTCCACCAAAGTGCTGCTCGACCCGAAGAGCCGGCGCATCCTCGGCATGGGCATCGTCGGAGTCAACGCGGGCGAGCTGATCGCGGAAGCGGTGCTGGCGCTGGAGATGGGCGCGGACATGGAAGACCTCGGCCTCACCATCCACCCGCACCCGACCCTGTCGGAGACGCTGTGCTTCGCCGCCGAGATGGCGGAAGGCACGATCACCGACCTGCTGCCGCCGCGCAAAAAATAAGGAATTGAAAATGACACCGGCACGCTTGGCTTTGGTTTCGCTCATGCTCATCGGCAGCCCGGTGCAGGCCTTCGATCTGGGCGGTTTGCAGGACAAACTCGGCACGCTCGCGCAGCCTGCGCCAAGCACTGCGGCGGCGGCACCTGCCGCAACAAACGCTTCCGCGCTGGCCAAATTCAGCAATGCGGACCAAGTGGGCAGCCTGAAACAGGCGCTGGCCCAGGGAGCCGAAACGGCGGTGGCAGGTCTGGCCAAAAAAGACGGCTTCCTCGGCAACAACAAAGTGCGCATTCCGCTGCCGAAAAATCTGCAAAAAGCCGCCGCCATGATGCGCAAATTCGGCATGGGCAGTTATGCCGACGACTTGCAAACCTCGATGAATCGCGCGGCCGAAGCCGCCGTGCCGGAAGCCAAAACACTGCTGCTTGGCGCGGTGAAAAAAATGACGGTGGAAGATGCGAAGGCGATTTTCACCGGCAGCGATGATGCGGCCACACGCTATTTCCGCAAAAATACCGAAACGGCTTTGGCAGGCAAATTCAAACCCATCGTCGGCGCATCGATGAAGAAAGTGAAGCTGGCCAAAACCTACGACCAGTTTGCCGGCAAGGGCGCGCAATTCGGTCTGGTCAAGGAGCAAGATGCAAAACTCAACGACTTCATCACGAACAAAGCACTCGACGGGCTTTTCCTGATGATGGCCGAGCAGGAAAAGGCCATTCGCGCCGACCCGCTCAAGGCGAGCGGCAATCTTGCCAAGAAGATTTTCTCGGCGATCAAGTTGTAATAACCCAGTCATTCCCGGGCAGGCATGGCGGGCTGAAGCCCGACCTACAGATTCCCGCCTGCGCCGAATGACGACTCAATGTGACCGAAACCGCCAGCCTGCTTTCCCTGTTCACCGGCAGCTTCCTCGCCGCCACCCTGTTGCCCGGCGGCTCGGAAGCGGTGCTGTTCCTCGTATTGAAATCCCATCCGGAATCATTCTGGCCGGCACTGGCCGTCGCCACCCTCGGCAATACGCTGGGCGGCATGGTGAGTTTCGCTATGGGCTGGCTGTTGCCGCAGTTTCAACGCGGTGGTGCGGGAGGAACTGCGTCTGACCCGCTGACGCGGACAGACAGGGTTGCGGATGAAGCTGCGCGAGACAGGACGCAGCAGCTCAGGCAGGTGGAAAAACTGCGGCGCTACGGAACGCCAGCCTTGCTGTTCGCCTGGGCGCCGCTGGTCGGCGATGCGTTGTGCCTCGCCGCCGGCTGGCTGCGCCTGAATCCGTGGCAGGCGGCACTGTTCATGGCGCTCGGCAAGGGCGCGCGTTATCTCGTGATCGCGTGGGCGGTGTAATTCACTTTTTCAACTTCTGACTGATCTGCTCCAGCGTGGCCCGCGCGATTTCCTTCAGTGGCCCGCCCAGATCGACTGCGCGCTGCGCGTAGCCCAGCGCCTCCTGATTGCGCCCGAGATCGGACAAGGTTTGCGCCAGATTATTCAGTGCCGCCACGGAATCCGGATGTGCTTCCACCGCGCCTCTGAAATCCGCCTCCGCATTCGTCAAGTCCTTCATCCGATAGGCCGTATTGCCCGCGCCAAGCCGGGCCGCCAGGCTATGCGGCCAGCGCTGGACGGCGGCGAGATAAGCACTGCGCGCCTGTTCGGGGCGTCCGCTTTTTTCCAGCGCATTCACGGCAGCCACGAAGCGCAGTTCATCGGCGGTGCGCGGCAGCTTGCCGGGCGGCACGGCCAACATTGCCCAATAGCCGCTGCGCGCCCAAGTGCGCTCAAAGGTCGTCATCGGCAGCACTTGGCGCTGCTCGCGCCCGGAGCGCAGGATAACCTCCCGGCGCTCCAGGTCGTAGCCGATCACCACCGCGTAGTGCCAGACCTGATACCAGCTCAATCCCAGATTCTGCAACACGATCACCGGCGTGCCGTCGGCCACTTCGGCCAGCAGATCGGCCAGCTCCGGGGCCAGTTGGTAGGCGACGACGCCGTGGCGCCGCGCCGCCGCCAGCATTTCCACCTGCAGGCTGCCCTGGCGTTGCGGCAGATACACTTCGGGCTTCAATACCTCAGGATCACTTGCCACGCCGGCCGAACCCAGCGCCATCGCCAGCGCCGCCGGGCCGCATTGATAATCTTCCTGGGGGAAAAAACGGGTATCGCCGAGTTCGGTCCGGGGCGCCAATTGCGGCGGCGGTGCATCCAGCACGGCGCGGGTTTGCAGTGTGCCGCCGCAACCGCCGATCAGTAAAAGAACAGCGCCCGCCGACAGGCGGGCGGCGAGGCCAAACATGATCGGTTACTGGACAGGGCGGGTGAACGGGAAAATTTTGGTGAACCCCAGAATATCGGTCACCAGCAACACGATGAACACCGCAAACAAAATACCAAGAACCCCTGCGCCTGCCGGCAACTGATCCATTTTTTCTGAAACCTGGAGAACCTCATCGTCGGTCAGCGCGTTGACACGGGCCTTGGCCTGTTCGGCAGTCACGCCGCGCGCCACCATCTGTGCACGCACATCGTCGCGATCGACCAGCGCCAGAATGCGGGCGCGCCCCTGCTCTGCCAGAGCGTGATTCACCGCCTGACCGGTTTCCACCATCCCGGCAGAAGCCGTCAGCGGCATGCCCATGCTCAGCATGAGCACCATCATCACACGACTGGTCCAACGTATAAAACCTGAATTTTGCTGCATCATCTCGCCTCCTCCTGCATGGGTTGCACGGAAATTTCCTGCTGGTTCACTATGTGCTTATCGGCGGCAAAACACCAGTTGTTCTTCTCTGGTGCAGTTGCCGCAGCAAAAAGCCGATTGGGTCAAATTTCCACACTAAGCAAGCTGAACCTGAAATCTTGCGGATCGCGCCCGTCCAGCCGTTCCCCGCCAATCTCGGCGTAGGGATACATCAGATAGGGCAACGGCTGGCTGGCGGGGGGGCTGAGTTCGAAATCGCGGGCGCTGTTAAAGGCGACCCAGTTCATTTCCCAGTAACCGAACAGCCGCTCGCGCAGCGCGACGATCTTCGTGTCGGTGAGCGGCAGTTTCGCTTCCAGCACTGCCTTGCGCACGTCGGCCGGATCGACCGCCACCCAGCCGTGGCGCGGCGAGAAATATTCCGCGCGGCAATGCTGCGCCTTGGAGATATCGCCCGCCTTGCCCAGACTTTTGAACTGCGCGGATTCCGCCACCCGCACCCCGTACATCTCGCGCGCGGGAATACCCGCCGCCCGCGCCAGCCCGACGAACAACGAATTGATGTCCGCGCATTTGCCGCCCAGGTTGCCGGTTTCCAGCATGGATTTGATGTTGCCCAGGCCGCAGCCACGGGTGGTCGGCTCGCGGAACGTGTTGTCCACCACCCATTCATAAATGGCGCGAGCCTTGGCGTCGGGAGACGACGCGCCGGCGACGATCTGTTTGCTGGTTGCGGCCACGATGCCGTCCACCGGCATGTGTTTGGTCGGTTGCAGATAGAAAGCGGCTTCGTCCGCATCCTTGAGTGTACGACCGGCTGCAGCCCGGTTGCGGTCGCGTGTCGCCACCCGCGTGGTGACCGCAATGCGCTGCTCCGCACCCTCCGTCTGCGCGGTGAAAATGGGCGCCTGATAGACCTCGTCCCAATACAGCGCGGCTTCGGCCTTCCCCGTCTGCCAGCGGGTAGAGATCACTTTCTGGTAGTCGCCCGCATTGCCCGGCAAAGGCAGCCAGATGCGCCCCGCCGCATCGTGCGCCGCCAGATCGACCGTGTAGGTCAGATCAAAAGTGCGCCAGCCCGCATCCGGCTGCGTGCCGAACGCGAAGGCGCGGGGGGCGGCGGCAAGCAGGGAAGCGGATGCAGCAAGCTGAATAAATTCGCGGCGTTTCATGTGAGTTGCTCCTCGGATAGGGAATGGGACAGGATCAATTCCGGCGGCGATTGTAACTTGTCAGAACCGGTCACTCTTGACCGGAGCATCGTCGTCGCAAAGGAATTAACAGGCAATCGGGGTTGCCGAATCAAGGGCGGGTGGGCACGCCTGGCGCATCGAGGCTTGGCGCTGCGATACAAAATTCAGCCAGCTGCCCCAGCAATCGGGGCAGCATGCGGTTGGCGGCGGCGACCCCGCCGTAGGCATCTTCGCTGGCGGCGTTTTCGGTTTCGTCAAATTGCCGTTCGGCCAGCACCCGTTTGCCGCGCACGTCGATCAGTTGCGCCCGCAGGGTGAGCCGCACGCGGCTGGGTTTGCGGGTGAAATCCTGGTGCAGCCGGACCACTTCGGTATCAAGCCGGAGGTCGGCGGGAATCGCTGCCGGGGTCTGCACCACGCTGCGGAAGCTTTGCGTTCGCGCGATGGCCTGGGCGACGAGCGGGGCGAGCATCCGCGCCGGCGTATCCGCCCAGCGGCTGGTGACAAAATAATTCAGCTCGTGCGGCTGTTGCAGATAGGCCATTTGCGGCGTGTCGAACCCTGGCCGCGCGCGCGGCATGCCAATCTGCAGCACCAAGTCGTGCCGGGTTTGGGGCGCGGCGGAAAGCGGCTCGGCATCCAGCATGTAGGTATTCTGGGCAGGCACTTTGGGCGCGGGCAAACCGCCGCATGCCGCCAAAATAAGCACCACTGTGGATGCCATAAGCAGGCGCAAGCGCCGGCGAAAATTTTGTCTGTTCATCTCGTGTCTGCTCCTGAAAAAGGTTTGCCCATTCTGCTGTCGCCGCTTATTCGCCGGGGCCGCGCGGCGGCGCGGGTTTGCCGTATAGCAGCGCGCCGGGGTTGTGTTCCAGTTCGCCGCCGAGGCGGCGCAGCGAGCCGGTCAGCTCGCGCATCTCAGCCACCAGTTGCTGCACCTCCGGCAAGGTGGTGCCGGTAAATTGGCGGGTATCCTCAAGCGTGCCGTGGGCACCTTCCGCCGCACGGGCAAGTTGGTTGGTCATCTGATCAAACGCATCGGCGCTGCGTTGGATACGCTGTGCGAGCTGCGGCAATTCCGCGCTCAGGCGCGCGGTGTTTTCCAGGGTAATCGCCGCATTGTCAAGGCTGGCATCAAGGGTGGCGGAGCGCGCCGCCAGGGTGCGCGACAGGACTGCGATATTTGCCAGTGTTCTTTTTACGGCTTTGCGGTTGTCCTCGTCCATCAGGGCGTTGAAATTTTCGCTGCTGCGGTTGAGATTGGCGAGCAGCGAGGTGACGGCCAGGTCCAGCCGTTTCATCAGCGAGGGGCCGCTCTGGATCACCGGGTAGGCTTGGCCGGCCTGCGCCCGCAGGGCGGGTGCGTCGCGGCTTCCTCCGGCCAGATCGACAAAGGCGAGGCCGGTCAGTCCCTGGGTTTGCAGAACGGCGAGGGTGTCGGTTTTGACCGGCGTGCCGTGCTCGATGGCAAGCGTCAGTTGCACCTGCTCGACGTTGTCCGGGGCCAGCGCGATTCTGCGCACATGGCCGACTTCGACCCCGCGATAGCTGACCGGGGCGTTGATATTCAGCCCCGCCACCGAATCGTCGGTGTAAACCTGATAGAGGTCATACGAGGCGCGCAGGGATTTGCCGCTGCCCAGCCACAGCACGCCGCCGACCAGCGCCGCCCCCAGCACCAGCACGAACAGCCCGACCAGCGTGAAATTCACTTTTTCTTCCATGCCTGCTCCCGTGCGGCGCGCCCACGCGGGCCGTAAAAGTATTCGCGGATCAGCGGATGTTCGGATTGTGAAAGCTCGTCCATCGTGCCGACCCCCAGGATATTGCCGCGATCCAATACGGCAACCCGGTCTGCCACGCGCCACAGCAAATCCAGATCATGCGTCACCATCATGATGGTCAATCCGAGCGCGTCGCGCAAATTGTGCACCAGCGTGTCGATGCCGTTGGCGCTGAGCGGGTCCAGTCCCGCCGTCGGTTCGTCGAGGAACAGCAGCTCGGGATCGAGCGCGATGGCGCGCGCCAGGGCGGCGCGCTTGCGCATGCCGCCGCTCAATTCGCCAGGATATTTCGCTCCTGTCTCCGCCGGAAGTCCGGCCAGCGCGATCTTTACCGCCACCAGCTCCTCGATCAAACGGTCACCGAAGCGGGTGTGCTCGCGCAATACCATGCCGACATTTTCCGCCACCGTCAACGAACTGAACAGCGCCCCGCGCTCGAACATCACCCCCCAGCGGCGGCGCAGCTCCAGCGCCTTGCGCTCGCCCAAACCGATCACCTCGCGGCCAAACACCCGGATCGAACCGGCTTCCGGCTGCAGCAGCATGATGATCGCGCGCAGCAGGGTCGATTTGCCGCAGCCGCTGCTGCCGACCAGCGCAAAAATCTCGCCCGGCCGCACCGCCAGGCTGACATTCTCGTGCACCACGGTGCTGCCATAACAGGTGCGCAGGTTGCGCACCTCGATGACATGGGCCGGGGATTGCGCGGATTGCGTGGCTGCCGTCATATATCAAGCCAGTTGAAGACCACTGAAAACAGCGCGTCTGCCACGATCACCAGAAAGATCGATTGCACCACGCTCAGCGTCGTCTGCCGCCCGACGCTGTCGGCGCTGCCGCCGACGCGAAAGCCTTGAAAACAGCCGACCAGCGCGATGATCATGGCGAACACCGGGGCTTTGACCAGACCGGCCAGAAACGAGGACACGCTGACCGCATCGCCGAGACGGTTGATGAACACATCAAACCCCACATCCAGTTTCGAGCGCGCCATGATCATCCCGCCGAGCAGGCCGGTCACATCCGCAAACACGGTCAGTAGCGGCAGGGCGATGACCAGCGCCAGCACCTTGGGCAGCACCAGCAGTTCCTGCGGGGCGATGCCGATGGTGCGCAGGGCGTCGATTTCCTCGGTCACTTTCATGGTGCCGATTTGCGCGGCATAGGCCGAACCGGAGCGGCCCGCGACGATGATCGCGGTCAGCAGCGGCGCCAGTTCGCGCAACATCGCCAGCCCCACCAGATCGGCGATATAGACATTGGCCCCAAAGCGCCGCAACTGGTCCGCCCCCTGGTAGGCGATCACCACGCCGAGCAGGAACGACAGGAGGCCGACAATCGGCAGCGCCTCGAAACCGGCGCTCTGCAGATTATGAAACAGCGCCCGCCAGCGGATGCGCAGCGGCTGGGGAAATAATTGCAGCAGGGAAAACGAGCACTCCCCGACGAACGCCAGCAGGGCGGAAAATTGCTCCCGCGCGCGCCACGTTTGGCGACCGACGTTCTCCAGCATTCCCATCGGCGCGGGCGCCGCAGCGAGCGGCGCGACAGAACCCGCCGCAACCAGTTGCAGCAAGGTATCGAACGCCGGGCGCAGGCCGCACACCCGCGCCCGGCGTCCCTGCCGTTCAATCTCTCCCGCTGTGCGATGCAGCAACCAGGCACCCGCAGTATCCAGCGCGGAAATGGCCGAGCCGTCGATCTCGATCTCCGCTGCGTCAGGCCATGCCATCCCCCTCAACAACGGTTCAAGGGCGGCGATTCCGCGCACCGTCCACGCACCGCTGCAACTCACCCGGACAGCCTGCGCCGTGGCGTCCGCATCCTCCCTGATCAAAAGTTTTGCGCTGTGGTAAGCGGTCATTGACGGTTCGGTTTCCGAATTGATTGCAACGGCCGGCCATTAACGAATCGAACGATATGCCAGATTCAAAGCGGTAGGCTACGGCATCAGGGTAGAGGATGCAGACGCGCCCTGCAACATTCCCAGCCCCCAGGCCACACCAAAACCATTCACGTCATGCGCGACGATGCCCAGTCCGCCGTCACAGCGGCTGGCCGACAGGTCGACGTGCAGCCACGGCGTGTCGTGCTCGACGAAGCGTTTGAGGAAGCGCGTGGCGAGGATGTGGTCGGCTTCGCCGTCGAGCGTGCATTGTTTGATGTCCGCTACTTTGGAATCGAGCGCCGGTTCGTAGTCCTCGTCCTGCGGGAAGGCGCACAGGCGTTCGCCGGTTTGCTTGCCGATACTCACCGCGCGTTGCGCCAATTCATCGGTCGTGCCGAACACGCCGCTGTAGCGCGCGCCCAGCGCCATCGCCATGCTGCCGGTGAGGGTGGCGAAGTCGATCATCAGATCCGGCTTGGCGCGCGACGCCAGCGTGAGCGTGTCGGCCAGCACCATGCGGCCTTCGGCGTCGGTGTGCATCACCTCGATGTGCGTGCCGTTGAGCGCCTTGACGATGTCGTTCTGTTTGTAGGCTTTCGGGCTGATGTGGTTCTGCGCCAGCGCCAGCCAGCAGTCGATGTTCACCGCCAGCTTCTGTTGCGTCGCCGCGAGCAGGATGCCCAGGCTCACCGCCGAGCCGTTCATGTCCTCGTGCATGTTGTGCATGTAGCGCGACGGTTTCAGGTTATGGCCGCCGGTGTCGAAACAGATGCCCTTGCCGACCAGCGCGATGGTCTGCTTCGCTTTGGGATGCTTGTATGTCAGATGCACGATGGCCGCGTCTTCGTGTTCGCTGCCCTGCGCCACCGCGACGAACGCGCCCGCGCCCATCTTGCGCAGCGCCTTCATGTCGAATTCTTCACGTTTCCAGCCGTTGGCCTGCGCGAGTTTTTTCACGCGGCTGCGGTACATGCCCGGGGTCAGCTCGTTCGGCGGCAGGATGGTCAGCTCGCGGCACAGCAGGTTGCCGGCGGCTTGCGCACGCAGGGCGTCGAATGCATTGCCATGAATGTCCTGCTGTGGGTCGGACTTTAGTCCGACGTGTCGGGTTAAAACCCGACCTACAGACTTATTCACACCGTACAGATTGATCTTCTGCAAGGATTTGCGCTCGTCCTTCTTCTTGTGCACCGGCAGCAGCGCGCCGTTCACCCAGGCACCATACACCGCCAGCTCGGCCGCGCGCTGCGCGGTGTCGCCGAGGACGGCGATACCCAGCGCCTTCGGCTGTTCCTCCAGCAGTAATTGCAGCGCCTTGCGCACCTGTACCTGCTGCGCGAAGGTGTCTTTTGCGGCATCCAGCATCGCCCAGGCCACCAGCGTGCCGTCCGGCGCGTTCGCCGCGACCGGCATCTTCGCCAGCTCGTCCGCTTTCATGGCGCGGCGCTTGAGCACGGCGGCGAGCGATGCGCCGTGCGGAATATCCTGGGGCAAAGCTTTGGTTTTTGGCAACAGCACCAGCAGGTGCGTGCCGGTGGGCAGGGTCTGGGAGAAGGTCAGTTGTGCTAGCATTGCGTCCTCGAAAAATGACAGTAGCAGTCATTATCTCTGAAAAAACTTCTTATCCGCAGATTACGCAGATTGGCGCAGATTTAAATCAGAATCAACTGCCACAACCTTGCGTAAGTACGGCGATATTAATCTGTGAAATCTGCGTAATCTGCGGATAAATGGTTTGACTTTATGCGCGCCTATCTCGCCCTGATGCAACACGTGCTGGAACACGGCACCCATAAATCCGACCGCACCGGCACCGGCACCACCAGCGTGTTCGGTTACCAGATGCGTTTTGATCTCTCCGAGGGCTTCCCGCTGGTCACCACCAAGAAGTGCCACCTGAAATCCATCATCCATGAACTGCTGTGGTTTTTGCAGGGCAGCACCAATACCAAATATCTCAAAGAGAATGGCGTCTCGATCTGGAACGAGTGGGCGGACGAGAGCGGTGAACTCGGCCCGGTGTACGGCAAGCAGTGGCGCTCGTGGGAAGCCGTCGATGGCCGCGTGATCGACCAGATCTGGGATGCCGTCGAGCAGATCAAGCATAACCCCGACTCGCGCCGCATCATCGTCTCGGCATGGAACGTGGGCGAACTGAACAAAATGGCGCTCGCGCCCTGCCATGCCTTCTTCCAGTTTTACGTTGCCGATGGAAAATTGTCGTGCCAGTTGTACCAGCGCAGCGCCGACATCTTCCTCGGCGTACCGTTCAATATCGCCAGCTATGCGTTGCTGACCATGATGATGGCGCAGGTGTGCGGGCTGAAGGCGGGCGACTTCGTGCACACCTTCGGCGACGCACA